>Ga0160423_10001424_pt1 | contig 20035 bp, 26 predicted proteins | sample CRUFie14St8metaG_FD_108191 | JGI IMG/M metagenome (GOLD analysis project Ga0160423, IMG submission 108191) | Marine microbial communities from the Costa Rica Dome - CRUD Field 142mm St8 metaG | ecosystem: Environmental > Aquatic > Marine > Oceanic > Photic zone | place: Costa Rica: the Eastern... | reverse complement strand
TTCTTTGTTTTTAGGTATGATAACTATTCCTAAATCAAATTTTGTTTCATAACTTATTTGATGTATTGAATCAATAGGATAATGTATTGCATCTAATGCACATATCCATGCAAGATCAGTACGCATATTAGTATGACTTCTAGGTACCTTGCCAGTATATCCGCCTTCTGTAAAAAATGCTATTTTCATTTAAAATCTTGTTTAATATTAAACTGTTCTACTATTGTTATACCTTTTTTAGAACACTGAAATTCTGTATGAAATCCATTTATCTGTTCTTCTTGAAAATATGATCTATCTTTTTGTGACATAAATGATTCTAGTCTTAATTTTTTTTGCACATATTGTGCACTAATATCAACATATAAATTTGGTTGCCACATTCTTTGAGTAGAGGGCGACATATATTCAATAAGAGATATAGGCTTTATTCTTGTTAATGCATAACCAAATTGTGAAACTAGCCTATGTTCAAAGTGTGAATCATGATCATTTGTTAACATTATCGCTTGGTGATCTTGTAAGCAATTAGATTCTATATAATTAATCCATCCTGCTTCATCCATACATTTAAATGATTCATCACGTCCGAACTGTAATGATACATTATCTATACCTTTCCAAAATTCTACCACTTCATTTGTACGTGGATGTATATTAGTTTTATCAAAGTCTCCGCCATTAGTTAATGTTACAATATCAAAGTGAGTATCTTCGTATTTTATTATAGTACCTGACATTGAATATTCTACATCATCTGGATGAGGTGATAAACATAATACTTTATTGAATCCTAAAAACTTCATATTGATTTAAATGGTTTATCTGTAAATATTTTTATACCTCTACGTCTCAAATAGTCTCTTAAATCTTCACTAACATCATTTTCGTAACCAAACATAATTTTTTCATTGACATCATATATTGTCTGATTATCTCCTTGAAATAAAATGATTTGTCCATCAACATATTTAGCTTTTGCATTAATGCCCTTCATCTCATGTAGTTTATACCAGCCCTCCAATATATCCCAAACAATTTTTTTCTTTTCTTCTTCACTTAATTTACGGGGATAATAATTCTCTTTGATAACCTTGCAAGGAGATCCTGCTGCTAAACTTCCTGCAGGAATATTTTTATTGACAATAGATCCGATTCCTATTACTGTGTTATCTCCTATTTCTACATTTGGTAATACTATACTTCTTGCAGGTAACCAAACATTATTTCCAATTTTTACTGGCCCGAAGTCTGCAGGAAACCCTTGCATAACATCTAACCAAGCTCCATGCGTCCATATCATCACCTCACCGCCTATACCTACATTATCTCCTATATGAACTTCATCTGATGGATTGATTATAGTCCTTTCAAATATACCTACATTAGAACCAATATAAACATTTGAATTAGGACCGTTACATCCGCCTCTTCCTATCTCAACTCCTTCACACATATATAAGCCTTCTTTAGCTACAAATTTATTACAATTGATAGTACAGCCATCTTTGATAACAGAATTAGCACCCAATGTAAATTCATTACAATTGATTGTTACATTATCTCCTATTATAGCTGTATGATGTATATTTTTTACTCCCATACGTCTTTCCATGTATATGATTTATATTTTGGATTAAATAGATTGATATAATTTTGTTCACATATTTTATTTGCTTTCATATACCAATCATGTGTCAATCGTTTACCTCCAGGATCCTTATCAGCTAAATGATCTTCGCCTTTAATATATTTTCTTTTGTTCTTATGTTTTCTATTATGTACTAACAAAATATTTTTTATAACATACTGAGGTATATTACCTAACACTTTATTTGTCATATTCATAAACGCTGAATCTTCATGAATAAAAAATACTGATCTTGGAATATTAACTCCTGCTTTAATTACTTCAGAAGATATCACTAATCCACATCCGTTAAACTTATGTGGTGATACTATACGAACATCTAATTCTTCTGTTTTATCATTAATCGTATTCATTTCATCTTTTGTCATATCATAACGTAGACTCCACCAATTCTTTTCATCACCTCCTATAAATGGCTTATCGGTAAAATCCGGATGTTCTAATACTTTCCATGTATCATCCCACATTTTGCATGTGCCAAAGAATGCTAAATATTTAGGATTGTTATTCTGTATTGACATCTGATGAAGATCATTTAATATAATAAACATTTGCTTAGGTAATAAAGAATCCGATTCACCCCATACTAATACATCTACTTTATCACAATATTTTTCATTGAACTCTCTTCTATAATCTGCTATAGTATATAAATCATCCGTATATTGTATATTGCCAAAATTACAAATAGTATTTATTTTTTCAATGCATTTTGTATGTTGTTCTTCTGATATACATTTTTCTAAATCTTGATTACCTGCGATAGTAAAATCGACTATAACTTGACCATCATATTCATTTAAGCTATCTTTTAATGTTTCAACATATTCTTCTATGATATCACATTCATACCATTGAATCAAACAGCCTATAGCAAATTTAGTTTTCATATAACTCCTCGTACGTTCTTTTCATCCAATACATCGTTTTTTCTGCATTCTTGTTATCCGGTATTGCATTGAATTGATATATTCCTTTTAATACTTTCGTAAATGTCATGTTCTCATCTAATATTTCTTTTCTAGCTAAATCGGCCATACAGTATTGATAATGCAGAAACTTCATATTCATACCAGATAAATTTACTATGTAATTAATTAATGGCTGATCTGTACCTACTGCAAAATTACTCTGCATCCAAAGTATCTGTTCCCTATTTTGCTCATAAAATTCATGTAACTGATTAAATAATGGTCTATGAATTTTATTCACTACTTGAAAACCAGCATTGAAATATTTATGTAATGGAAATGTATCTTTAAAAATATATTTACCGTAATTTTCTAAACTTCTACAAACCCAATCCATACTTCCTTCTGTATTAGTTACTGTATATTTACGATCTGTTAGTTCAAAGAAGTTTGGACAATCTGGATGTATAATACAATCAGCATCTGTCAAACAAATCTGATCATATTCAACTCCTTGAGCATCTAACAAATCAAAAGCCCAATATCTATAAAAATTTGGTTTGCAATATTCTGGATCGAATATAGGCTCATCCAAAACAAATAAATCACAATCATTTTTCTTACACCAATGCTTCCAAGAATCGATTCCATACTTATATGGCGCACTTCTATATTCTTGTCCGGGGAATGTTATTGCAGTTAAAAATACTATATCACGTTTCATAATTATGCTTTATCATATTCCATACTTGTGTCATTATTTGTGATCTTTGCATTTTATCAAATCCTGTAAAAAACCAAAGATATCCATGTTTAATAAAAAATGGAGTATTATCTTCTTTTAATTGCCAATTATGTCCTAACATTTCTTTTCTATGTAAATGAGTCAATTTCCATGTAACAGGCATTTCTAGATTCAATTCGATATTATGTTTTTGCAACCAATAATTAAATGGAGTTTGTTCTGTTCCTTTTCTTACATCTTTATCTTGTAATATAATAAATTTTTCTGAATTTTCATAATATAATTGTTTAAAAGATTCAAAAAAGTTTCTATGTGTCTGATTGAAAATAATAACTCCTGAATTTACATATTTTGTTATATCTAATTCAAATCCAAAAAATGATTCATAACCTTTGACGCTATCATAAACCCATTTTAAATTATCTAAATCGTTCCATGCTACAAATCTATCATCTATCTGATCAAATATATTAGGAGCATCCCATTTAATTATAGATGATGCATCTGCTAAAAATACATTATCAGCATCTATATAGCGTTTATCTAATATATCCCAACAATGTACTGCTTTTTGCCAATTGGCTCTATGTAATGATAAATCAGTGTATGGTTGTTCAAATGTGACTAATTCAACATTATTTTTATTACACCAATATTGCCATGACTGTTTTGAATAGTCCATCCAATCGAATCCGCCATATTTAGTAGATAATGATTCATTTTTTATTCCAGTCCAAAATACTACATTCATAATAAAACTTCATTTGCTCCATTATACTTTAAATAATCTATTTCTGAATAATCGTAATCTGATAATCTAAAATTTTTCCAATTTCCTGCATATGGCCGGCCGGTATTCATACATCCTGCTATCATATCAATTCCAGTACCGACATCCAGATAAACTGCTGACTTATACTTTTTAAATGTATGTAACAATGCAGATTTAGCATGACCAATTCCTAACAAAAATATATCAGCTCTGGATTTCTTTAATTGTTTACCTACAAATTCTTCAACCAATTTTATATCATCGGCTGCATATTTTTGAGGAAAATGTATATAATCAGTAAATGATTCTAATCCAAGATAATTTTGATATTTCTTATGTGTCATTAATTCTTCAATAAGATATAATTTTTCACTAGCACCTAACAATCCAATACGTCCTGCAAATCTTTCGAAAAACCATTTATTAGCTATCAATCCATACCCGTATTCTGCAGGATAATCAATTGGTCTACTAATAACCGATCGAAACATATTTCTATTTCTTGGATATATTTCACATGTATAATAATCACATTTTTGAGCTCCTTCTATAAACGCAGTATGATCTATTTCATCATATGATTTACTTAATGCGCGTTTACCGGGCATTGCACTACCGACATGTTCTTTTAACAAAAATCTATAATCACCGTCACCGAATTTATAAAATGTAGCAGATTCTTTATTATTGACTAATCGCGTTATATGCGTCTTAAAATTCTGTAGATCATTTTGAAAATTAGGATATGTTTTTTCATCATGAAAACATTCATTTTCATCTAAATTTAGTGTATTATTAATTTTGTATATATCTAGATACATTTATTTTCTCCATTCATTTTCATAATGTTGCATAGAACTTAATTTTTGCTTTTGATCATTTGGTACTGCTACGCCATCATCACATCGTTGACATATGGAAGCTTTACCTGCCATTATTTCTTTGAATCGATTTGTTTCAAATAATGCATGATATGGCATATGTAATAAATTTCCTATAGGCTCTTCTAATCCATAATCCTGACAGCATAATTGTACACTGCCATCTGGCAATAATACATTTTGTATAATACGTTTACACCAATTATCTTTCCATAAAGCTTCTCCGATTAATTTACCTATGTTGCCAGCTCTAGAATTTAAACCTCTATTTCTATACCCGACTGCTCGTATACGATCTCCGAATCGTTCTTCTATTTCTGGATGTAACGCCTTTCCCGGCGCACTATGTGTATGAAAATGTGCACCTACCGATCTAGCATTATCAATCATATAATCTAATAAATCAAAATATTTTTCTGATATTTCTTTTTTAACTTTTCCTTGGTCTTCTGGTATATTTTTTAGGAATGGTGTCTTTCCAATACGACCTATAGTTTCAAAATATGTTGCTGACGGTGTATGAACATGAAAATGTTTAAATCGTCCGATTTTTACTAAACGATCGATTGTTTCTTTAGTCATAAACATTAATGTAGTATTGATACCTACATTATGTCCTTTGTTTACAGCATGTTCTACCATTTCAATTGCATTAGGATTTTCAAATGCTTCCACATACCCAGAAAAATGTATATCAACGGCATTATCGATAGTAGACAAACATTTTTTAAATGTGTCAACAGACATCATTGTTTCTCGATTTTTATCCATTTTCAGATACTCGTTCATAAACGCTAAATGTATGTTATCGCTCGCATTATTCATATTTTCGTTTAATGTTTTCATATGACCATTAGCTCTGTATCTCCGTATAAGTTTAGTCTGAGGACAATATTCACACATATTGGAACAACCAATTTTTGTTGTTATTTCCAAAGTATAATTCATTTTTAATTCCTTTTTTGTTTAATTCTTGAAATCCCTGGATAATTTAAATTTAAAATTTCAAATTGTAAATTACATATTGGTGATTTATTAAATTTTTTCATCCACCAACAATTATCGCGCGCTTCTATCCCTCCCTCAAACAAGATATCTCCGTTATATGATTTCGTCTGTAATAAGTCGAATATACGAGATAATTTATCGCCATCATTATTTACATCAATATGTATTAAATCGACATATTCAAAATCAATATCATTTGACTGCAATACATTAAATATATCTCCAGATCTTAATTCTACAAATTTATTTAAGTTATATTTTTCTAAAGTATTCTTAACTTGTGAAAGTCGTTGCCCATGATTATATTTTTCACGTTCCCATAAATCATATCCATATATTTTTCCGGTACCTATATCTCTTAATGCTTGTGCCATACACGTTGTCGAAAATCCATGTAAAACACCGAATTCAATTATTACATTTGGCTTAGCATCTATTATATAATTATATAGAGTACGGCCGATCCCAGGATAAAAATGATTGACACCTGTAGCTGCTCCTAAGTTATTACAATAATATGATGATTCTATCGGATATTCTAAATACATCTTGACCAATAATCTCCTATTATCATTTTTGTGTTATTTGTAATACTTGTCAATTTATTTTCCTGATATTTTTTGGCCGGTAACACTCTGAAATCAACGCTTACTCTTGCAACGCCTGTATCATTTGTTTTATTTCCATGTAATAAGTTAGCTCCATCCCATTGAGCACATTCGCCTATATTTAAATTCATAGGAGCAAAATCTTTCTTATCTTTTTCACTTTCAACCCAGATAGTATTATTATCAAATGCACGCGTTAATGGCAAAAAGAAATTTATCTCATGTGTTGAATGTGAATATTCACTATCTCTATGATAAGCGGCAACTGCTAAATTATTTGGTTGATGAACTCTAAATGTCGGAATCCGTTGATATAAAATTTCATCATCGAACAATGGACGAATTACTTCTACTATAAATTTATTATATACTTCATACCAATTAGTCGTACTAATAGTGTTATAAAAATGTTTATGATATACAGTTGTTTGATCTGTTCGTACATCATCTAATAAATGATATTCGCGAGCATTTTTCCATTGTTTATGTATAAGTTCTAGATTATTTATTTCATATAAATCTTTTATTATATCTGAAAATGGATATTTTTTTATATCATATTTTATTAAATTCATTACCATCCTTTTTTAATACATTCCACAATATATTTTCTATCTGATTTTGAAACCCACCACCCTACTGGTATATTTACTACCTTTCCGATTATCTTATCTAAATTAGGTAATGGCGCTTTGAACTCTGACATACAACTATGTTTATCATTACGTTCATGAACTTGCGATACTGTAATTCCACATTCTTTCATATGTTTATAAAATCCTTCTCTATCATCTACCAATAAAGAATATATCCAAAATGCCGATTCAAAGTCGTCTTCTCGAGTTAATAAAGTAACGCCTTCTACATTTTGTAAATTTTTATCATAATAAGCTGCATTTGATTTATGTGTATTTGTTATTTCTGTTAGATGCTTAAAATTTTCCATTCCAACGACAGCACAAACATCGTTCATATGAAACTTAAATCCCCATTCTGGTATATCGGCTTCGCATCTAAAATCTGTTCTGCCTTTTGGGTCTCGATCGATACCGTACCATCTAACTAATTTAGCACGTTCATATAATTCATGATGCGGACAATGCAACAAACCGCCATCAATTGATGTAACATGTTTAATTGCTTGTAATGAATTCATTAGGAAATTACCATGATTACCTAAATAATGTCCTTTATATTTAGTACCTATAGCATGCGCCCCATCTTCTATTAGCGAAGGAGCCCATCCATGTTTTTTCCTAAATCTTTCTCTTATTTTTGTAATTTTATATAGATCTAACGGATATCCGCCCCAATGTACGCCTACAATAGCTTTAGTTTTTAATGTCATCTTTTTTTCTAGATCATCTAAATCCATATTAAGTGTAGTAGGATCGATATCAACCCATTTAATTTTTAATCCATTAGCAACTATCGGCCAATTTGATGCAGTACATGTTAATGCTGTTGCTAGAACTTCGTCCCCAGAATTTATTCCAGGCCAATATTCTTTTTTCTGTGCTAATCCTTGGAATGTAACTGTTTTATCGAACGGCTTTTTCAATAGATGTAACGCTAAGTGTAATGCAGATGTCCCAGAATTAGTTGTTACAATCTGTTTATTGCCGAAATATTGACTCAATTGTTTTTCAAATTCGTCAACTTTTGCACCCTGGCCGATATAACCACTATCTAATACTTCGCCGACCTTTTCTTTTGCTGTCGGTGCCATAAATACTTTAAATAAAGGTATCATAATTTTTTTTCTGTTAATAATGTTAAATAATATTTTTTAAATTCATCAAATAATTCTATAGGCGACGAATCCCAAAAATTAGCGTAATCATACTTATCAAAAATATAAGGCCTTTTTAAATCTATATCATCTGAGTCTAGATTATTTTTCATTTGATTAAATTCCACATTGAGTCTATATCCATTCTCTTTTGTCTGTTGAGTGAATAAATTTGAATTTACAAGACATGCTAAAAAAGCGGATCCGGTAGCACCAAATATACTACAAATAGTATTTTGCAAAATTGCAAATTGTATTTCCACAGAATTTTCGCCGGCGATATTTATTTGTTTTATGTTTTTTTCGTATTTTTTACATATAGGATGATCTGAAAAATTATATGAGCCGCCTGAAGATCCTTTTGATTCTAAATTAATAAATACTATATTTAATTTTAATTCTATGATAATTTTTTCTATCAATGTCATCCAATGTTCTGGATTCCATGTTTCACGATCTACGATACCGTTTCTACACCTATTACGTGCCATAATTGCTATTGTATCACGATTATTATCAAATTTTATTTCCTTACGAATAGAATCTAATATTTCCTTTCTAGCTGAATAATGTTTTGTTTCTCCAAAAATAGTATCAGATAATGTTCTTTCAGCTGATATAGGAATAGTATTAGGCCACCATATTTTAATATCCATATAACCTTGTTCCTGATAATGCCTAGCAATATTAGTTGCAAATTCTTTTAAATTATCTGGTATTATATCTCCTTTACCGGCAATATGTTCGCCATAAGTTGCAGGATATGTTAATGTATCATTAATTTCTTTTGGATATGAAATGTATGCATCAGTAAAATCTTCATATAATACTTTTCTGCCATCGAACCCTATAGCTATAGCATCCCAGTCTTTAAACTGTTCATTTTTTACTTTACGAATTTCTGGTATCCACCATTTTATTTCGTAACTAAATTCACCACACCATGGTCCAAATATAATTAACTTGTTATCCAACACTAACCCCTTTTAAATTTTTAAACATGGTATGTAAATGTATTGCCAATTTCTCGTGCGACATTTCTTGTTCAAATCTCTTTCTTGCATTCTGTATAATATAATAATATTTTTTGTAATTTCCTAGTATTTCTATAATTTTTTCGTTTAAATCACTGAAGTCGTGTTTACATGCTATATATGTTTCTTGGTCTGTAAACACATTTGGTACTGTATCTATATATGACATGTCTGGCTTTATTAGTATAGAACCGAACATTGCAGCCTCTAAATCTCTAGGTGCCATTTCTCCATATCCATATGGCGCGAATAATATTTTTGAATTGAATGTTCTATTATAATATTCTTCTTGAGATACTCGAATACCATTATTTAATTTTGCTACTTTGATAGACCATGTTAGGTCGTTTATTTGTTCGATAGCAGGTCGTCTAAAGGCATCATAGTAGTCACTTTGAATCATATCATGCTCATAAACTTTTTTAGGACTAGGATATTGAAACATGGCTGATACATCATACTCTCTAGGCCTATCAATATTATACCACTGAACGTTTATCCCAGACCAGTGTGTTGATAACCAATTCGTACCTGATAATACTATTCTATCTGAATATTCGTCGAAATCAGATAATGCATAATCTCCAGAACCCCAATAATATCTTCCTAACGCCGATTTTTGTTTATATAAAGATCTATCCTTTAATAAACTATTTTTCATTAATAGTAAAGCATTAGATTCTTTAAACACCTCATATGATCCTATTAATGATGTAGAATCTTGCCCATCAAGTAGCATATAATCGCCAGTAATTTTAGATAAAAATTCTAATCCATCATTAACTGATTGTTCTAATGATACTTTTTTGTTTAAAAAACTAGCTTGAGCTATCCATGCATAGTCATATGATTCGCCTTGAGTAAATTCAATACCTATATCTCGTAATATGTTTTGAGCAGCCGAATAAGGACGAAATGCGCATTCATTACGATGCTTTTCATGTTCATATAATTTTATTTTGATCATATGGTATCATATAACTTATTCTGAACTTCTTGTCTTTTGATATCTTTAGGATGCCATAAACAATATTCTTTATTGGATGGTAATGAACTATACTGTTTATAACCGGTTAATCTTTCATGCACCGATCCTTCCCACATTATTTTATCATCATTTTTATAAACTCTCATTTGATAATCTGGAAAATTTATCCATCCTCTATCATTAGCATTCCATCCCCATTGTGCCATATGTTTAGCAGTTATACCATCAACTTCGTTTATTCTTGGTACGAAATATGCTTCAACTTCTGGGTTTTGATCGATAATATAACGTAATGATGACATTAAATATTCGTCAGGCCATTCATCTGCGTCTATTAAAAATATCCAATCGCCTGAACACTGTCTTGATAAGTAATTTTTATGTTTTGCAAAATTTTTATTTAATGGATGCGAACATAAAACAATGTAATGATCTTCTTTATGTGATAAAACAAAATCTTCGACATATTGTCTAACATCTTTAGTTACATTTTGAGAATCAAGCATTATTACGATTTCATCTTCCGCGTTTTTATATTTAACTAAATAGTTTAATAAACGTTCAATTTCCATGCGTTCATTATGTACCAATGTTGCATAACTTATTTTCATTGTGCATATACCTTGTTAACTAAACTATAAAAATGATCTAATGCAGTTTCAAACTCATGTTTTTTAAATACTTGAGCATTATCCGTATCAAGTTTAGATGTAAAATATTCTCCTTCTTTTCCTGGTATAGGAAATTTTAAACGTTCTTCGCCTACAATTTCTACAGTTGATGCAACTTCCCATCTCATTGTCCTTTGACTTTTACCAGAACAATAAAGCATTCCCACGCCTGGAATATTTAGAAATGCTGGATACCATACTAATCCTAATTCTTCATCTATAAATTTAACCGATTTCATTAAATCAGATATTTGATTTTCGTATTCATGTACATGATCTGAATCTATTATAAAGTTATCTGTTGTAGTATAACCAGATTCCATACACATATATGAATTAATATTTGTTTTTTGATCTGCTTCTACTATTACACATTCATTACCAGTAATAGGAGATATCGCATCATAATCTAATTTCATGCTTCAACTTTCTTTAATTTAGGTAATTTTAATTTAGCAGTATTAGATTCTCCTACTTTCTTTAATTTAGGTAATTTCAATCCGACATGTGTAGGAACTCCTTCTAATCCTTTATCAACTAAATCACATAATTTTTTTGACATTATATCAAAACTAAAATTTTCTTTACTAAATCTACTCTGTGATCTAGCATTCGGCAAATATTTTTTATAGTTTTCTGTGACATCTTTTAATATACGTGATGCATACTGGTAATTCACAGTAAACCATCTGGATCCTTTCAATAAAAATTGATCTGCAGCAGATGGATGTATTTCAGTTAATTCGCCAGGTAATAATACAGAATGTTTTAAGAAATCTGTTTGACCAGACCAATTACTTGCAATAACAGGTTTTTCTGTAACTGTAAATTCTAATAATGGACGACCGAAACCTTCCCCTTTAGTAAATGATATCATACCTTTAATTTTTGGATGATTATATAATGAGTTCATTTCTGAATCAGAAAGATCGCCATGCAATAAGTATACCTCTGGAGCTTTGTTACCATATGGAGTTATAATTTCTTGTATTTTTTTCATCATATCATCTCTATCGATTATAGAAAATGTTGCACTACTTGTTTTTAAAATTAATGCTGGTTTATTACGAGCTGCTTTATTTTTAAACGTTTCACAAAATGTCTTGATTAACATTCCTATATCTTTTCTATCTTGTCCTATATCACCTTTTAGCCAATGACCGACAAACAAATAACAAAATTTATTTTTTATAGAAGATAATTCATTGATTACTGATTCATGTAAGTCATTTGTTTTATGATAGGTATTTAAATCTAATCCTTCGAACAAAACTTCTATAGGAGTATCTAACTTCAAATCACCTACTTTTTGTTTTGTATTTTCATCTACTCTATCATATACCGTATCGATAAATCCTTTTTTTGAATGCTCCGATGTAGTAATTACTAAATCCATTCTATTACATCCTATCAAAAAGTCATGCGATACATTTGTTGTTTCGATGCCGGCAGTAATGCCTATATTATATTTGCCTACCTTATGTTCTTTAAATTTGCCATCAGGACCTAATATCATACCGAACTCATTAGGTACAGATACTTGTATAAAAACTTCAGGCTGTCTTGTCAATGATTGTGTTAATATGCATTTTGCTATTTTATTATGTATTTCATTATCAGGTTCTAATGCATCTGTCGGCGTTGAACCCCATGGCAATGATACTATTTTTACTTCATATTTTTCTGATTGAATTAAACTTGCAACTATGTCTCTTGTATGATTACCGTAACCTGATCTTGTAGTGACAGGTCCTTGAACTACAACTAATGGTTTCATATAACTCCTGGATTTTTTATTTTTTCTTTTTTATTTATTTTATATAATGTAAACTTTTTTCTCTTTGTCCATTTTTCTAAACATTCATCGATACATTCTATAAATCTTCGCGACATATTTTTTGCTGACATATTTGATTCATCGTCTAATACCCAATCATGTCCGGCCATGCCACATGCATCTCTCGATTCTTCATCCATATCATACCAATATTTTATAGCATCTGCAACATCTTTAAATGCAACACGATCATCAAAGATATAAGGCGTCATAGGCGAACCTTGAAGTGATCTATTTGTTGGATATACCGGTTTACACCAATTAGCATGAGTTTTATATGTTGCATCATGGTTAGTCGGAAAATGTGTATCAAATTCAATCCATTCGCCATTTTCAGTTTCGAATCTACAACCATCTTGCAATCCGCCAGTTACATTATTAATTATAGGAGTCCCTGCATGAAGCGACTCACACCATGATATACCAAATCCTTCATTTGAAGCTATATTAATTGTTACATCTGCCATATTATAATAAAAGTTTAATATTTTTGTATCTACAGGTTTAGTACTAAATATTACATTATAATCTGGACAAATAGCATCTTTAACTGCAAATAAATCAGTGCCATTAGGATCAGAACCTTGTGTATGCATTAGTAAAACACATTTAGATGCTTGTTCCGGTGGTAATTTGTCACAAAAATGTTTATATGCTAATATTAAATCTCCAGGCTGTTTTCTACGTATATTTCTATTATTCCAAAAACATATAAAATCATAATTAAATTCGCCGCTAAATGTTTTTATAAATTTTTGATATTCATCATACTGTGGATGTAATGGAGTTATTGGAAAGAATTTATTTTCATTAACACCATGAGGCACCCATTGCACTGCCCAATCTGGTTTTGGAAATTTTCGTAATACATTTTTTACAATATTTTGAGTCTGTCGTGATATGTTCATTATTAAATCACATGATTCATAGAAAGGCTCATTCCAAAATGGATATGGCAAATCATCCCAAATATTATAATACATTATCGGAACATGTTGTCTGATAGAATGTTCTATTTGATATAACCATTGCCAAAATCTCGGATCCGTAAAATGTAATATTGCATCTGGTCGCTCTCTATTCATAACTTGTTGTAATATCTGAGCATTACCATAGCCTGACGAAGCATAAATTTTAACATCCGCATCTTGTACTCCTGTCTCTTTTTGTACATCTGCTGATATATCAAATATTTTACCTTCATCTGGATGTTTAACTGCAGCTCCGATTTGTACCCAATCATACTTATCTACTGTACCCAATACAAATTCACGTGACATTGTTCCTATACCAGAATGTACTCTTAAGTCGTCTGATAATAAAAGTATTTTTTTCTTTTTAGGTTTGTTAGGATCGATCTTTTTAAGTTTAGGTAACTCTAATTTTTGCATATTTTTCCTTGTAACTAATTTATAATAAATATTTGTTAAGTAATGATAACCACCCGTTTATTTAACTTTACAGCCTGCTTTATAGCACTTTCTGAGCCGTTCGCTTTGGATCCGCCTGGTATCAAAGCTATCATATAATCACAATCTCTTGCTATTAGCATATTTCTATGATGAAATTGAGATACATGATAAGGTTTTGCATAATATCCTTCTGACATAGCACTATATAAATTTTGAGGAGTATGTGCAGGATTGAATTCTTTATAATTTAATCCAAATTCTAATGCATATTTTTTTACATGTTTATCAGCACCTTGTTTTGCACCTCCAGATATAATAATCAAATCTTCGCCGAATTTTCTTCTGAGTTCTGTGAGTAGATTTTTTATTTTTCTTGTATTTTCATATGTTCTACTGCCCACAATTGCTATTTTCATACTTTTATTCTATTAGCCGTTGGACATAAATCTTCCTGATCTTTAAATTCACAATACTTGCAATTCTTTTTATTTTTACCTGCTATGGCTGGATATTGGCGTTTTGTATTATAATTACCTTCTCTATCAAAGCATGTACCTATCCATTCTTCTATGGATCTAACTAATTTATTTCTAGTAGGTTTACCACTAGCTGGAATAAATTCTTGTACTCTTCTTTGCGGAAACATTGCTCCTTCTATAAGCTTTCGCTTAACTATAAAATATAAAATATCTATTTTCTCGACATCGAATCCATATTGTTTTGCAAAATATTCTTTATATAATACCAACTGCGATGCTTTAATTTTATCTGCTTTTTGATACTTGTTCCAACCCATTGTAGATGTCTTAATATCTATTATTCTTACACGGTCTGTCCTCTTATCTCTTAACACTATATCTAAGTATCCTAACATCAACACTTTGTCATTTTCGGGCGTTACAGGATGATAAATTTCTACTTCAATACCAACTAATTCATCACTCTTAGGAGAAAAATATCTTGCCCTATGACGTTTCACCCAATCTAATATTGCAACGCCATCATTATAAAACTCCATGAGTTCAAATTTAGTAGAGAAATGCTCTCCCATCTTTTCAACAGCATTTTTATATTCTTTTTGCATATTTTCTAATAACATTTTATTTAAGTCCATATCATTAGCTTTTTTTGCTGTTTCTTCTAACATCACTGTTAAATAAGTTTGTAATGTTTCATGAAAGGCTGTTCCGAATAATGTATGTATACTCTGTGAGAATGTCCTTAATCCTTTTATATACGCAAGTTCCCATTGCTTAGGACATTTTTGAAACATAGAATATTGAGAATATGAAACTTTTCGTTCGCCTTTGAGACGTTCTCTTTGATTAAACTTTATTATTGAATGCATATACTAAATATAAGTAAAATATTTCAAATAGACAAATTATTTATCTTTTATTTTTATAGTAATGTCATGAGGCGCCGTTTCATCACCTCCGAAATATGGCCATAGATAATATTTTCGAACTGAACTGTTACTACATGGCCTGTCTATTGTCACAACTGTCCCATCGATATCGATTTCATATTCATGATCACTAAATTTGATACTACAGTTTATTATTTGATTTAATTCGACATTTTTAATTTTTTCAAATTTAAAACTACCATCATGCCTAAACCAATGTAACTCTAAACTATCATTTAACCATCTCCATCCTATACGAATTGACGATTCTCCGTGCAAATCTCCGCAATCACTTAGTCCGTATAATTTATTGATATCATATTGATTTATAGGATCATCAGATGTATAAATAGCTGATTCGTCGAATATTACTTGAAAGGATAAAATATTTGATCTGGTAAATTTTATCGCAGATCTAGATTTATGTTTACCACATTTGATAGTATAGGTTCTGAATCCATTCTCGTCTATTTTTTTACATGACGGAGAAGCAAATAGTATACTACTCATCATAATATTTACTAATAGCTTCCAATCTATCATCTGCTTCTGCCAATAAATTTAATGCTTCGGTTGCATCTTGCAAGAAATCATTTGCCGTATGATCTCCTATACCTACTGCCTGATTTTCTAATAAATCTAATGCCATTAAGGCCTTTTGTTTATCAGCCAACGCTTGGGCTTTTAGCGCACTTATGACTTTACTCTTTTTCATAACGTTCTATTTCTCTTTTTAAATACCATAAAGCTTTTTCTAAATCTTCTACTTTTTTATTAGGATCCTTTTTACCTAATCTAGCTATATACTTTACTACATTGCCTAAATTAAATCCTAAATCCCATGCTTCTATAACTTTTATTGCTTCGTATACAGACGTTTCGCCTCCATAATGTTTAGGATGGAATACTGATTCACTAAATTCAACTTTGTTTTTAGTATCTTTTATTATTTTAGCCATTGTTTAATTTCTTTATCAGATTTACCATATTTTTTACATAACATATGTAATTGATCTTTATCTAGCAAAGTAATATATTCTTCTGCTTCATTTTTTGCTATCTGAAAATGTTTTGCAATTAGATTGACCAATTGTTCGTTAAATTTATTTGCCTTTTTACCTTTTATATATTTTGAAAAGAACTTTCCTTTAGGTAAGATATCATAATATAATTTATAAACATGTTCTCTAGTTAAAGGACCTATTGTATAATGTTGAAACATGTCTACTATTTCAATTAATTGAGGCGACATTGATAACCACCGATTAATCAAATATGGAGAAAATGACTTCTGGTCTGCTTCTGTTAAATCTTCCCATTTAGTTTTCTTAAATGTAATGCCAGCTAAATGATCAAATATTGTTTTTGGTTTTTTCATTGAACTCTAAAATCTTCGTTTATATGTCCACAATCATCACATCTAAAACTTGGTACCGGAACTATCTGTTCTTTACCTGTAGGAGAAACTAGTGCCGATACTCTTTTAAATGCATTAACTTGCCTAAAATATTTACCTCCGCAATTTTCACATATAATATCATCCAAGTCCTCTGGCTTTAAATTAACTTGTGCCGAAGGCGGCTGTTTACCGTCCATTCCTAATAATTTACTCATTACTATCCTTACTTAATTTCATTTAATATTTTAACAATTGTTGACATTATATGTAACTCTTTATCTACAGCAAATGAGTCTTGATATTGTGATTCAGCTAAAATCAATATAATGCTAGCAATATGCCCTTTAGCATAATTATCTAATTCATCAAATAGATACTTATGTAATGCATTGAAATCTTTTACTTTACTATCTGCAATTAATTGTCTAATATCTTTGAACGCTGTTTTTTTATCTCTATCCGATTTCAGCATATCAAGCAATTTAGTCATGTAGTTTGCTTGTATAACACTTGTATCATCTATTTTTAGTTCTCCTTTTATAACCTGCCTTTGGCATGAATTAAGAACTCTTCTTATATCTGGATAACCGGCATTAATGATAGTTGCTACATCTTTAGTATCAAATTTAACTTGTAGTTCATTTAATATGTTAACTATACGCTTAGCAACTTCTGTTTTATTAGGTGGAGTTATACCAAATACCTGACATCTACTTTGAATGGGATCGATAATCTTTTCAACGTAATTACAAGTTAAAATGAATCTAGTCGTTTTTGAAAATGTCTCCATTAAGTTTCTTAATGCCGCTTGACCATTAGGAGTCATATAATCTGCTTCATCTAATATAACAATTTTCCATCGCTTAAATCCTACAGTACTTGCATAGTTCTTTATCTTGGTACGAACTGTTTCGATATTATTTTCATCTGATGCATTTATATACATTAAGTCCGCATCTACATTATTTGCAATAATTTTTGCTAATGTAGTTTTACCTGTACCTGCCTGACCATAAAATAATAGATGAGGCACATCGCCAGATTCTAAATATAATTTAACTTTATCTATGATATGTTCATTTCCAACATATCCATCTAATGTTCCAGGTCTAAACTTTTCGACCCATAATGTATTTTCTTGATTTCCAAACATATTATTTATTTACCTGTCGAGCCGTAGCCGCCTTCGCCTCTCTCTGACTCTGTTAATTTTACTACTTCTTTTAATTGTACTTCTGGATATGGCATAATCACTAATTGGCCTACTCTATCCCCTTCTTCGAATCTTTTTAATGATGCAAAGAAACTATTTTTATCAAACTTATATCTAAATGTTACTTCTCCCCTATATCCTGAATCAACGACTCCTACACAATTTGCTAATCTGAGATCCGTTTTAGATACTGACGATCTAGGAAATAATAATCCGACATGACCTTCCGGTATTTCAAATGCTAATCCTGTAAAATATTCAATATAATTATATTCCTTGTCAACTTTATAGGTAATACAACTTATATCCAATCCTGCATCACCTTTCCTCGCATATGATGGAGCTATAGCTTTTTCAGATAATTTTTTGTAATTAACTTGTATCATGATGCTTGCAATTGTACCAAATAATAAACAGATGTAAATGTCTTAGATGTGAAAGTTGCTCTTGCTAATCCTGCTTCAGATACTTCTAATTTAGCTGATTCAGCATCTTTATTGGCTTGTAATATTTCTTTAAATCCATTTGAAGAAAAACAAACAACCGACATATCATCACAATCCTCGTTATCACAATCTACAGAAAACTTAATTCGATTAGTATTAATAGAAGAATAATTAATTATTATTTCTGCAACTTTATCTTTACATGCTACACCAAAATTTTCTGATTCTGGTATTGCATTTTTAGCTTTTATAAATTTATCAATAAATTCTTTTGATAAATTAATAACTGTACTCCAATCCGGTAGTTGTTTAAGATCAGGCACTTGTCTTATAACAGACAAATCTGCTAACATAAACTTCATATTAACATCCTTATCTTTGATATCAATACTAACAGATGTATTATCTACATCATTTACCTTTACATCGACATCATTGCCTACTGCTGATAACATTTTTACTAGCGCAGGTGTAGCATAAACTCCTAATTCATGATCACCTAAATCTAGATTATTATCAGTTATTGTGCCTATAACATTTTGATCATCTGTAATAAATTTAGTTTCTAATGATCCGGCTTTTGCATTCCATTTTACAGATGTAGTAGCTCCTGCTAGATGATATCTGTTTATAAAATTTAATAGTTCTTGTTTTTTCATAGTTCTACTTTTTCTTCAAAAAATTGATTAAATATATTTTTATTAATTGTTGTTATACTCTGCCCTCCAAACTTCTGATAATACTGTTTATATTTTTCATATGTTGTTATTGCTTTATCAGGATCTTCAAACATTTCATATATACTTCTTAATACAGCAGCTAAATTATTAGGCACCATATATTGCGCAACATCTCTATGTGCTGATACAATTTTATTTACTTCTGCTATAGTATTTTGAAATACATGTACATTATGTAATACCATTCTCGGAACAGCTTCTTTATTATATTCGTCTAACATACCCCATGTAAAATCTTGACATGCAGGATCTCCTAAACTATCTGGTACTAACATATCTGGTTCAAGATCTGGAATTTTAGATTCTGCTAATGGAATCATATTCCCATCTTCATCTTTATCTGGCTTCGGCATATATACATCACTAAAAGATAATTTCTTAAAGTTATGAGAATGTAAAAATGTTCCATATACAGGATACTGGCCAGGAGAACTAGAATCTGTAGTAACAGTTATTCTATTACCATAATGTTTATTCAATAACTTTTGCATTGTCGATAAAATAAAGAAATCAGAGATT
>Ga0160423_10001423_pt1 | contig 20043 bp, 30 predicted proteins | sample CRUFie14St8metaG_FD_108191 | JGI IMG/M metagenome (GOLD analysis project Ga0160423, IMG submission 108191) | Marine microbial communities from the Costa Rica Dome - CRUD Field 142mm St8 metaG | ecosystem: Environmental > Aquatic > Marine > Oceanic > Photic zone | place: Costa Rica: the Eastern... | reverse complement strand
TTAGATTTTAATGAATTAGATATAGACTACTTAGCAGAGGACGAGCTTGAGAAAGATTCCTTAGAGTTTACTGAGCTAGATTATGATGCTCTTGATACAAACTTTCTTGAGGATTTATTGCAAATAATTGATGAATTCGGTGAAGAAGAAGATGCTTTACAAGATGTTACTTCTACAGTTATTTCAGGCACTCAACTAGGACAAGATCAAGATACACAAATAACATCTTTCATTACTGGTGGTACTGTTACCTTACAAAGACAAGTTTCTAACTTTGCTAGAGTTGACCTGAATGTTGATGGTTCTTATACAGTAATATTTATTCAAGATGGCATTTCAAGAATAGTAAAAGTAAATGGGGGAAGTTCATCAGTAATAAGAATTACACAGGATTAATTAGTAAATTATTTCCATACATATTAGTTTTGGTTTTAGCTATACCTCTACTTTTCCAACATAGTTATCAACAGCTTATCAAGTTAAGAACCTTTGATTATTTTGTGCCTGAGTATCAAGAATCAGGATATTTTACTGTCATAAATCTTGATGAAAAGTTTGTTGATGATCAAGGGGGTTATCCAATACCAAGATTAGAACTAGCTAAAATTCATGCAGAAATCATCAATGCAGGTGCTTTGGGTGTTGGTTGGGTTTTAGCTATGCCACACAAAGATAGATTAGGTGGTGATGATATTTTTGCAGAAGTGCTTGGTCAAACTAATTCTGTTTTATCTATCTTTGAATATGAGAATGGCATTTATCCACAGACAGTCGGAACAGTAATATTGGGTGAAGATGTAAAAACCAATTTTATTAAAGGCACAATAAATAATGTTGAACCATTAAGATCAAGTACAAATGAAGGTTTAGCTTCTTCACCTGTAGACGTAGATAATCTTGTTAGACAAATACCTCTGTTATATCAAACTCCTAATGGTTGGGTTTCGTCATATGCTGTAGAAGTATTGAAAGTATTAGTTGGTGCTGATACTTATATCATAAAAACAAATGAACTAGGTATTGAAGAGATAAAAGTACAAGGTTTACCACAAACAAGGGTGGACAGTTTAGGACGAAAGTGGGTGAGTTGGGTAGAAACATCTGAAACAAATTTAAAAGAATTAGATGTCAAAGATAAGTTTGTCTTTGTAGGTTTTACAGCTTCAGGAATAATGCCCACGATTTCTACACCTGTCGGTCTTTTGGAGCCTCATAAAATTCAAACTGCTTTAGCTGAAAGTATTTTAATTGAAAACAGTCCATACATACCAAATTGGTATTTATCGCTAGAATTGCTAATTTTTATATTATCAGGGCTTCTTATTTGGCTTCTAACACAATCTTTTGGGCTTACCCTTAGTCTTACTATGGGTGGATTTGTTATGTTTTCTACAGGTCTTTATGGCTATTGGACAATAAAACAAGGAATATTAATAGATGTAACATGGTCTCTTATTGGACAATTTATAATTGCAAGTACAAGTTTTTATTTACGATTCAGGCAACAATACAAACTAAGACAACAAATCAAGAAACAGTTTGAGCATTATCTTGATCCAAGACAAGTTAAAAGACTACAAGACAATCCACAGTTACTAAAGCTAGGTGGAGAAAAAAGCTACTGCCCCCATATGTTTACAGATGTCAGAGGTTTTACCAGCATGTCTGAACAGTTAGAACCTGAAAAAGTAACGTACCTAATGAACAAAGCTCTTACAGTACAAGCTAATGCAGTTAAGTCTAATGAAGGTATGGTTGATAAGTATATAGGTGATGCAATGATGGCTTGTTGGAATGCTCCATTAGATGTAGAAAAACATCAGGACTTAGCTCTCAAAACTGCAAAAGAAATTATTATTAATATGGAAACTTTGAATAAAGAGTTAATAAAAGAAAAATTACCTGCAATAAAAATCGGTATTGGTATTAATACTGGATATGCAACAGTCGGAAACATGGGGTCAGATGACAGATTTGAATTTACAAGTTTAGGTGATTCCGTAAATTTATGTGCAAGGCTTGAATCTAATACGAAAGAAAAAATGGTTGATGTTTTGATAGGAGAGGAAACCAAAAAGAATTGCTCTTTTGAATTGCTGAAATTAGATGCTATTATGGTCAAAGGAAAAAGCAAACCTGTAAATATTTATACATTCAATTGATATGAAGAATATGCTAAAAAATCTTTTAGGTGCAGTCGCCCCAACAATAGGTACAGCACTTGGTGGCCCTATGGGTGGTATGGCAGGAAAAATTCTGTCTCAAACACTAGGAGTTCCAAACAATCAAAAGTCTATAGAACAGGCAATACAAACAGCAACACCAGAGCAATTAGCACAAATCAAAAAAGCTGAAGCTGAGTTTGATAAACAAATGAAAGAACTAGAAGTTGATATTTTTGCTCTTGAAGCTCAAGAAAAACAAGATGCTAGAAAACATTTTTCTAAAGATTGGACTGCACGAATTATTGGTATTGCTACCATCGGTGGCTTTCTCGGTTATATATTTTTAGTTACTTTACAACCACCAGAACAAAACTCAGAAGCACTTATTAATCTAGTCCTTGGCTATCTTGGTGGTCTTGCTAGTGCAATCATCTCTTTTTACTTCGGTGCATCTAATTCTTCCAAAGACTAATTTTAATTGCTAGACTTAAGCTGAACTAATAACGAGGAGTATTTATGTTCTCAATAATAATTGATATATTCGGCATTGTTTCAATGGTTGTTTTTGTTGCAAGTTTTATAGCTATGATTACACCTACACCTAAAGATAATGAATTTCTTGGTAAGATTTATGGCCTAATAGATTTGTTGGCTTTAAATGTTTACAAAGCAAAGGATAAATAAAATGTCAGCTGAACCCTTTGTTTACAATGTAATTTTGGACCGTGTCATAGATGGCGATACAATCAAGGTTTCAAGCATAGACTTAGGGTTTAGTGTATCTTTACAAAACAGATCAATAAGAATCGCACAAATTGATACACCTGAAAGCCGAATCAATACAAAAAGATATCCAGAAAGAACAAAAGAAAAAGAACTCGGCTTACTAGCAAAACGAAAATTAATAGAATGGTTGGTTGGTAATATTACAATCAAAAGTTATGGGCCAGACAAATACGGCAGAATATTAGCTGATGTATTTTGTGACAAAGGCAATATTGCAGATTTACTAAAATCGCATAACCCACCTCTTGCTGTAGATTATGATGGTGGAACTAAAACAAAAGTATGGAAATGAAAATATCAGAAGAGGGCAAAGCTCTCATTAAAAAGTTTGAAGGTTGCGAATTAGAAGCATACAAATGTCCAGCAGGAGTTTGGACAATCGGTTTTGGATTTACCAAAGGAGTGAAAGAGGGTGATGTATGGTCTCAAGATCATGCTGAAGAAATGTTAGATATTGAGTTAGAAGAATATGAAGAATACGTTTCTGATCTTGTTGATGTGCCTCTTAATGAAAATCAATTCTCAAGTCTTGTAGCATGGTGCTACAATTTAGGCCCTACAAACCTTGTTCAGAGTACGTTACTTTCCAAGTTGAATTCTGGGTTATACGAAGATGTGCCACATGAAATTAAAAGGTGGAATAAGGCTAATGGTGAAGTTTTAGAAGGTCTTGTTCGTAGGAGAGAAGCAGAAGCACTTTTATTTGAAGGCAAAGATTGGAGTGAAGTCTAATGTCAGATCAATATGTAGGTGGCAAAGGCGATAAAAGAAGAAAAGAAAACAGACAAAAGATAAACCAAAATTGGGATAAGATTTTTAAGAATAAAAACAAAAATGGCACTAAGCAAAATACAAACTAAAAGATTAGGCAGTCTTTTATCATTAATGTTTGAAGATGGTAAACTTCCTGAACCGATTCTTAAAGATTTAATTGATCAGGATTATGCAAGACTCAAGGGCACAAAATATATTCTTACTGAAAAAGGTCTTTCAGAAAAAAACAGACTTTGCACACTTGCTGGTCTAAATATTCTTTATTCAAGCGAAAAAGGCAAAAAGGAAAGCCCTCAAAGCCCCTCTAACGAAAAGAAACAACATTAGTAAGGGGCTAGTATAGGTTAATTAATTGATTTTCTTGTGGCTAAATAAGAAGTCAAATCGTTTCTCAATTCTCTTAGCATCAAAATCTTTTTCAGGGAATCCACATTTTCTTGCTTCACTAACTTCAAATGAAGCCTGTGTTAAGAAATTAATTTTATTCATTTCATATGAGCTGTCATCTTCATATACAAACATTTCACTATTCATTTTCCTCTCCTTGTATAATGTTTAATTTATAATCTTTTGAAACTCCAAGAGATTTCCTCATTGTTTCAATATCTTTTGTAACAAAACAATTTTCAGATGTAAACTTTTCAAGATTAAACATATGTAAAAATTTTTCTACAGAGACTTTTAAAATTTCAGGCTCTTCATCTTCTTCATATTTAGTGCATACATAAATATGTGTAAACATTTCGTGTATCTCAGGTTTTACCCATTCCTTTTTATTCATTCATATCTCCAAGTATATTTTTTATAAGAATGCCAATTCTAAAATTTATAGAGGCATGACCGTTTTCAAATCTAGCGATCATGCTTCTGTTTGGTTTGCCCTTAGAAAAGTAACCAAGTTTTTCTGCTAATTGAGATTGTGAAAGACCTGCTTTCGTTCTCAGAACTTTTAATTCATCACCATTCATAATCAACCCCATTGAACTGAATAGTGCTTTACACCGCTATCATTCTTTTCTGTATGCTTGAGAGCATAATCAAGACATCTTTCATCAAGGTCAAAGTCTTTGTAACCTTGTCTAATGCAGTCAACATAACCTTGACTTGGTGAACTCAACTCACTCTTTCTCATTACGTAAAACATGACTGGTTCAGCATATCCATTACATTCTTTCCAATGTAATTTTTTAATATACAAATATGGATAACCTTCAAAGCGATCAAGAGCTTTTTCACACTCATCGGTAATATCCCATAACACACCCTCTACAAAAGAACCATCTTGTTCTTCAATATCGGCAACTCCCTTAAACACCAACTGGTGATTAGGCATAATAAACTTGCCAACTGGAACAGCATTTGGACATCTTCTTTCCATACCTTCTTTGTTCAAGTTAGCACCATAAGCAAAATACAACATTACTCATATCTCCTAATTAGACCATGTTTTTCTAATTGATCTACGAACTGGTCTGAATCCTCGTAAATCATTTCAATACCAAATTGAATATTGATTCTTCTTTTAGTTGATGACATCCACTCGTCAAATGATTGATGTGTGAAAGCATAAATGAATGAACGATCATAAATCTCTCTAGCAATATCATCTTTAGTGAGACCGAGGAGGGGGGACGAATCCCCCACCATTTGATACCTTAGTTGCTTCATGCAACACTCCTCGCTCTTCTGTTATAGAAAAGTCTTAAATCGGTAGTAATAAGATCACTAGCTTTAGCAAGTCCGTTAAAGAAAACTTGTAATGTGTAGTTGTTTACTTGAAGGTTAGAGTCTTGATCAACCTTGACAATTCTTTTTGTGTCACCAGCTTCACACATTGCTAAACAAACTTTTAACCAATTACTAATTTTATCAGGATTGGTTGTACCACTGTGATGTCTGAATTCAACTGTTCCGTGTTTCCAAAAACTTTGTAAATTAAGTTTTGTGTATCTTGAATGAGCACATTCATCAGTCAATTGTCTTATTGTTTTTTGTTTGTCAATTTCTTTGTAGATGTTTTTCAAAGTATAAGAATGAGAAAAGTTTGATTCACAATAAGAACCATTGCTTCTTCTTCTTGAATTTGGCATAACTGAATCTAAAGCCTTTTCAAACTTAGCATATCTTTTAACAAGATTTTTGAAGTTGCTCACTTCCCAATTTTCTACACCAACATGAACGTGTAAACCACAAGTTCTGTTTACAGTAATTCCATCAATGTTGTTGATAGCATCAAGCACAAGCATTAATCTTTCATAATCTCTTGTTCCATGTAGAACAGGTGTGACCAATTCTAAACCATGAGAATAATTGCCTGACACACTTGAATCAGACTTGATTCTCCAAGCATTAGATGTGTCACTATAATATGCATATTCCATTCTGAAATCAGCATCATGATTAGTTAAATACGAATTTACCAAATTAACTACTTGTCTTTGGCTTTGATATTCAGATAAGAACTCTACTTCTACTCCGAACTTTCTTTTGGTATCAAATGTCATTTTTCAAATCTCCTTTTTTCTTAACAACATAGTTATTAGACCATGTATTGTTTATCAAAACAACTGTTTATTAAAAAAAAGTAGCCCTTTTTGGGCTAAAAAGGAGAATCGTCTGTAGTTTTCATTGGAGAGTTGGTTATATAAAGGGATTCAGCAATTTTCTTTCCCATATCTTCAGGCATTCCATAAGCTGTAAAAAAAGCCTTTTCACTTCCGTATTTAGTATGTAATAAGGTATGGTGGTTTTGGCATAAAGGAATAACATTTTTATCATTACTCCTCATGCCCATACCTCTTATACCATCATAAGGACGTAATAGATGGTGTGCTTGTGTTGGTCCACTGCAACCACCTATCTCACTTTTGGAAGCTCCAAAGGTTCGCATCATACATTGCATATTAGCGACCATTTCTAAATGGTTTTTGTCCTCAAATCTTTTTTTAGAATTTCGTTTCTTTTTCATCAGCTATCAATAACCCAACATTAGTATAAGGAACACCTGTATCAGATTCATGTTTCCAACCACTAAAACGATATTTTACACCGTCAATTGTGATTGGTCCTTTTATATCAGGGTGTTTTGGTGATGGTTTGTCATCTTGTAAACTTAGTAAACCGACAGACATCATCAATTCATACTTATGCTCACCATTAATAAATGTTTCAACAATTGCAATATACTTTTTTTGTCCTTGCAAAGTCATTGAACCTTTACGAATTATTTTAGCTTCATTCTCAGGCCACATACGACCTTTTTTTTCAAAATCATTTTCACTCATTATTTCTCCTTTATTAATCTATATTTATAACCTTTACCGCCTGTGATTCTTTTTCTTTCAATAACTTCTTTTACTAATGAAAGATCATATTTCAAACGATACGGCATTTTTCTAAAATCTCTTATACCAGCAGAGATAGATGGTTCGCCATAAAACTTACCAGCTTTTTCTTTGATAGTTGTTTGTAACTGCCAAAAAGTCCACCATCTACCATCTTGCATACATTTATATAAACAGTCATTTATTGAAAGCCCTTTACTCATTAGAAAGGACTCTCTTTAGATTCAGGTTTATTCGTTGGTGCATATGCAGGTTTATTGCTTGTATAGCTTGATTTTGGTGTTGTTTTTTTCATAGCATCAACTGCTTTGTTACCATCATCATCATCTTGACTACCAAGACCACAAGCCATCAAAAGAGAATATCTTTTACCATAACTTAGTGAACTACCATAAGCATGAGGGTCATTCTTGACAGCAGGGATAAAAAGAATACCACTACTGATAGAGCTTCCGTGTCCGTAAAGGATTGTTTCTATACCAACACCGCCTTCTCTCTCATGTGCTACTTGTTGAAAGTAAATACCATTATCGTTTAATGGTTTTTTTACTGTTCCAAGCACAGATTCTAAAGTTGCATAACCACTTTTGAAGTATGGGTTTTCAGCATCTTTTTTTACGTTCTCAATCTCGGACTGTGCCTTGATCAATGCATTTATCAAATGAAAATCTTTTTTCATATATTACTCCTTAAATAAAATTTGAGCGCCTTTGATTTCTGTAGGCCCCCATTGATTCATAAAGTTTTCATTCGTAGTATCAGGCTCTAAGCAAGACATACGAGCCACCTCATGAATATCACTAGAAAATGAAAGCATTTGCATCATCTTCTTCGCAATTCTGTGAATGTCCTTGATGTGTGTTTCTACATCATGAACAGTTTTTGTTATTAATTCCTTTTTATATTTTGTTGCATAGACATAATCTAGCTTTGCTTTTTTCCCTGTGGCTAAACTGTAGAAAGAAACTTGTCTCAAATGATCACTTCTAGTTTTTACTGCAGTACCAGTTGTCTTTAAGTCTCTAATGGTATCTGAGTATTCCATGTCTATGAAGCCACGTATTGGTATTGGCATATCATCAAACTTATATTCAACCTCATGTTGTGCTTGTTCTAAATTACCAAATGATCTGTAAATAGGAACTGCCATTCTAAGAATTTCAGGAATCATTTGTTGTCGTTTGAAACAACCGTCAGAATCATAATCTTTCCAAATTCCAGCATCCATTATTTCTTTATGAACAACATCATATCTATCCATACACATATGTATGGCTTCTTCAATATCGGCATTTGGTTTCAAGCAACAATGTGTAATACCAAGCTCTACAATATTGCCAAAGGTCATAGCAGGGGAATACACTTTATCTCTATAACCAGCAATATTCACTAGCCACTTTGCTGGATTTGCTCTAAATTTATTGATTGATGAGGGCGAAAGTTTTTCCACTCCATGTTTTTCAAATACGTTGGTTTTCATATGTCAGACAAAAGTATAACCCAATATGGGTAGAAATCAAAATTGAAATATTATAGACTGGAAATATGAAAATTACTGATTGGCTCAAACAAAAAAAAATAACACAACAAGACTTTATCAATGTATCAAAAAAACAGGGTTTAGAGATAAGTAAGGGCGCATTACAGAAATGGTGCAATGGACAAAGAATACCAAGAAAAGAAGAAATGGAAAAAATATATGCCCTTACAAACAAGAAAGTAAAACCTAATGACTTCTATAATCTAAATTGACAATTTCAAAACTCATACCCATAATGGGTTAGTTATGAGTATAGAAGCATTATCTTGGGGTATAAAACAAAACACCCAAACTCCAACCAGTAAACTTGTTTTACTTGTGCTTTGTAACTATGCAAATGTTGAGAATATTTGTTTTCCAAGTGAAAAACATTTAGGCAAAATTTGTGGAGTTTCAGAGAGATCAATACGTAGATGCATAAAAATTTTAAAAGAAAGCAATTTGATAAAAGTGCAAATGAGAAACTTCAATTCAAATGAATATCAAATTTTATGTAAACAACAGGACACCTATGACCAAAACAATAGGACACTTGTGACCAATAATACTAAAGAACAAACAAAAGAATTATATGGTGAAAGTTTTGATAAGTTTTGGAAACTCTATCCAAGAAAAGTTAGTAAGTTTGAATCAGCTAAAGTTTTCGGAAAACTTAAAAAAGATGAAATACAGACTGTTATGAAAGGTGTTAAAAATTTTAGAGAGGTTGTTTTAAGAGACAATGTTGAACAACAATACATTCCTCATGCAACAACTTGGTTAAGACAAAAAAGATTTCTTGATTACATTAGTCAAAAAGTTAATACTTTGAATTCAATTGCAGGATAACTAAGGAGTGAAATATGAATAATCTTGATTTTGATAATCTAAATGTTGATATGGTTGAATTTGGTTCTGTGAAAACTAAATGTCCACAATGCCAACCACCACACAACAAACACGATAACCCACTTACTTTAACCAAAAATAATGACGGTACAGTTCTTTGGAATTGCCATCATTGTGGTTTCAAAGGCATTAAGGGTAATACAGGGTTTAACCCAACAAAAAACGTTAGAAGCGAAATACGGAGACCTGAAAAACCAAAAATTGTAGAAAAAAGCACAGAAATGTATCAATACTTTGCAAACAGGCATATTTCAAAAGGTACAGTTGATGACTTTGAAATCACTACTGATGGGTATTGGATAGCACTACCTTACAGAAACAAAGAAAACGAACTGGTAAACATAAAGTACAGAACAACTGATAAAAAATTCAAACAGGAAAAACAAACTGAAAGAACTCTTTTTAATTATGATCGCATACACGATAAAGATGAAGTTATTTTTGTTGAGGGAGAAATTGATGTGTTATCGCTTTACGAAATTGGTTTTACTAATGCTACAAGTTTACCTGATGGGGCACCGAAAGAAGCAACATTCAAAACTAATGATGCACGTTTCAAAGCATTAAGTAATTGTCCGTTGAATGCAAAAAAAATAATTTTGTTTACTGATAATGATTCTGCTGGTAAAGCATTACATGATGAATTACTACATAGATTTGGTAAAGATTTGTGTTGGTATGTACAAACACCACCTGATTGTAAAGATGCTAATGATGTTTTGATCAAACATGGAAAACAAAAATTAGAAGAACTTATTAGAAATGCAATACCTTATCCAGTAGACGGTTTACATTCAGTTAATGATTACATAGGCAACATCTATGACTTGTATAATGGTAACTATGTAAAACCCATAGAAGCTGGTATGGGGAAACTTGACGAAATTTACAAAATATTAAAAGGCACATTTCATACAGTCACAGGTATTCCAAATCATGGTAAAAGTTATTTCCTAGATCAGTTGCTCCTAAGAATTGCACAGAACCATAATTGGAAATTTGCTTTATTTTCACCTGAACATTCAACAGGTATGCATATACGTAGGCTTGTGCAAATGGTGAAAGAAAAGTCTTTTGATGAAGGTTTTACAAACAGAATGTCACAAACTGAATTAGATGAAGCATTAGACTTTATTACTAACCATTATTACTTTATAGAAACAAAAGAAGAAGTTCCTACAATTGATTATATTTTAGATATTGCAAAGAGCAGTATTTTGAAATACGGAGTTAATGGTATTGTTATTGACCCTTACAATGAAGTAAATGCATCAAGAAAAGGAAATGCAAGAGAAGATGAACACATCAGAGATTTTATATCTAAGTGTAAAAGATTCGCTAGAATTCATGACGTGGTCGTATGGGTTGTTGCGCACCCAACAAAACTTCCTAAAGCAAATGACGGTGGTTATGCACCACCAACAGCTTATGATATTTCAGGCGCTAGTCATTGGCATAATCAGAGTGATGTAATACTTACAGTACATAGAGATTTTGACGATAACTCTACAGAGGTTATGACAAGAAAAATCAGAGAACAAGATTTGTATGGAAAAATAGGTTCAGTAACTTTTGATTTTGACCTAGCTAAAAAAATATTTGTAGAAAGAAATCAAAGTGTAGATTGGTAGTTTGATATTCAAATGTTAGATGCTAAACTAACCCAATATGGAAGTAGTTAGCAAAAATGTAGATGACCTTATTCCCTATTATCAGAACCCAAGAATTATATCTGATAAAGCTATAGAAGAATGTGCCAAATCAATAAAGAATCATGGCATGAGACAAGTTATTTCTATTGATAAAAATAATATTATTATTGCTGGTCACACAAGATTACTGGCTTGTAAATCACTAGGCATGAAAGAAGTTCCTTGTCTTGTCTATGACGATACACAAGAAAAAATTGATGCATACAGATTAGCAGACAATAAGGTTGGTGAACTTACACAATGGGAAGATAATTTTCTAAAACAAGAATTAAAAAAACTAGAAGATTTGGAAATAGAAGTCGCTGGTTTTAATTTTCAAGATGATGATGCCTTTGATTCGTTTGATGATTTAATAGATAAAGATATAAAACTAGACGAAGCTGGTTATTCTGCAAAAGAACTGACAAACCAAGTGCCATTAATTTTTTACATGGAAGAAGAAGAAAGAAAAGCAGTTATGGACTGCATAGAAATCATTCGTAGAGATTTACACTTAGATACTAAAACACAGGCTCTGATGGAGCTTGTAAGGAGATATAAAATTGATTCTGATTGATAACCCTAAACACGGAGACAAAATAGATCAAACTGAAACTATGTACCCTACAGATATGACTTGTATTGAGGGTGACTTTACTGTTTCTGACACAGCAAACAATGCTTATGGTTTTGTAACTGACGGTGTTTTTACAATAGAAAAAGGTAAAGACACTTACATCATTACAGAAGGTAGTTTCTTTAGTCTGAAAACACCTTTTACAATCTGGTCAAATTCTTTGGATTCAAAAATGTTTTTAATAAAAAGATATGGTTTTCAAGGAATTGATCTAGTTGGTAAATCAGAAAAAAGAGGTAGGCTTTCCTATATTGACGGTTGTACAGATTCACTTTTAATTATGCCACCAAGATTAGGCGACCCTTGTCTAAACTATCTGCACTTTCCAATGGGCATAGATCAAACACAACATTTACACCCAAGCATAAGAATGGGCATTGTTATTGACGGAAAAGGTGAAGCATTTCAAAAACCTGATGGTAAAAGAGAGGGTTGGGAAAAAGATTTAGTGAAGGGCAGAATGTTTTGTTTAGAGGAAGGAGAAGTTCATAGCTTTAGAACATCTGAAAACTTTATGGATATAATTGCATATCACCCTGATAGTGATTTTGGGCCTACAGACACTAATCACCCAATGCTCAATAGAACTTACATTGATCATGGAAAAGGCTAAATATGGGGGGTGTTAGGGTATTCCTAGCACACAAAAAAGCTCTTAGAGGGCAAGTCAGAGGACAAAAAAATGAGCAAAGTACATAAAAAAAGAACAATTGATCAAAACGTCTATGATTTAGCGCTTGAAAGAATTAACAGAACTTATGACATATTTGATTCTGTTGTTGTTATGTTTTCAGGTGGCAAGGACTCAACTGTCTGTCTGAACCTTACTTTACAGGTTGCCAAAGAAAGAAATAAATTACCATTAGATGTTTACTTTTTTGATGAAGAAGCAATTCCATATGAAACTATTGATTATGTAGAAAGGGTAGCCAACTTGCCTGAAGTCAATATGCATTGGTTGTGCGTTCCAATAAAACATAGGAATGGTTGTAGTAGAAAGCAACCTTATTGGTTTCCTTGGGCACCAGAAGATATAGATAAATGGGTAAGGCCCATGCCTAAGCATGAATCAGTAATTACATGGGAAGATATTGACATGTTCCCAATAGATATTGATAAAAGACCAGCTGTTCCAGAATGTAACGGACTTTTATTTCCACCTGAAAAAGTTGGAGAAGTTGGTGTCATTATGGGCATAAGATCAGAAGAATCATTAACGAGATACCGAACAATTCTGCAAACAGGGCATGGCAAAAGATATGAACCATACATGATACCTTTGAAAAGCAAAACAGCTTTAGCTAATGTTTGGAAAGTATGTCCAATATATGATATGAAAACAGTTGATGTATGGACTGCACCTCATCTTTACAATTGGGATTACAACACAACATATGACATCTTAGAAAAACTTGGTCTTACTCATTTGCAACAAAGGTGTGCTCCACCATATGGAGAAGAACCAATGAGGGGCTTGTGGCAGTATTCAATTGCTTTCCCTGATATTTGGGATAAGATGCAAAGCAGAGTTGAAGGTTCTGCAACTGCTGCAAGATATGCCAACACAGAACTTTATGCATTTAATGGTGTGCCAAAAAAACCTGATGATATTGAGTGGCTAGACTACATAAAATATTACGTTATGAAACACCCAAACCCATATAGGTCACTCATTGCTGAAAAGATACAGCATTGGATAAAATGGCATAAGAGTAAAACATCTGACCCTATATTAGAAAACCCACATTATCACACAGGCATGAGTTGGCAGTTCCTTTTAAGAATAGCAATGCGCGGTGATTTCAAAGACAGAAAGTCACCAAGTTTTTCAACTGATCCACAAACTATAAAAAACATGAAAAGACTTTATGATAAGGAGAGATTTAATGGCAAATAAAGGCAAAGAAAAACAACCGATAAATACATTTCAATGGGTCAACCGAACTGAATTGAAAGCAAATGACTATAACCCCAATAAGGTTTCACCGATAGAACTTGATCTGCTTAAGACATCAATCAAACTTTGTGGTTGGACACAACCTATAGTTGCTAGGTCTAACAAAGAAATAGTTGATGGTTTTCATAGATGGACAGTCTCAGGGGACGATGAAATATTTGAACTTACAGATGGCATGGTTCCAGTTGTATTTCTATCTGATGAAATAGATTTAGCAGAACAGAAAGCCGCAACAATTGTACATAATAGGGCTAGAGGTAATCATTTAATTTTACCAATGACTGACATTGTTAGAGACCTTAAAGAAAAACACGAATGGTCTGATGATCAAATAAAAGAATTCTTAGGAATGGAACAAGAAGAAATTGATCGTCTATATGATTACCGACCTATGACTGAAAAGGGAAGTGATTCCGAATTCAGTCAAGGTTGGGTGCCTGATGATGGCAAGAGAAGTTTTGATTAGTGAATGTTGTGCTTATCTTGGTAATAAGCATCACGTTCTTCTCTTTGTTTAAATTGCAAGAGATCAATCATTACTTGAAATGGAGAAAGATTATGTTTCTCAGCTACTTGACGTAAGTCTGAGAGCCATTGATCAACCTCTTGCTCGTCTACTGCTTCTAAAATATCTTGTATATATTCTTTCAAAGTCATTCTTCTATCCTATAATCTTTGGTTATTATACCTGCACTTTTAGAACCTCTAAAGTGTGCTTTTACCCAAGTCATTTTTCCATTAGGCAAACGTCTTAAATGCTTTCTAACACTATGGAATGCTGTTCCCCCTGTATTACCATTCGCAAGAGGATTAACATTGCTAGAACTAGAATCTCCAAACATATTGATAACAAGTTCTTTATGCTCAAACTTAGGTTTTTTTCTCAGGTGGCTTGTAGAATATTTAGTGGGTATGTCATACCAGTTATCATTACTACGACCTTGCCTTTTTTGTACATCACAAATCTGTGGAAACTGTAAATAAACCATAAATTTAAAATAGTAGTTCACCATTTTATAAACCCATTCATTCAAATCTTCGTTTTCAAAGTTTCCATCATCAGTCATTCTGACGTCAGTCATACTTCTGAATTTTGAATTGATTACTTTGAAACCATAACTACCATCTGAAAATGCAACCTCATAGATGTTGGGGTCTAAAATTACTTTATTTTCTCCTTTAAAATAAATATTCATGGTCATATGCAGAGTGGTAGCATCAACATCTTTGAAATCACCATTTGATTTTTTATCTTCTTTTACGACACCACTGCTTTCAATTCCATCAGTAACAAGAATATTTCCAATCATATGTTCATCTTCCACTTGCAGAAAGGTGTTTTGATATGGTGCAAAAAACTTTATTTCATTCACAAGAGCTTTAGTCTCTTCTGCTGTTACACAGTTATTGGCTTGTTCATTAATGTAAAACTTGCCTGCTTGAGTTACAGTTCTTGAATACATTTTCATCACGTCATGCAACATCTTTGGACAAATACTAACCCTCTCTTTGGCAATACCATTTTCATCAGTAAAATCATTTCTAAGCCAATGATCACCTCTTGGATTAAGTTTCGTACCATCATTGATGTGTCTTGCAAAGTGAAAACCACTCACCCATTTTCTGTCAAAAGAACTAATTAATTTATTCTGTTCTTTCAAGGCAGTATATTCAAAACTATCAACCTTCTTAGTTTCTGTTTCACCAAAATTTGCTTCATTCGGTGTAATTAATTGATAGCCATGCAAAAGTTTTTGAAGGACAAGATTGTTCATATTGTAACTCCTATCAAAATACCAATAACGAGAAACACAAAATAGTTCCTAAGACGTTTCTTAAGAACTAGATTGCGATTTTTATTCCTATATGTGAACTTCATTATGACTCAATATAAGATTCGTTCTTCTCTTGATACATTTCTACAATATCAAGAGTAGGCACAGTAGATAATTCCTCAACAGTAACGTTTAGAAACTCAACCATATCTGAAAGAGAAGTAGCAAGGAATTGCTCGTGATTTATTTGATCACACATTTCTCTAATACTGATACTGTGTTTTCTCCAAGAATCACCAAACAGTCTTTCCATAGACTTGATAGTGAACTCTTCAGAGTGATGCTTTAAAAAATCTACATAGTTGTAGCATATTTGGTTATACGTAAGATGATCAACAATTTTATTTGTTGTATCGTTTATCAAATTTCTTTTCATTAAATTTCTCCTATTCAAGTTTTGATATAGTTATATTAGCAAACACATATAGTATTGCAAGTCCTAAATAACCCATATTGTATTTACTTATATAAATAAGATGTTTAGACTACATGAGAATAACTGAGAAAATGTGAACAAAAAAACAAGCTACAACAAAATAACAAAAGACTTATTGGAAAAAATAAGGAACAAATTTGTACAAGGTATCAATGAAGAAACTGGTGATAAGAAGTACCTAAGTTTAGATGCACTTGCTGTAGAGTTCAATGTAGCTAAAAGCACTTTGTATAGATGGTCACAAAAAGAAAACTGGAAAACACAACAAGAAAGATTCCATACAGAGTATTTAGAAAAATTAGATGCTGTAAGACAAAAAGAATTAGTACAAGAAAGCAAACAATTTGATAGCAATGCTTTAAGAGTTGCAAAATTTCTTCTCAATGAAGTAGGTATATCACTATCAATGAATTCACAAGCACGTACACAAGACCCACAATCACCTAAACTTTTAACACCACAAGCAGTAGCACAACTTTCTAATGCCGCACTATCAGCACAGAAACTTGGCAAACTTGCTCTCGGTGAATCAACGGAGAATATGAAACTAAATGCAGAAATCAGCGACACAGATGCCTTCAGAGAAGCTATGGAATTGCTTGACTCGGTTGCAGAACAGCGCAGACAAAGAAGCGATAGTCCTTTACACTAATTGGCTCAAACAGGCACGAGAAAAACAAATATCACCAGCCGAATCATTTAACATATGGTTGATACTTGCTGGTCGTGGTTGGGGAAAGACAAGAACAGGTGCCCAAGATATAGCTTTGTTTGCTTTAAGAAATCCCAACACAATATGTGCTGTAGTTGCACCAACATTTGGAGACTTACGTAGGGTTTGCTTCAATGGGCCGTCAGGATTGCTTTCAATAATACCATCTGAATGTTTTGATAAATCATTTGGAACAGATGGGTATGCCAGTAGTATTGCTGAAATAAGATTACACAATGGTTCTAAAATAGTTGGTTTCGCTGCTGTCAATCCAGAGAGGTTAAGAGGACCACAGTTCCATAGAGCATGGTGTGATGAGTTAGCCGCATGGCAATATCCTGAAGCATTTGATCAATTAATGTTCGGTCTAAGATTAGGCGAAAAACCACAGGCTGTCATAACTACTACACCAAAACCATTACCGATTATAAAGAAGCTGTTAGAACGTGATGACGTACACGTGACAAGGGGTTCTACCTTTGAAAACCAAGCAAACCTTTCAGATTCAGCTTTAGAAATGATGAAACAAAGATATGAAGGCACGACTCTTGGGAGACAAGAACTTTATGCAGAAATAATAGAAGATGTAGAAGGCGCATTGTGGAGTCCACAAATAATTGAAGAAAGCAGAATATCACAAGACACAGAAAGGGAATTATCGCAAATTATTGTGGCTATTGATCCAGCAGTAACAGCTACAGAGAATAGTGATGAAACAGGCATTGTGGTAGTTGGGAGAGACCATTTGAATAACTTTTATGTATTAGAAGATTTATCAGGAAGACATACTGCAGATAAATGGGCTAGAATAGCAATAAATGCTTTTTATGATTGGGAAGCAGATAGAATTGTAGCTGAAGTAAACAATGGTGGAGATTTGGTGGAAAGGCTAATTAGAAACTCAGACCCTAATGTTCCTTATAGAGCAGTTAAAGCAACTAGAGGTAAACTTGTAAGGGCAGAACCAATATCAGCTTTGTATGAGCAAAACAGAGTACACCACATGGGAACATTCCCAGAATTAGAATCACAAATGTGTACATACACAGGGCAAACAACACCAAGTCCTGATAGACTAGATGCATTAGTTTGGGGTTTATCTGAACTAAGCAAATCTTCAGGACAAGCAAATTGGAGAATAAGCTAATGGCAATAATAGATGACATAAGAAAAATGTTTGGTTTACAAACAGAAAAAAAGCAAAACGGTTCGTTGATGGGTTACTTCAATGTAGGTACTCAAGAAAAAATGTACAAGTACCAAGATTTAGCCAAAGAAGGGTACATGAAGAATGCAATTGTTTACAGATGTGTAAATGAAATATCAAAAGGGGCAAGTGCAGTACCTTACCAAATTAAAATTGAAGATAATGTTTTAGAAGATACTGATTTACATAGATTATTAGACAGACCGAATCCATTACAATCATACTCAGAGTTCTTTAACAGTCTTTATGGCTACTTATTGCTTTCTGGAAATGCTTACGTACTTAAAGTTGGTTCAGAAAACGGACCACCAAAAGAACTTCATCTTTTAAGACCAGATAGAATTGTTATCAAGGGTGGTACAAATTACATACCTGAAAGATATGAATATATGGTCAATGGAAGAATAGATAAGGTTTACCCAGTTGATCAAGAAAATGGATTTAGCGAAGTAAAACATATAAAACTATGGAATCCATTAGATGATTATTATGGTTGCTCACCTTTAACGGCCGCAGCTATGGAAATTGATCAACATAACCTATCTAGCAAACACAATGTTAATTTACTAAACAATGGTGCAAGACCGAGTGGTGCAGTTGTATTTAAACCTAAAGATGATCAAGGGTTATCAGTAAACTTAACAGAATCACAAAGACAACAATTACTTACAGATTTAAACAATAGATTTTCTGGAGCCAGTAATGCAGGTCGTCCTCTACTCTTAGAAGGAGACTTTGACTGGAAAGAGATGGGGCTGAGCCCTAAAGACATGGATTTTATTAATTTAAAACATATGAGTGCTACAGATATTGCACTTTGTTTTGGGGTTCCGTCCCAACTTGTAGGTGTGCCTGACTCACAAACTTATTCAAATGTAGCAGAAGCAAGACTTGCTTTATACGAGGAAACAATAATTCCTTATTTAAGAAAAGTATCTTCTGATTTAAACGAATGGTTGTTGCCAATGTTTGGTGAAAATTTAGATTTTAGTTTTGAGACAGATAACATTCCTGCATTAGCAGAAAGGCGAAGAATAATTTATGCAAATGTAACAAATGCTGTAAGAGAAGGAATTATTACAAGAAATGAAGCAAGAGAAAGATTAGGTCTTTCCCCTGTTGACGGTGGTAATGAGCTTTACATCTCAGCTAATTTGTTTCCGTTGGGTAGTGAACCATTACCGCCACCTGATAATGAAAAGGACTTTGATGAATACGATGAATTAGATGATGTTTTAGAAGATGATTTCAAAAATGAAACAAAAGCTACAAACTTTCCAAAAAGAGGCGAAGATAAAAAAATATCTTTAAGAAACAGTAACTACCCACAGTTTGATTACGACTTTGCAAAAAACGTAAAAGAAGATGGTGGAAGTGTAGGAAAACAAATCTGGAAAGCTGGTGGCAACATTAGAGGTAATGAAGCATTTACATTATGGGGTAGAGCTAAAGCTGGTGATGATACACCTGCAATAAGAAAATGGATAAAAGAAAGGGAAGCATGGGCGGCTAGACATTCTGTGGTTGACGGCAATCAATTCGTTGGTGGTAAAGAACCAAACCTATCAAACGTAGCTGGTGTTGTTGCACTTATGAAATGGGGTGTAATAAATCCAAAACTAGGGCAACAAGGTATGAAAGATGTAATTCTTGAACTTACAAAGAAGCTTGAGGGTAGAAAAGAACCAGAAGAAAAAGAAGAACCTTTATCAAGTGATGTGCATATTGAAATTGCAGAAGAAGAAAAACAAGTTTCAGCAAGAGTAAAAGAAGCTCTAAAAAATAAAGTAAAAGAGCATAACGATAAGTATGGAGATGATAAAACCAAAAGGGCAACCTTAGGCATGTTAGAAAAGGTGTTCCGTAGAGGTGTAGGTGCATTCAATACCAACCCATCTTCAGTAAGGCCTGGAGTAAGGAGACAAGGTGGAGCTGATCGTTGGGCATATGCCAGAACGAACTCGTTTTTATTTGCCTTAAGACGTGGCAGATTTCAAGGTGGTAAGCATGATACAGATTTGTTCCCAACAGGACACCCATTAAAAGCTAAAGGTCCAACAGACTCACAAGG
>Ga0160423_10001422_pt1 | contig 20053 bp, 24 predicted proteins | sample CRUFie14St8metaG_FD_108191 | JGI IMG/M metagenome (GOLD analysis project Ga0160423, IMG submission 108191) | Marine microbial communities from the Costa Rica Dome - CRUD Field 142mm St8 metaG | ecosystem: Environmental > Aquatic > Marine > Oceanic > Photic zone | place: Costa Rica: the Eastern... | reverse complement strand
GAGAGTTGCCTGTTGTTCCATACTGATTTGTTTCGCTTGTATAAATAAAAGGTGCATTAGAACCTGTATGTAAACTTATAGTTATTCCAGCTTCATATGTGCTGTCTTCAAATCCTTCGTTTACTTGTACTTCTTCTGCGACTGCAATAGGAAAAGGATATATAAGTAAGCCAACAATTAATAAACGAACTAAGGTATTGAACTTACGAAGCACTCTCTCATCACTTCCTACCTCTTCCCACCATCATATTTAACAGCATGACCTTTTTCTACCATATCTGTATTTATGTTTACATCATCAATATAAAGCTCACCTAATATACGACCATACTTACCTGATCCATAGGATTTCATTTCTACATCTTGATCTTCTAATCGATTAATAAGCCACTTTTTCGCAGCAAGCCCTCGTTTTTTCTCTTCCTTATCTCTTGTTCGTGATTCCGGTGCATTAATACCCACGAGTCGTACACGACATTTATGCCACACATTAAAACCCAGATCAATTCTGACATCTACTGTATCTCCATCTACTACTCTTAATACTTCTATCTTATAATAATACATTTTACCTCATGAATGATAGAGGGGGCGTAAACCCCCTCAATCTTTATTGCGCACCAATTATTCCGTTTCCGAAATACTTATCCCTTAGGAATGTTAGACATGAATTTGAAAGGTGCCTCTTCTAATACATTTTGTAATGCTGAGAAGAATGCTGCGCCTGCTGCTACTACTGCACCTTCAATGACTGACATTTCTAGCCAACCACTTTGTGCAGCAACTATTACACCAAAGCCTGCTTGCAAACCTGTTCTAACTGCTCTTACTAAGGACACTTTAAAAGCGTCTGTTAATACCCAATCCATTGAATATCTCCTAACTTTCTTTTGCAAAAGAAATGTCCCAGGTCTTTTTACCTAAGACACCATCTTCTTTTAGCCCAAACTCCTTTTGGAGTTCGAGTACTTTTTTCCTTGATCCGTTTCCATACCAACCATCAGGACTTAAACCAACAGCTTTTTGCCATGCTTTTAACTCTTCTGATTGCATCATAGGTACTTGTACCTTGAAGTATGTATTAGGCCATTTAGGAAAATCTTTTGAAAAATCGTATACTTCTGTTTCTTTTTTATCTTCTACAGGGCTTTTTGAATATACAGGATCAGATCCTGAAATACTTTTAAACTCTTGCCCTTCTATGTAATCAAAATCAATATATTTTACTATTACTTTTTCACCTGATAATATAGCATCTCTCACAATCGGATAGACATCGGTGTACGCATCACGACTTGAGCCGACAAATCCGTCAGGTTTCACTTTATTACTTGTTTGTGAATTTCCTAAAATAAGACAGCCGCTGGTGCTAGAATCGTCATTACCGGTGTGCCAAAGGATGTACTCGAATCCAGGAACATCATTTACATAGATCATACCTTTATGCCAATCAGCACCATACCTTTGTAGGTAGCGTGAGTGAAAACCACCTTCAGTACGAAGTGTTAGTTCATAAATGCCGGCAGGGATTCTGGTTTCATGCTTTACTTTGACATCCCTAAATTCGTCTTCAACTGTATAGCAAAGAAATTTTCTTTTATTGTCTGTTGTATCAAAAAGCAAACCACTTGTAGAATCTGCCTCAGAACTGAATCGAATTACCTCTAATATCATATCTAGACCATTTTAGATGAGCAATATCTTGTTTGAGGTATTTAGCAATTATATGGAAAAAATTTCAAATTATCCCAAAAATACATCTTATCTTCTGATGAAACAGTAAAGCTAACTTGTGCAGGTGGCGACCAATCTCCTGATATATCTTTGTACCACTCTGATCCACCATCAATAGAAGGGGCTTGCATAAACCACCTACCATGATTAGAGATACAGAAATAGTGATGAAAATGACCTGTGACCACCATATCGCTATCCCCTATCGGTTGTTTGCCCATACATTGACCTGCGAACCACTTAATACCTTTATCAAAAGCATATCTACCTGTTTTAACTGAAACTCCAGATCTAAACTGATGACCATGTGCAAATCCAATTACCTTACCTGATACATCAACAGTTGCTGATAATTCGTTATTAGGTATATAAAAACTAACATGACCAAATGCTTTTTTATTTTGTGCGACTATTTCTTGTACTTGTTCAACTATTGCTACATCATGGTTATCAGCAAAATCCGTATAAGATTTTCCGTTATTACGATTTTCTCCATGATTTCCGGCTATTGCGCAGACGACAACATTATCAAACAATGGCGACCATTCAGTTAGAGCTTTGACCATAATTCTTCTAGCGACCTTAACTTGATCCCTCAAATTTAATTCGACTCCATAGGTTTGTGTGTCGTAATGCCCATTACAGTTTTCGATAATATCACCTAGGGATATGACATAAAGATTCTTAATTTTCTTTCCATTCTTCCTTAGCTTTTGGACATGATCTACAAAATCAGGAATCATTTGATTAAGTCTTTCAACTATTGCTTTCGTACCATCCCCATCAGGCTTGCCTAGTTGCCAATCTGACCAACAAAATACTATAGAATCATCCTTATCTACTTTTGGAAGTTTTGGTTTTTTTACCTTTTTTACTTCTTTTAAAAGTAGATCATAATCAGGATCATCTTCGTTAATCTTTGTTCTAGATTGTATTTTGGCTTTATAGTAAAAAAGCCTTGTTCCTCCATCAGTCGGACTATCCCATGACCTTACCTCAACAGGTTCTATGACTTCAAACTTTTTAGGATCTAACTCTAGTTGAGTAAGAATATCATCATATATGTTAATGTCATTTCTAGTTTGAGGTTCTGATATTATTTCACCCTTATTACCTTTTAGCTTATAGCTTGGTTCCCATCCTTTAGGGTGTTGATTATCAGACTTTTTCTTTTTACTCTCTAAATCAGATTGATTTTTGTTATATTCGTCAAGACTTGACATAGCGATCCATTGTATTTTTAAGTTGTGTACGGATAGTGTCTATCATAAGTGGACATCCTTTAACTTCTGATAACCACTTAGCAGCACGAAGTGCCGGCACTCCATCTTTAACTCCTTGACAAGCCTCTATCCACGCAGCCCTGTTAGACTCAGATTCTTCTCGCCAAGGTACTTTCCCTGTTTTTTTACTTTTTTCAGAGTACTCTTGTAAACTAGACAACTTATTCTTCTTCTGTAGTTTCTACTGCTTGTCCTGATACGCTTGCAAGCACCTGTTGTAAACTTTGATTTTGAACCTTGAGTTCAGAATTTTTAAGTTCTAAGTTTGCTATTTTTTCAGCAGTATCAGAAAGCATAGCTCTAAATGTCTTATTTTCTGCCATGATTTTGTTGACTAATTCTGCTGTTTGCTCAGGAGTTAATTGTTGCTGTTCTTCAGCCATAACCGATCCTTTCATAAATTAAATCAATAATGATACCATCATTATATACACAAAAAGTGACAGATTCTTGTATTATTGGGGTTTATTTTCTTCTTCAGATTCTAATATATATTGAAAATTTGCAGACTTTTCGTCACCCATAATAGATTTAGGAGATCTGTTAGTAATTGCACTTTTTTTAAGAAGTTCCCATTCTAAGTTGTAATTATTAACCATAATACTTTATGGTACTATAAAAATACACTCTCCTGGGCATTCTTCAGCTGCCTCAGTCACTATGTCTTCCTGGCCTACAGGAACTCTTGCTAAACCCTCAGCGCCTTGATCATTACTGTGTATAGCACTAAATATTTTTAGATCTCCAAAATTACCTACTGTTTCTTGAACATAGGCAAGTCCATCATTTTGCATAACAAAAACATCAGGTGCTATTTCTGCACAAAGTCCGTCACCTGTACATAGGTCTTGATCTATCCATACTTTCATTTGTAGCCTTTTGGTATTGTGTATTCTTTATCTATTTTTAAGGTATTGTTATCTATATATAGATTTGCATAATCACAATATTTTTGTACCTTATCATGATTATTCGCTAAGTAATTATACCAATAATCAATGCCTTTTTGTTTTTGTAATTCTAAGTTATCTTCCCCAAAAACATCACTCCACTTAGCTCTCTTTGTACTTTGCCAAGAATGTGCCATAAAATCTTTGTTAATATTTGGATATACAAAAGAATAACCTTTGTTATGTAGTTCTATTGATTGATATATATCCTCAAAGCTATCAATAGGATCTGGTATTTGATCTTCTATAAAATTATATTTTGAAAATCCAAATTGCGTACAATATCTTGGTGAAGGATAAAATTTATTAAGTAAAGTTTGATCAGACTCTAGTAAAGATTGTTTTATATCTACTAAAGGTAGTGGATGGTGATCATCAGCTTGCAAACATTTTTCACAATCACAATCATAATAGAATGGATATTTCATAGAACCTGATGTAAATATATCTAAACCATCATCATAAAAACCTAAAAAAGAAGTAATAATTGGTTTATCTGTTATGTCTTCAGACTCATTAAATAATTCAACAAGTCTATCATCCCAATTAGGCGTAAATTTTGTGTGAGAATCTATTTGTAAAATATAATCTTCTCCGTTGTATTTACTAAATGCTTTTATACGGCTTTTAGATGGACCTGCAAACTCCCAAATATTATCCATGTCAAATAATTGATTTTGGACAATAACATTTTTGTGATTTTGAAAATGTTTTAATCTTTCATATTCAGAATCATGTGTATATAAATTAAATATAGATACATAAATATCTTGTGGGTTTTTAGACAAAGAATATATACCATTTATTGTATTTAAAACTTCAGGATCGTGCATTGTTGGGAAAGAAACAAATATACTCATTTTTTATTTCGTCTAGTAATGTCCCTATACCCACCTGTAAATTTAGATCTTAATCTAAATGCCTCGTTATTTATTGCATCATGATCTTTGTCATCAAACAACTCTACTTCTAAACCAACTTTTTCTCTTTTAAAAGGGATTACATGCAAAAATGGTTCCCCTCTTTTTAATATTACATCACCTTCCGAATGCCATATACTTGGAAAATTGACTTGATGAAAACTATCTGTTTCTACAATTCCTGGAAGTAAAGTAAAATTATCATTTTTGTGTAGAAGTGGTGGTAAAAACAATGTACTCCAACCTGGAGGTGTCCAAAAAAACCATGGACTTGTAAACTTAACTGCTTTCCTCATGTCAGTTTCTTTAAATGGATATGTGGGCAACTGTTCGTATTGATGAAACTCTATATGACTGCTGTTATTATTTATAGAATTTGTTTCAAAATGAAAATCTTCACCTTTTCTTTGGACAAGTATGTCATACCATAGAGGTACAATATATCCTTGCGTAAAGTAATCAACAATAGCAGGACATTTTTTTACTGTATGTGAATTATAATCCTTAAGAAACTCACCCATCTTAGGAAAAGGTTTTGCGTCAAATATTGGTAGATCTAGATTTAATTGCTGAAACCATTCAGGTATCATTTGCGCAGCAGGTACAGGAGGCGCAAGATCTATTAAAGGCTCATCCATTGTAGAAAAGCGCATATTTTTTTTCTTGATAAATTTCATTTAAAGAATTTTTTTCTAGGTAATATTTTTTTCGGTCTTCTTGCCAAAGCATCAGGATATAATGTATTAGTATCTCTTCTGTTTACTGCTGATCCTACAATCATATTCCATCTTTCGCTAAATGTTTCGTTCCATTCAACCCACTCTATTTTTACAGGCTTTGAAAACAAGATATTAAACATTACTGTATCGTGACTTAATTCAAGTGTATCTTGAGAAGTATCAGTCCACTCAAATGCCCAAGACAATCCTCTAGTCCAATTATAGATAGGCATAAAACCACCTATCAGAGATATTGGTAAATTCTTTCCTGTATTTCTATCTGTAGGGACAATATCCAACCATACTTCAGGATCATCAGTAAAAAACATAAAAGGCATTGTTATTTGCAATATTGGTTGTTCAGGATTAGCCCATGCCTCTTTTTCTTCTAATATAATTTCATCAAATGGTCCATGATGTTTAACTGCACCATGATAACTAGCTTGCATAGAGAAACCACCATATCTGTCTATTTCGTCAGAAAATTGATTTTTGACAAGTTTTACTTTTACATTACTGTACGGAAAATACATTTCATATAATCTATTTCTTTGATACTGTGTTGATACACAACCATTGGGGGCTTTTACAAATTTTCTAGGTGCGCCATAATTAATTATTGGTATAGAACTAGTTTCCTCATGTTCTTTGCCAACTACATTTGCTAATGGTTTTGGTATTGTAAATGCTACTCTAGGCATATTCCTATGTGTTTCTTTTAAAGGTTTACTCCAAAGATCTCCAACATTAGGTATTTTGAATGGACACTTACTCATCTATTATCCCCTGTTCTTTCCATATTTTTTTATTTTGTTGTGTTAGCCATCTGTAAAAACCATTTTGTCTAGTTCTTTCAGCAGCTCTACTTTTATCATAATACTTCTCATCTAACTCATCCATCTCTGCAACTTCTATATTTGATAATGTTTCTCTTTTAAAAGGTATAACATGAATTAGAGGTGTTCCTTGTCTAAATGTTTTTTCTCCTGTTCCGTGATATAAAAAAGGTATGTTCATTTGATGATAGCTATCAGTTTCAACAATACTTGGCATGATTTCTATATCAGTATTTCTGTGATACCAAGGATCCATAATAATAACTGACCAACCTGGAGGTGTGATTATATCCCAAGGGTTTTCAAACTTAAGAGCTGTGTTAAAGCTGTGATCCATCAAAGGCATTTTTCCAATAGATCTTGGATCATGAAAGGTTATAGTATTTTCAAATGCATGTTTGTTGTACCAATTAAAACCTGTTTCTTTAGTATGACTTATTTTTAAATCAAGCCACAAAGGTATGATATAACCTTCATGCATAATATCTTTTACAGTAGGACATTTTTTTAAGGAGTTATCTTTATAAGGAACAGTATTCCAAGACTCGTCTTCACCTTCACCATGCTTACCATCACGCATCTCAGTCCATTCTCTTTGTAAATTTTTATACCATGCAGGTATAAATTCTTTAGATGGACGAGGTGGTGCAAGATCAATATACTCAGGCTTTTGTGTTAAAAACTTTATAGTATCAAACTCTACTTTATGTTCTTTAACTTCTAAAAATCTTTTGTACTTTTTCCCCATCATTACCCTATCATTCTAACAATAAAGTAGCTGTCATCACAGCTCTTAAATTTTCTACAGTATTGTCAGTACCGATAAGTCTAAAAGATATTGAATCATCATCTTCCCAATGAATAATTTTTATAGAAGTAAAATTGTCTTCTAAGTAAGTTAGCACAGTATTAATATTCGAGATCTGATCTGGTTTCCAATCCATAACAACTTTTGTTCCTGAATTGTTAGATAATGTAGTTTCTGCACCTTTGAGAACATCATACTCTTTACCATTTGCATAAACAATCATTAGATCTATATCAGATAAATCTAAGCTATCAACAGTTATAACATCTACAGCTTGCGAAGAATCTCCAAATACCATATCTAGTATGCCACCTGATTTATTGTCTTCAAAGAAATACATAGTGCCTGTTCCATTTTCATCAGAACATGCTTTGTTGTAGTTTTCAGCAGCATTGTAGTTATCATCAAGTATTGCATAACGATCAGCATTAGGTTCTATGTTTACAGTTTCAACACCTGCACCTTCAAGTATTCCTGTTGCTACTCCACAACCTGCACCTACTATTACTGCTTTAGAAAAAGAACTTGCATTATCTTCTAGATAAAATTCAAGTGATGGATTCATATGACCAAGAGCAGATACCTTTTTGTATTCACTCAAGTCTGTTTCATCTATATCTATAGTTATTCCATTTCTGAATGTTTGTGATTGTGTCATGTTAATATCCTACTACTTAAATATTTATTTTTATACCTTCTGGAATGTACATAGGAGGCAATCCATCAAAGTCTATTTGATGACCTAGCCAAGTGACAATAGCATACTTTGTTCCTTCTATAACAGGCATAGCTTTGTGTGCGTATGCCCAATTACTAGGAAACAAAACTAAAGCAGGTTGATCTGGTTTTACCATTTCTTCGAAATGAGTAAAGTATGTACCACCACCCTTATACTCAGTAGGATTCAACAATATCAAAGCAGACAAGTGACGAGGATTATGAGGTGCATAATCACAATGTGCTTTATATTCTTGACCACCTTCATACTTTAAAAGTGTATAACCTTCATCAAAATGTATGCTCATTTCATATCTTTCACAATAATCATTCACATATGTTTGTAATTTAGTGGACAATAATTGTTGAATATTTTTTAGATCTAGAATATATTGTTCTTTACCATCTTTTATAGCCTCTCTAATAAATCGTGCCTCTCCAGGCTCTACAGCATAACGCGTTATAGGAAACAGTTGATTTGTTCTTATATTGCCACCTTTGTGACCTTTTCCTATAGACGCATCTTCATAGCCTAATTCAAAGTCTTTATCTTGATCCATTTGATCTATAGACTTTATAATTTTTTCAGCTTGATCTTTTGTTAAGAAATCATCATAGATTTCTACACATCCCATTATTTTTTTCATACTATATACCTCCTAGCTAATTCTTCTGGTGGAACACCATCTAAAAATGAATCTAAATCAAAACCACTAGAACATGCTACCAAAAAAGCTGCTTTCCTACCATCAAGTAAAGGTGTTGTTGCGTGTGAAAATACAAAAGAGCTTGGCATAATAACGACACTACCTGCCGGTGGTTTGTAAGAATCCATATCAAAATATCTAAAATCTAAAGCACCACCTTTGTGATCGTCTGTTAAGTAAGTCAAACAAGTTATTCTTCTTAAAAATGGTGCATTCCAAAATCTTCCTGTTTGAGGATTTCTAGTTGATCTATTGTCGCCATGATAATTCATATACTTAGGTGGCTTATAAGTTATATATTGATATTGTTCCATCCAATGTATTTCATCTTTAACATCAGGATAAATATCACAGTAAGCATTTACTTTATCTAGAGTGTTTCTTTGTACTTGCCAAAAGTATTCTTTACTTTCTTTTTCAATAAACTCTGTTTCAGGATCAAATCTAATTGGACCATTTGCATTACGAATTGTGTCGTAATTCCCACCTTTATGAAATTCGTTATTTTCAATAGCTCGTTGTTTCCAACGATCTACTTCAGAGTTCATAGTATCTACAATACCTTCAGGTACCTCTAAACAATTTTCCCACGCTATGACTCCAGGAACTATTTCTTTAGACTCTACCTGTTTCCATAACTTCTTTAAGACCATTACTCTTCTTCCTCAACATCTTTGTAATAAACTGAAACTTCAGATGTATCAAATAATTCATTGTCTTTTTTAAATACTAGTTCGTACCAACCTGCATCAAGTCTTATATAGTCTGTTTCGTAAATACCTTTGTTTTTGTTAAAACCTAAAATGTGAGTATCTTTTTTAATTTTTTCTTTGTTAGGATTATCGTAATCTTTTTCCCATATTTCCATAATATATGCAGGATCATCTTCAAATTCTGCATAATCATCTATAAGACTATAAATTATATAATCTAAACTTGAACAATGCTCAATAGTATTTACTGCTTGAAATTCAGGGATGTTAAAGAAATGAGCTTCTTTATCAGTAAGAATATAATCTTTGTTGTTTACAGATACACTATTGTGAACTTCTTTTACTTGACCATTCCATTGATCTTTGTAGTCGTTGATGTCTTGACCTTCAGGTACAAAAAATACCTTCCTCATATTACCTCCCTTTAAAGATCTAGACTAGATTAGGTCTTGTGTCTAAGCAAGATTTTAAGTAATCTATTGTGCTTTCTAAAACTTCGCTCTTAGTAGCTTTGTAAGCATCTACATCAGCGAGGAAAGCATCTTCATCAAAGTCTGCCGGTACTTCGCCTAACTTATAAAGACTGTTAGCAATAGCTTTGTCAACTACTTGTAATGCATCGGCTTTTTCAACTGCTAAAGCGTCTGCGTCTATTGATAATTGCATATCTTCTCCTATAGTGTAAGTTTTACCACATAAGTATACCATCAGAGTAGTCATGATTGTGTCCATGTCTTCTTGTTCTAATATTTGATATAGAACACTTTGTGGTATTTCTATTGTAGTAGAATTTTCGTGTGTATTGAATATTTTGTAATGTGTCCACCACCAACCTTCTCCCTCTTCACCATGCTCTACAACTTCATGTAATATATCATCACTAGTTGATGTGCTTTCATCACCTGCCAGGGTTATAGCCATAGGATATACTCCTTGAAAGAAACTATCTTGATATATATATGGTTTGTTTTCTTTTACATAGACTTCGCTATATAAGTTTTCTTGTAAAGAATATATAAAACCTGTCATCCAATATAATGATTCAGGTTCGTATGTAGCACTATCATCTAGATCTACTAAAAAATCTTTTCTTCTAATATAAAAATCACAAAAACCTGCACCATTTAAATCTATATCTACATATCCAAAACTACCTTCAGAGGTAAAATCTGATACAATTCTTGGTGCCTCACCATATTCTTCAGTAAAAGTGTGATCTGGATCTAGTAGGTCAGCATTCCCTTGATGACGGCCAGGCATATACCATAGACTATAATTATCATAATCTTGATCTTCCCTACTGTAATATACACGAACAGTAGCCATTGTTATACCTTAAATGTTTTTACTGTTCCTGATGCATATCCTGTGACATCTGTCAATATACCTGTCAATGGTATATCTTGAGAAACGATAAATATTACTCCACCACCGGTTGTGGTTTCGCCTGTCGCTTTAATAGTTCCATAACCTTGCAATCTTCTAGCACATACCACTACAATTCCACCTCCGTGATTTACACTATCACCTGCACCACCTTGTAATGCAACAGGAGTTGTTTGACCACCATGTACTATGACTCCTTCAATGGCTATATCAGGATGATTAAAATACTCTGCCCCTAATGTAGGTGCTGTAGCCGTATATCCATTACCATTTCCACCAAGTGAATTTGTGACTGCTGCACTTGCGCCACCTCTTAGAGTTCCTGATGTTGAAACACCACCAATTCTTCCTATTGTTGTATCTGCTTGATTAGTAGAGGTTGGTGCAAGAGCTAAAACATTTCTTACAAAAACTCTATAGCCTGCTGTATCTAATGCGATTCCAGGATCTATAGTTAAATTGTTGTAATGCATATCTCTTGTAAGAGCTGTGTTGCTAGTTATAGAAACATTACCATCCATTCCTGAACCATAGATACTGTCAGGAACAACATCAAATGTTTCAAAATCTGATGGTACTTGTCCTACTTCTACTATTGCCATAATATCTCCTAACTGCTTGGATCCGTATCTGTTGCTGCGATATTAAATACTGTCACAACAGTACCTGCTGTTGCTGTTCCAGATCCACTTGTACCTTGCGCAGCAGCAAGTGTTAAACCTGAAGGTAGTGGTTTTGTTCCTGTGACTAATACTACTGCACCACCACCTGCGTTATATGATACTGATGAAGTTCCTCCAGATCCACCTGCACCACCTGGGTGATAGTTTGTAGGGTTAGTATTAGTTGGGTTTGTATTTCCACCATATGAATATCCATAAGAATATCCGTAGCTATATCCATACGAATAGTTATTACCTGGATAAGAATAATTATTTCCAGGATATGAATAATTATTTCCAGGATAAGTATGCGTATGAGCATAGTGATAGTGATAATAACCTGATTGATAATTGTTTATTGTTGGACCACCATGCCAATGATAGTGAGTGTGTGATCCGTAGTTAGTTGGATTTGATCCATAGTTTGTGTTGTTAGATCCGTAATTAGTTGCATTAGATCCATAGTTTGCACCTGAGTTTGATCCATAGTTAGCACCATAGTTAGTTGGATTTGTATTACCTGGTACTGAGTTGCCAGGTGTTTGAGCATCAGGGGCAGGTGCGCCATCTGTTCCATCAGCGCTAGCTACAGAATCATCTGCGTCAGCTCTAATTGTTCCATCTCCAGATATTGTTTTTGCTATAACTAAAACTACTCCACCTCCGACTGCGCCTGTGCCTGCTGTAGCTGCATTACCTGTAGCACCTTTACCACCTGCTGCACCTACTGTTTGATAGTCTGACCAATTTGTATCAGATCCATCATCACCTTCTTGTGGAGTAGCTGTTATTGCACCATCAGATGCGCCAGATCCACCACCTAGAAATTTAAATGTTTCTGTAGCTTGATCAAATTTTTGTCCTGCTAAAGCAACAGATAAGTTAAAAAAATCGTTTTCTCCATCGAAAAATGTGTTGCCTGCGTGTTCGCTGTCTGTTTGTTCAGATGACCTACCACCTAGAGTATCTGTAGCGTCTATACCTTTACCAAATCCACCTTTTAAAGTACCTGCATTAGATTTATTTGAAAATCTACCAATTTTAGAAGTTGAGTCAGCGAATGTTAAGGTACCACGAACAAATACACGATAGCCGTTAGTGTCAAGAGTGACACCACTATTAATTGTTAGATCGTTGTAATACATATCTCTAGCAAGAGTTGTATTAGATGCTAATGTGACATCCCCATCTTGACCAAACCCATATATTTCATCGCCACCTAATCTGTCCAAAAAAATTGGCTCAGGTACTTGTATCTCAGGCATTAGCTCACCTCTACACCAGAAACATGTATATTTACAGATGTAGCTGCTGAACATTTTGCAGCAACTGATGCTGATGCAGGTATAACCATAGCTAAGTCAATAGTTGTGGTTGTGTTTGCTTGAACAGTTATATCACCAAAAATGATGTGTTGATCTCCTGTTGTGTCCCCTGAAGGAATAACTTTGATCTCGACTGTTCTGTCAGTCGCTGTATAGTTAGCTAACATAATTTGCTTAATGATACATTTATTAGAATTGCTGAATACTTGTGCTTCAGAAGTTCCTAATGCTGTGACCTCTGCTAATTCTGCTGCATTATATACTGCCATTTATTCTCCTATAATCCCATCCAGACCAACGCCTCATTAGTAAAGAGTTGAACCGGATTTACTTTCTTCATTGTTGTATCTGAATTATCATATAACATAACCAGATCATTATCTTCATCTATATCTACAGATGTTCCATCTGCAAGTCTTGAGGCATCAATCGTAAGCGCTACTGCACCTGATGTCGCACCTCCTGATATACCTGATGTCGCACTTGTTGTGACACCTGTGACATCACCTATATCTACTGATAACCAAGAGCTTGCAGTTCTAACCTGAAGTCGATCATCAGTACTGTTATATATAAGCATACCCTCAGTAGCTGTAGTGATTGCATCTCTTTCAGTATCTGTATATGCAGGTATTAATGGACCACCATCAACATGACCATCTTGAAATTCTGCTAGACCTGTAGAATCAGATCCTGTCATAGCTACTCTTATTAATTGTTGTCTATCAGCCATATTTATTTACCTTTTCCTAAATAGTTTTCTGGATCAAACTTAGAGTCTATGATATCTCTAAGCGCTTTCCCACCAACATTATTATAATCTAAACTTTCCTGATCTATGGCTTTGAAATCTTTCATTATTCACCTGGTTTCGGATTATCTGTTCTTACTTGATTATATTTAACAACATAAGCGTCCCACTTAGTTGAATCACCAAGTATTTCTTTTTCTGTGTATGCTTCCATAAATTCTTTTGAACTTGGGTATTCAGTAGCTCTATTTATTTGATATTGTGTATTTGTTGTAGCAGTTTCTAATTCTTCTACTTTTGATAATACATCTGTTGTATTCAAGACGACTTCAATCATATCTTTGTCTTTAGCTACAACATCATCTATTGTGTCGCCATATATTACGACAACATTGTCGTATAATTCTCTAATTGCTTTATGTAGCATTATGCACCTACCTCCATTAATGTAATTGTTGATATTGCTCTGAGGTCTTCATCCCCTCCTGCTGTATGGTCACGCTCATTTCTGTTTATATATAAAGTTGCTGCACCATTACCACCATATTGAACTTTGTATGTTGTAGCAGAAGTAGTATTTGGACTATCTAAATACATACCAGAAAGAGAAGTTGATTGCCAAGTTGAGTGGTCTGTATGACCACCACCTGCGTGTATTGGTATTCTTGTGCTTGAAGCAGCACCTGTTCCAAAAGTAGTTGATCCTCTAACTAATTGTATAGCCCAAACTGTGTCTTGATTCCAACCTATAAGACCTATATTTACTAATACTAATATTTTACTACTTGTTGATGAAGGTGTAATACTTGCACTTAATCCCATATCAACAGGTGAAGCAATCTCGTTTTGTGCTGAAGTTGTACTTGTAAGTTCTCCCTGAACTACTTGTAATATTTTACCACCACCTGATGCGTCAGCCCAACTTATAGTTCCAGAGCCATTTGTTGTTAATACTTGGTCAGCACTACCTGCTGCACCTGCTATTTCTAATTTAGCTGAAACTATGTCAAGTACACCAGAAGAATCGATTGTGACTCTTTCAGTACCTGCTGTGTGCATATCTATCTGATCATTATCAGAGTTAGAACTTTCTACTCTTATAAATGTATCTGTATCGCCATCTCTAAAAGTTGTCGCAGAGTTTGAAGTTCCTGTAATGTTAATTGGATCAACAGTTCCATCTGCAAGTGTTAAATCAAGATCTGTTGCTGATGTACCAACATTTGTAAATTCTATAGGATCAGAACTACCATCAGCTAAAGTAAGTGGCATTTCATCATTGACACTAAATGTTGCACTAGCAGCAAAATTAGATTTAGCTACTTTCTTTAGAGCATTAGCACTTCCATCATAAACAACTATCAAGTCTGTTTCAGCAGGACTACTATCTTCTGTTAGAGATGTAATAGCTGCTGTAGTAAGCCCTGTAGCATTACCTTCAAATGTTCCTGCAACAAAAGTTTCAGATCCGACTGTCCACTTATCTGTAGACTCATTCCAAATCAAAGTCTTGTTGGCATCGTCACCTCTCTCAATTTCAATACCACCATTTTCTGAGGCAGAACCGGTTGCATTGGAATTAAGAACGATTTGATTATCTGCTAAATTAATTGTTTCTGTATTGACAGTAGTTGTAGTACCTGAAACAGTTAAGTTGCCACTTACAGTCAAGTCATTAAATGTCACATCAGAAGTAGTAGCTACTGCCTGGCCGATACTTATAGCACCTGAAGATATTGATACTCCTGTACCACCTGTGACATAGCTATCTATCTTTGTTTGGACTCTTGCATCTGTATAATAAAGATTTGATGAACCTTCACTAAGATCATCTGTGTCTTTAGTTGCAAGTCTTGTGTCAAAAGCAGAGTTTACTCTAGCATCTGTGTAGTAAAGATTTGTAGATCCTTCTCCTATATCATCTGTATCAGCAGTAAAGTTTACAAATGCAGAGCCATTGTATTTTATTAATTGACCATTAGATGGAGAGGTTATAGTTGTGTCTGTCAAACCACTTAATGTTGCTGTGACATCTCCAGGTTCAAACCTTGAGTTAGATGAACTATAGACCAATGCTTGTCCGTCTGATACAGAAGTTGTTATAACATCGCTTAGATCTGCAATAGATACTGTACCAAAGTCAATATCTATTTCATCATTAGCTGTATCATTTGTGACAGTTATCTTTGCTGATCCTGCGTTTATACCTCTAAATTCGAGATCTTCACCTGTCTTTTGTTTAAATACACCAATACCTGCTGTGTTCTGATTGGATGCTGTATTTACTTCACCAGATCCAGACAAACCACCAAGAGAGGAAAGAACAAAACCACCAGAGCTATTACTATAAGATACAACTTTTGCGTCATCGCTTGATGTTGGATCGCTAAATAATACATCGTTCAAGTCGTTTAGATCGGCTGCACCAATTCTCGCGTCTGCTCTAGCATTTGTGAAATAAAGATTAGTTGATCCTTCACTTAAATCATCAGTATCTTTTGTTCCTAATCTTGTGTCAAATCTAGCATTTGTATAATATAAGTTTGTTCCTTCAGATAGATCACTAGTACTAAATCCTGATAAAGATACAGTTGCATCTATAGCACCATCGTTTGCATCATCATAAGCAAAAGATATACCTGTATGTGATCCGTTTGTGACAATCTGAGCGCCTGTTATATCTTGTACTTGTTCATTACTTAAAGAAGCAGTATTAGCTATTGTTAATGTACCTGCTGAGTCGTCATAAGTGACAGATATATCTGTACCGGCAGTTATAACTCCTGCTACATAATCTTCTACTTGTTCTTGTGTAAGTTGTGTATTGGTATCAGTTGAGGCGATAGTTAAAGTGTTAGCAGCATCATCATAACTTAAAGAAACATTTGAACCTGCTGTAAGTAGAGCATTTACTCTATCGTCAACTCTTTCATTTGTGAAATAAAGGTTGCTTGAACCTTCTGACAAACTATCAGTATCATGATTAGATATAGAAGAAACTGTTCCGGTCACATTACCTGTGACATCACCTGTGACATCACCTGTAAGATTACCTTCAAAGGTAGATGCTACAAAAGTTTCTGAACCTACAGTCCATTTATCAGTAGATTCATTCCAAATTAAAGTTTTATTAGTATCATCGCCTCTTTCAATTTCTATTCCTGCATTTTCTGAGGCACTACCTGTAGCGTTGCTGTTAAGAAGTATTACATTATCAGCAAGATTGATTGTTTCAGTATTTACTGTTGTAGTTGTACCACTTACAGTAAGATCTCCTGATACAGTTAGATCGTTGAATGTGACATCACTTGTTGTGCCAACTGCCTGACCAATACTAATTTGGCCTGATGATACTGTGACACCTGTTCCTGCGCTAAAGTGCGCTCTAACTTCTGATGCACTAGGACCGGTGTAGGTAAATACACCTGATGATGAATTATATGATAGTGATCCATCACCACCACTATCTGTGACTGATACTGATGATCTGGCTCTTGCGTCTGTGTAGTATAAGTTAGAAGTACCTTCAGTTAAATCATCTGTGTCACTCGCAGATAGTGATGTTCCTTGTACAGAAACTACTGCATCACCACCCATTCCTGAGTGTGCAGAACAATAATAGTAAAGTGTGTCAGGTGTAGCTGCATTAACAACTATTTGTGTATAGGCACCTGATGATCCTGGAGATCCGTTTGTTGTCACATTAGTTGTGTAAGCAGATCCTGAACCATGAGTACCATCTTTAGTTGTGGATAGTACTAATGGATGTCCTCCGTTAGAACCATCGCTTTGATCAAATCTATATGTTATTCCAGGTATCAACTGAATACTTGCAGCAGTTTCTCCATCTAAGTGATATTTATTACCACTAACATTCGCAACTGTGACTGCAAATTCAATTATTGGTGTATTGTCTTCAAAATTTATTGTTTTATTAGTTATTGTATCTGTGCTAGTAGGTGTAAAGTCTGCTGATAAAGAACCTGAAGAATATGTAAGACCTGTTCCTATTTCTCCAGATCCAATGAGTTCTACCCAATTTCCTGCATGTGCATAGTAAGCTCTTCCTGTTCCATGAACATGAGCAAACATACCATGATAACTTGAGGCACTTGGAAGATCTCCTGTTGTTGAGTAAACATTACCAAACAACACTCTTCTACCACCCATATCAAGATCTGAAGTATTATCAAAAGCTATTGTGCCTGAGCTAAAGCTAATGTTTGTACCACCACTAAAATCAGACAATGTAGTAAACGCTGAAGTTGAATTGTCATAATTAGATAAATCATTATCTACTACAAAATCAAAATTGTTGTTTGTATCATCATAGGTCACAGTAATAAGTGTTTGTGTACCCATGGTAAGTGCAGTACCTAAAGCATCCTGCGCTCTCTCATTTGTAAAGTAAAGGTTAGTACTACCTTCAGAAAGTGAATCGGTATCATGATTTGAAATGCTAGATACTGTACCTGTGACATTACCTGTCACATTTCCTGTTAAGTCACCTTCGATGTTTGCTAATAATGTACCTAATGTATAACCTGTGCCGGTTATATCTACTGTTGTTGTAGGTTCACTTTGCAACCCACTAAACAATCTAAACTTGTCAGATTGTGATGCGTCCCAAACTAAACCACCATATTTTGTTGTAGAAGATTGAACATACTTACCATAGAAACCAAAATCAACAGAGTTTCCTGAGTTATTATCTGCATATCTAACTAACGGATCATCTATAGTGACTGTAGTTGAATTTACTGTAGTAGTTGTTCCACTAACAGTTAAGTCACCAGATACTGTCAAATCATTAAATGTGACATCTGATGTGGTTGCTACTGCCTGTCCTATAGATACTTCTCCTGAAGATATCGCAACACCTGTACCTGCTGTTATATGTGCTTGGACTTCGGATGCTGATGGTCCTGTATATGTTATTACTCCTGTTGAGCTGTTATAAGATAATGATCCATCTCCACCTGAGTCTGTGACAGAAACTGCTGCTCTTGATCTAGCATCTGTGTAATACAGATTAGAAGATCCCTCAGTAATATTGTCTGTGTCAAATTCAGAAAAATCTAAAGCTAAGGTTAAAGTATTTGCAGTATCGTCATAGGTAGATGAAAGACCTGTACCACCTACAACTAATCCATTTACTATGTCTTCAAGAGAATCTTCGACTTCGGTTAAATCTACTGATAAAGTTAATTGATTGTTTGCATCATCATAATTTATATCAATACCAGAAGTTGCTGAGTCTATTAGTAATGCACCAACTCTGTCATCAACTCTTTCATTTGTAAAATATAAATTAGTGCTACCTTCTGAAAGATCATCTGTATCTTTTGTAGCTAATCTTGTATCGAATGCACTATTAACCCTTGCGTCTGTGTAATAAAGGTTAGTACTGCCTTCTGTTAAATCATCTGTATCGAATGATGACATTGTGACAGCCACAGTAGGTGTTTGTGCCTCACCTGAGGTAGCGCTTACAGATATACCTGTTCCTGCAACCAAGTTTTGTACGAAATCACCAACTGTATCAGTTGCTAAGTCTATTGGATCATTTACCCAAGATGATCCGTTATATCTTAGAACATCACCATTAGCTAAACTTGAAAAACCTACATCACTTAGATCTGCAATACTTGCTGCTGCAATCCTGGCATCTGCTCTTGCATTTGTAAAAAATAAATTAGTAGAACCTTCAGTAATATTATCTGTATCAAATTCTGAAAAGTCTAAAGCACCTGTGATAGTTCCAGATCCTTCAGTTAAAGTAAGACCTGTACCACCTGTAAATGTTATTGTGCCACCTAATGCAATATCTGTTGAGTTAGATCCATCTGTGACTGTTATAGAACTATTACTAAATGCAGAGTTAGGTAAATTAGTAATAGTGTTAGATGCACCACTTATTGTTTTATTAGTAAGAGTATCTGTAGAAGTTCTAGTTATAATTTCGTCATAAGACTGATTTTCTCCTAAAACCCAACGATTTGTAGATACATCATAAAATATTCTTGCATCATCAGTATCGGAAGTTTCTACAATAATACCTGCGTCAACTTCGCTATTACCTGTGTTAAGTTTTACAAAAGCATCATCAACTACAATGACTTCTGCTGTTGTATTTAAGAACTCTCCCTGAACATCAAGATTGCCTTGTATTGTGACCGATCCTGAGGTAGTCAAACTTGTAAATGTTGGACTATCTCCTGTTCCAAGACCTAGACTATCTCTTGCTGTTGATCCTGACTCAACAACCCATTGTGTGCCATCTGATACTATAAATGAACCATCTGAATGTACTAGGTTAGATAAAGTAGTTAAATCAACATCGTATGCTTGTACATCAGAACCAATTTGTAAACCTAAGCCAATTCTAAGATCTGCTAAAGATGAATAAGATCCACCTGTACCACCATCGGTTATTCCAATAAAATCGGCTGATTGAAATTCAGCAAAACCATCAGGATTACCATCTCCATCTAAATTCAGCCTTATTGGATCTTTTTCTGCCATTATTCACCCATATTTAT
>Ga0160423_10001421_pt1 | contig 20059 bp, 22 predicted proteins | sample CRUFie14St8metaG_FD_108191 | JGI IMG/M metagenome (GOLD analysis project Ga0160423, IMG submission 108191) | Marine microbial communities from the Costa Rica Dome - CRUD Field 142mm St8 metaG | ecosystem: Environmental > Aquatic > Marine > Oceanic > Photic zone | place: Costa Rica: the Eastern... | reverse complement strand
TTTTCCCGAGTGCGCCTGGCATTTCCAAAGTGTGGGTCATGTCGGTGCGGCCCGCCGAATGTACGCCGACGCGGCCTGCGTCGTGTGTTGACGACCGGACGCTGTCGACGACCACGACGACGTCGACGACGACCGTGGCGACGACCACAACGACGACGCCCTTTTTCACCGAGTTTACGAGCGCGGACCAGCTCGTTGCCACCGGCATCGTTGCGAGCGTTGCGGCTGTTGCCGTTGGACTTGTGATTGTGAACATCATCCAGCGGCGCCGGTCTCCGCGGCGCTATGCGGCCTAAAAAGTGCCCGGCGCGACTCTGACGAGCGCCGACCCAAACTGGACAAAGGCGTCGTCGTGTTTGCCCCGTACGATCCCGGCCCAGTGATTTTTGACGACGAGCGGGGCTGGTTTTGCGACGAGTGCGTCTTCAATCTTTTTTGCAAACTTTGCCTTTTGCCCCATTTTTTCGAGGGCGCTGATGTTCTTTGTTGCCTCTGCGTTGAGGCCGGCAATGAGCGAGGCGAGGATGTTGCGTGCGCCCGTTCTTTTGTGTCCCTCGCCTGTGGCGATTGTGCAAGCAGCGACGAGCTTTGCAAAGACGGTGACGGGCACGACGTCCTCGTCGTGGGTGGTGACGATGGCGACGACTGCGGCGTAGATGTGGGCGCCCGCGGCGTACGTCATGACGGACGCTATCTTGTAGAGGTTTTCCGGGAGCCACGCGAGGCGCGGACTTGCCTCGCCGGCGATTTTGACAAACAGAAACCGTGCGATCCTGGCGACCGATTCGATTTCGTGTTCTCCCGTGCGGAGCAGCTCTGGCATCCTGAAAATGACCGTATCGAGGTTTGCCCTTCTGACCGAGACTTGGTCCTGGAATGCGTTCGAGTACACGGGCACCGCGCACGCTGCTGCGTTTGCCGGGTCTTGTGCAATTTTTCTGCGGCAGTAAAACCTGACTTTTGGCAGCTCCGGTGCCACGACGACTGTACTTTTCGCGTTGACCTGTAGGGTGACGTAGTTTTGGCCGTAATGCCCCGTAACATAAAACGGCGGGGCCTCCGTCTCTGTTGGCGTGAGCGTCGGGGGGTGTGCGTAGTAGGGCTTGTTTGGGACGTTTCTGCTGAACCTGTTGATCCTGATCGTGTTTCCCGCGAGCTTTGGCGGCTCGAGGGACGCCATTGTGCAGCGCCCGTTGCGGCAGACAAACCTCTTCTTGTTGACGACGTAAAACTCTGTGTCGTCGTCAAACGCCATGGTTGCAGCGTCCGGCATGGACGAGCCGTCCCTGTTCTGGGCGATTCCGGCCTCGAATGCCCACCTCACCTTTTTCGTTTCGGCCTCTACTGCGACGACGGTTGCGGGTCCGGCTCTGACGAGTGCGACGACGACGCCTGCCGTGTCCTTTGCGATGCAGATGACGCCAGCGCCGTAGACGATGTCCGCCATTTTCCTGTGGAGGAGCGCGGCGCCGATGCCGCCCCAGAGGGGCTTTGCCGCGGACAGCACCATGCCCGAGTCGAAAAAAAAGAGGGCCTTCCTGAGAGCGACTGCGCCGTTGACGTGCGATGCTGCGTGCTCTGCCAGCACCTTGAGGATGATCTGGGTGATCTCTGGGGTGATCGCGTCGAAGCAGTTTTTCATGCTCTTGCTGTGGATGACGACTTTACCAGTTTCGGACGGGTTGTGGAGCGACCGATAAATCTGGTTGAGCTGTGCCTCTCTCTCTGCGACGTGGTTTCTGAAGGCCTCCATCTTTTGGGTGAGCACCGCAAACGCTGCGAGGAGGTCGCCCTCCTCCTGCGTGTAGTGCTCCCTGGCGTTTTCCTGGACCTCTCTGGCTGCCGGTCCGAGCCATCTCCTCTTTTCCGCAATTTTTGTTTTGAGGAGATCGATCGCGCCCTTTTGTTCGAGCGTGACAAGAATTGCGTGATCCAGACTTTCCATATTTCGGCCGGGCGTTTCTGGTTGTAGGACAGCTTTGATGGCGGAGTCTCCCCTTCCCGGAGCCGAAAATGAAGAGGCAAACGTAGTGCCAATTCAATACAATCATCTTTTCCTTCCCTTTGTGAACTGTTCAGATACTCTTAAACGTGCGGAATTCCGCGGCGCCTCCTATCCATCGCGAATTTTTTTTCGCCTTCGCAATAAAGGGGGGTTTGCCTCCCGTAAAACTGTGAGTGGCCATTTGAAAGAAAGTGTCGAGCTAGCCGACCCTGCGACCAAAACGTACTTTTATTCACTTTTCCACGCACTAAGTCCGCATTTGATGTCTGCATTCAGCGTGAACAAAACGTGCAAAACCGACGCATGGTTTGCAAGCCAGGAACTTTGGCAAAATCTGCTTGGCCTAGACTTCTTGAACGATAGTAAGTCTTCGGATGAACCGCCTTACGAGATTTACTTTTACAAAAAATATGTGTTCATGACTCTCTTTGACTCTGAAACCGAATCGTTTAAAGGCAAATACGATAAAGAATTTTTTCGGTTTAAAATTAAAACATTGAATGAAAATAACATATTCCATATTTTGTACGGAATGCACAACGGGAGACATTTTTTTTTGACCGAAGCAAAGATTGACTCGGAATATCAAACTCAACAATTTAAATGTGTCATGTTGGATCGTAATTCTTTAACAGAAGAAGACGAAAACGAATTTGAAACATTTGTAAAAGAAAAAGTCCAAAATATCTTCAAGGAAAATAAACCCCCAGATATACCAGTAACTTTTGATCGTCAGTTTTACGATGACAATAAGGAAGCTTTGGAAAACTTAAACAGCCAATATGAAAAAAACATTTTTTTAATTGCAAAGTATTGTTTTTTTTTAAAACAGGGATCTAAAATTGCAACGTTGCCTTACTGGGATAGTAAGATGGCAATCAGCATCAATTTTTTTTTTAAAACGCAAGATTTTTATTATCCATTTAAAGAAATTGACGGTGGAATGAAAAGAATAAACTACTACTATTGCCTTTTTTTGAGGTTTCAGAAAGGAAGCAAAGACAACAGATGGGCTAAAGTAGGACCTACTGTCCAACCAACACGTTTTAAACGCTACTCAGACGAGGAAATTACATATTATAATTTTAATGCAATTTTTAACATTGGAACAATAGGTAAAGAAAGCCCAAGTTATGCTTGCCAAAATCCTGAAGGGTTCTTTTTGAGACAAAAATTGATCCACACAATTTTTGAAATATTTGAAAACAAAACAAAAAACTTTAAAAAACAGATATTTGAGTTGAATAACATTGTTTTACCTGGTCCATTTCTTGGTTTCGATAAAATAACTATTCGAGCAGAACATGTTCTCAATTTAATTGAAAAAACCATTGTGAACAACCAAGAAAATTTATTTTTTTTTGCTTTTTTAGAAATTTATTTTAAGCACATGACGTGGGCCAAACCTTTTTACAATCCACAGACCATTCAAATTGAGAACGGCTTTGTGAGAAAAAAAAATGTTTTGCTTGACATACTGCATTCAAAAAAAAATTTTTTTACGCCAAAAATTTATATTGAAAGAGAACGTGTTTTTTTTAACAAAAATTTTAAAGCAGAAACATTTGGTTCTGAGGAAAACTTTGATTTTTTTGGTGTTAAAAAGTATGACAACTTTATTTTGAATGCACAAAATGCCATAAAGAATTTTTATGATCCTACATCTGAAGAAAACTGGGAGCAAGGAAATTTTTTTTTCATTATCAATTTTTTTTTGTGTTTTCTTGAAAACCTTACTTTTTCCGGGAGCGGCCAGAACATTTACATCACAACCCAAAAAAAATACTTGGGGTCGATGATTTATTTGATTTTTGAGAATATTTATTTGCATCAAAACGACATTTTTTTTAAGGGTTGGTAGTTATTGCATATTTGAGGGTGGGCGATGGCAATGATAACACGGCGCGGGTCACCACCTTTTGGTGACCATTTGCAAACTAAAATATTTTTTTTAGATAGAGTTGGGCGAATGATCACTTTTCACGAGATCATGGTGAACATTGCGTACTACCTGAGCGCGATTCAACCGCACGGGATGTACATGGTTTCTGTTCTGCACAACCGCGAAGACCCCGAGGACCGTTGATGGGCGGCGACGCGCGCGCCGTTTTCTCGCCGCACCTTTGCGACCACCCCGACCGCGACTTTCTGCTCGAGCTTTTGTCCGACATTGACGACGGCGACGCTCTGAGTGCGCGCTTTGTCATCCTTTCGCGCTTTGTTCGCGCCGGCGTTGGCGCGCTGGCACCCGTGCCTCTGCCGACTTCCGAGCCCGTGTCGACGTTTTTGTAGGGGATGGTTGCGACGATTGTGCTGTTGTACGCTCTTGCGTATATTGTATATCTTTCGACGCGGTAGAGAGGCGCGATGGCGGAGCTCAACGAGGCCAACCAGGCCAACTTTACCGAGCTCGATGGGCACATCAAGGTTTTGTCGGCCAAGCTGACGCAGATGACGTCGGGCAACACGGGCGTTCAGTCTGCAATTGAGGACCTCGAGGACTACTACGAGCGACAGCTCCAGATGCGGATCATGCACAACACGACGCTCAAAGAAGAGCTGCGCGAAATACAGCAGAAGAATAAGGAGATGTTCCATTTTCTTGGGCGCTGCGCCTTTTCCGGGGCCTCGTTGGTGCTCTTTTTCTTCATGTGTTTGTACCCCAAGAGGTTTTTTGGTTTTGTTTTCGAGTACTGGACGTATGCCGCGGTCGCGTGCGTCGCCGTGTTCTGCACGCGCCTCTTTTCTGCAAAGCCGAAAAAGGAATAGGCGTGGCGGGCGCCCACTGCAAGCGTGCAATTTATTTTTAAACGTGGTAGAACTTGATACATGGCGCTTGTGTATGCGCCGCCGCTCTCTGGTGCGACGACGTGGGTAGCCTCTGCCGGGCGCGGGTGGCTCGACGGCACGCAGATGGCCGTCGATGCCGGCCTACACTCGCCCGACTGGTGCCGCGAGTCGTGCCCTGCGTCCGAGAAAGAAGCACACTTGAAGGCGATTGACGAATTCTTCGAAGACTATGCCGACCACAAAATTGTCGCGACCGTCTTTTACGACAAAATTCCGGACATGGTTGTTTTAATTGACGAAAACGTGCACCGCGCCTACGTTTCGCAGTCTTCTGGTCCCAGCTGGGGCACGGTTTTTGACATTCGCACGTACCTGAAGCAGATGTGCAACCGCTTTGGCGTTGTTTCGGTGTCGTCATTTGCAAAAGCCGCAGAACATCTTGGGTAGAGGACGCCATTTGCCGCATGATTGTATAAAAAAAGTGTGCGCCAGTATTCAAAATGCTCTTTTTCGGCGTTTTGTCGCTGGGATTTGCCCCAAAATGCGGCGAAAGCATTGTGATCAACGGCATTTCCGACATCCAGCGGCTGCCCGTTTCCGGCGAAGAGTGCCTCAATGTGCACCAATCGTGGAAAACGGCCGAAATTCCGGAAAAATACGGCAAACTTGTCAAATCCTGGCGGGGCGAAGGGGTGCGGAATGTTCTGTGGACGGACAAAGGCAACCTCGAGCTGGTCGAGCACTACTATTCTGGGTGGACCTCGCACTACATGCGCCTGCTCGACCTTCCGACCAACTCTGGGGGCGCCGTGATGGCGAGCGACTGGGCGCGGCTGCTGTACTTGCACAAGTTTGGGGGCCTTTACGTCGATCTCGACTACGAGGCGCACGTCGCCCCCACCCGGTGGCCGGTTGTCACCGAGAATGCGCGCCGAGGGCGGAGCAAAACGAGCGATTTTCCCATTTTTTTTGTCAATTCGCCTTTTTTGATCACCGAAGTGATGCAGAATAGCCTGATGTATGCGCCCTTGCCCGGGCACCCCTTTTTTGAGCGGGTGTGCGAGAGCATTGTGAACACGCTCGACTTTATTGAGGATCCGTACTGCCCCGACGACCAAGGGCGCGGGGGCCAGCGGGTGTCCGCCAACTGTCCGCTGACTGGGGCCTTTAGCAACCGGTGGACCAAGTCTCTGACGTGGCTGATGAAGACGGAGCAGATCACCGGCCCTCCTGTGCTCGACAAGACGTACACGCAGCTTTCGCTAATCGGGAGCAGCGACGTTGACCATGTGCGTGCGCTTTCGACTTCCGACTACTTTGGCACGGTCGGCGCCAACTCGATTGGCCCCGGGGCGTTTGCGACGCACTGGCATGCCAACAGCTGGGTGACGATGAACCCGGTGCGGCTGATGCCGACGCTGACGCTGACGGTGGTGCTGGCGCTGTCGATGCTCATGGCGGGGATGTACTATCTCGGCAAGAATGAGCGCTTTTACCGCTCCAAGTGCCTCAAATCATAAATTCATTTTGCCTGGCGGCAATCTGTCGTACACCGAGTACGATGTTTCGACCCACGAGATCATGATGCCGATCATGACAAAGACGACGAGGACGCATGCCGAGATGACTATTGCGAGAAACGCGTCGTCGTCGCCGTCCGTGTGCGGCCACTCGACGTCGACGTGGGTTCCGTTGCAGTGCCCCGGTGTTGTCGACTGGCCGAGCATGCAGACCGAGTACTCTCCGTCGCACATGTCGTCCGAGATGCAGTAGTTTCCCGGGTTTGCAGTCTTGAGCTTCCGCGTGCACGCTTTCAGCGTTGCCGCCGCGAGGAACGCATCCCCTCCGATCGAGGGCGTCATGACCTCGGCCTCTGCGCTTTTCCCCGTCCGTATGTGGGTCCCGCTGACCGAGTCCCAGTGCGCTCCGACGACGGGATCGCCCTGGGCCACCCCCGCAAACTCGCTGCGGAACAACGATTCGGTTGCAGCCCTGGTGGCAGCTGGCAGTCCGTGTGTTGTGCCAAAGCCGCCAAAGTGGAGCAGCTCGTGGACTGCGACGTAAAACTCGAGCTCGCTGTCGAGCCCGTTCTTGATCGTGATCGATTCTGAAATCGGGGGCTCACCCGGCTGCCCGGGAAAGTACGTGTAGAGCCCGATAATATTTTGGTTTCCTTCGAGGACGTTTTCGTACGATACTGGAGGCGGATCGTCTTCAAAATTTAGGTACGTGTAAACGAGCGCCTTGCCCCTCTGCGCGGCGGTGCGGGCCCCCGGCCACGAAAAGTTTGCGGTTGCCGGCACGTCGTTGAAAAGCTGCGTGACCATGAGATTTTGGGGGCGCATGAGGCGCATGGTTCGTTTTTCATTTTTTTTCTCTACGGCTGCTGCCGAGGCCGCGGCTGCGGCAGCGACCACAAAGACGCACCGAGCCAAGCCCATTGGGCTTTTGCCGCCTTCCTAAATAAAACTTCTCTTTTCCTCTGCCGATCCCGAATATTTTCCCCTGTTTCTGATCAAGACGTAGACGCCATATACGATGGCGACTACACCGATGGCAATGCCGATGCCGATGCCGGCCCACTCTCCGCCGCTCAGGGAGTGCGGCGTTTTTTGCGGCGCGTCTTGTTTGTAGTTCAGGACCCTAAAAGTTTCGTGGGTCTTGTTGCTCGGCCAGAAGAGAGCGCCGTTGCTCGTCTCGACGTAGTAGTCTACGACCCTCCTCGAGCCGACGTCGACGATTGCGGTCTGGGAGCACCGTTCATCGACGCAAACCGCGGACGTGAATGGAACGCGCTCGGACGTGTCGGCAAAAACAAAGAAGGTGTCGCCGGCGCTACTCACGATGCCGGCGTTTACCGCGATCCGCGGCCCAGTCGAGTCGGGCACCGGCTGCATTTCGATCCATGGCACCGAGCGGTCTAGGATCCAGAACTCTGCGGCAATTTTATTTTCGGGAGTCCAGATGGTGTGCCCAAACCCGTCACCCGATGTTATTGTGTACGAGATCTTCCCGGGCGTATTGAACTCGGTTGAGGCCTTGTAGACGCATTGCGTTTCGGGGGCGTCGGTGGCCTCCGACGCTTCGTCGTTGTTCAAATACGTGTCGCAGCTTTCCTTTTGCATTTTGAGGAGGTGGAGGTTTCCCGCGTCGTTGATGCGGTACCTCACTGCGGGTTCCAAAATTGCGTCGCCAAAATTTGAAATGGTTGCTACAAACGACTGGGTTGGGTTCGACGAGTTGGTAAGTTCCGTGTGCCGAATCAGTATGCCGGATTCGCCCGCGACAACGAGCGGTGCCGCACCCCACAACAGAAACATTGCGGGTGTCATTTTCTAGAGGTACATCGGAAAACTGTATATACGCCCTACTTTTCTTGAATTTTGAAAACATGGCGACCGTGTTAAGAGACAATGCTTATCTTGAGGCAGCAATTTATTTTTTCCGCTTTGGAAAGGAAGCAGACTCCACCACAATGGTTTCCGCGCGCCTGAAGCCCTTTGTCGACTTTTTCCAAACCCGATACACTGAAATTATTGAATTATTTTACGAAGATGGCGCCTATCCCGATATTTCGAGGCTATGGCAGAAGAACCCCATTTGCGGCGATTTTTTCCCGCTTCAATATGGTGTATCGGCTGGCTTTTTATTCAGACTCAAAGCCGAAGATCTTTTCGAATACCTCTGCGCGAGCGAAATGGGGCTTGATTTAAACGGCGTGCAGATTACGTACGAGACGACAGACGGGCCACCACCTCCAAAGTTTCTGTGGCGAATATGGATTGTTCACAAAGTTGACAGTGTTGGAAATTTTGATGGCCTCCCCTACTTTTTTTTTTCCAAGGCAAGAACCAATTTTACGCGACAATCGTTTGAGTTTGAAATAATGTCGTCGTCATCAATCAAAGCGACGCCAGAAATGGTGCCCGAAAATGATGACGAAAAAATTCCTGTTCCGAAGATTGGAGTCGTTTTAATGGACACAGAAATTGAAGCACAATTGAATAATTTGAATTCCGAATCTCCTTTTGTGATTTTTTTCTTTTTGGATGACCAAGATAAAAAAACCCCGGAAGATTTTGGTGCATTCAATTCTATGTTAACAGCGCGAAAAACACAATATTATTATTTGCAAGATAAAATTTCGTTTTTCAGAGGGTTGCCGGACAATACTAGCAAACACAAAATTGTGTACGCTTCTCCAGACGTTTTTGAAATTGCACAAAAAATTTTAAATTTTTGATTTTTGTAAGGCTGCCACAATGAAAACGGCATCGATTATGGTCAACGACAAACGCGTGGTCTGCGTTGAAACGTACGACACGGAAACGTGCGACTGCTCCATTCTCAATCCGGAAGGCGCGGCTGACCTGTTTGCGTCTGAAACTGTGTACGTGTGGGGAAACGGCGAATTTTTCGAGGGTTGCATTGATCTCAAGAACCTATTTTTTGCGCGCAACAATTTTTACATCGCGTTCCGGGCCTTTGGGCCCTTCAAGTCAATCAAGCCGTCGGTGCAGCTGGCCGCGTTGCTCTCTGGCGCAAAGACCGACGGGCGCGTCTTTTGGACAACGCGGGCGGGCGTGGAAAAAGCATGGTGGGATCCCATTTTTCTGTCGTTGTAGCGTTTTGCTACATCAATGTCCCGGTCTCTTTTTCCTGCGGGGGCTTTTCGGTGGAAGGGACCGGGATGTATTTGCCGACAGGCGTGGACCCGACCTGATCCGAGTACAGATAGCAAAACGTGGCGAGACCCGCCAGCGTGGACACGTATGCGACAATACCCGCATTGTGGCCTGCGCTCGGCAAGTTTGTTGGCCCGCAGGCGCCAAACGAGTACGAGAGACTGTGGTGGCTCGGCTCGTTGATGTTCCCTTTTTTCTCGCACGTTTCTGTTAGCGCGCGGCTCATGTTCTTAAAGATGTCCGGTGTAGAGGTCGTCTGTTCTCCGTGGATGCCGTGGACAAAGCCCATCATGGCCTGCACCGCAAATGCGTCGCACTTGCTCTCTGCCATGCTTCCCTTGCAGACGCACGTCTCGAGGTCGCAGTCGTCGATAATTGCGCCAATTTCCTCGAGGAGGGCGACGCGGCTCGAGTCGGAGCCAAAGTAGCAGCTGTCCTCGCGGGAGAGGAGGTAGTCGTGGAGACAATTTTGGGCGAGGGCCGCGGCGGCTAGTATGTGCCACATGCGCGCTTTTCCCGCGTTGGCAACTCCCTTTTTTAATAGTTTATACGGCCGGCTGTGCCTTTTGCTCGATGGTGACCTGTTTTTCGTAGTTTGTTTTCTGGCGCTTTTTTGGCTCTGCCTCGTTTTTCACCGCGTCTCCCCGCGCGCCCATGCTGCGCTTGAGCGTCTGCATCTCCTCGACGGCTTCGCGGTTAAAGAGACTCGACTCGACCTGGAAGAGGCCGCTCATCATCTCGATTGCGGCATCCGTTGTGACGAGCGGAAACAACCGCTCAAACGCGTCTGCTCTCGTGACGTTGCCAAAGCGGAGGCCGGCGACAGCGAGGGCGGGTTCAATGACGACGCGAAAGTGCTTGCATCTCGACGCAAACGCCTCGATTGCGGCCCCCGTCGAGCGCTCTGCGCCGGCTGCGCGCTCTGCCGACGGCGTCTCACCGATCTGCTGGGGCGGGACGCCCATCGACTGGAGGACGCGGTGCCCGAGGCGCATCATGAACTGGAGCTCGGCCTCGCGCCCTCGCATGTGCGCGGCCTCGTCTGCGCGGTGGCCGTCGGTAATGTCCATTTCGATGTGGGCCTGCGAGCGCATGTTTGTCCGGAGGCCGAGGCCGACCGTTCCCATGGCGCCGCTCTCTGCGCGGCGCATCTGGGTCGACTCCTTGAGCTGGCGGAGCATCTCGACCCTGTTTTCCACGAGCGAGTTGTAGTCGCCCATCGCCAGCGCGGCGCCCGACGGCACGGACGAGCTCATCCAGGGCATACCGGTATTTGATGTCGCAATTGCGTTGTTGTCCACGGTCACAAAGCATTCGCGCGCCGAGTTGTGGATGTCGCGGAGCTCCATGTAGTGCATAAATCGCTCCATGCGAAGCGCCTCTGGCAACGTGCGATGTGCGAACGAGACGGGCCCAAACTCGGTCGGCGGGCTCAAAATCACAATTTGCAGCTCCTCGTCGTCGCCGTTTTCGCCGTCTTCATTGAAGAAATTTCCGGATTTGCTGTTTTGATTATCCGGTTTGAATGCGTCGTACTTATTTTTTTTGTCGGCGACCCACTTGTTCTTCTTGTTGTTGAATTTGATGCTCACTTCCGCGCCGTCGGGAACCTGGTAAATCTTTTCGCCGGAAACGTCGACCTGTTTGTAGGTCGAGTAACCGTACATGACCAGATTTTTCAAAATGTCGGTGACAAACACGTACTCGATCGGATTTGCCGGTTTGGTCGTGTCGCCAATCTGGTACAGCCCCGGCCGGAGGATTTCGTCAACGATGGCCTCAAAGGCGACATTCATGGTGGTGCTCTGCTCGAAAATGTCCTTGACGCGCTCGAGCTCGGCCCAAAAGTCCGCCTTCAGAGTATTGCGGCTGCGCTCAATATGCACGCCATATCCAAGTGCAATTCCTCCTGCCCCGCCCTTCTTCCCAGCAGAAGACATGTGCCGGCAACTGGGACGACCAGATACTTTAAGAGTTTTTCGGTGGTTCTGTTTTTGTTTGTGCCCCTCTCGAGAAACTGCACTCCGAGTATGCAGAGGGCGAGGACACAGATGCCCGCCTGGACGGCCGCGTCTCTGGCGCTTCCGACGGCGGACGAAAAGAACAGAACAAAAAATACAGCCGACAAAAGCATTATATTTGTTTTTTTTCTTATTATTTATAGCGAGATGTCTTATCATCGTTATGTTTTGCGGGCGCCTCCAAACTACACCCAAAATTTTTCCGTTTTTCCCCCGAACCAGTGCGTTTTCATCACCTACGAGGAAAACGCGCCCCTTTTCCGCGGCGGTTTTACGGTGCCGACTTTGGCCGGGACGCAGGACCACAATTTTGTGGACGATGCAAAACTTCAAGAAATTTACACCGCTTTACCAAGCTACGACACTGTAGACCTGATTAGATCCGGTACCAAAGACTTGTTGGTGGCCAATGAATTGGCGGAGAAGCTTCGAGAAAGCGAAAAAGATGCGGCATTTAAAATTGCAGATGCAATTTTGGGAAAATCGCGGGCGGAAATTTTCCCGTACGCTTTGAAACGCAAAATCAAATTTGCTGGGGTCAGCTCGTTTAACAAGCGTTTTCCCGTTGAAATCGATGGGTTGACCGAGGTCGAGTGCATGGTGCAGGGCGTTGCGACCATCTTTCCACGTCCCACCGAAGACAAAATACCGGTGTGCGAACGTTTTGTTCCGGGCGACGTGTACAAAGCCCACATACCAGTGTACAACGCATTTGACCAAATTGAGAAAATCCCCATTGGACGCATTCTCGACTTTCCGAACCCGCACTCGATGCGGGTCGTCATCGACATCAGCGCACAGACTTATCCAGAAGAGGACTGAGCAGCACGCCGCACCTGTCCATCTTGGCCTCGGCCGACATGACGTCGAGGAGCCCCGGCTTCTCGTGCTGGATTGCCGATGTCCGCGGGTACAGCGGTATGGAGACCCACCGGTTTTTGCGTTTGAACCATTGCTTGAGCGAGGTCAGAAAGCGAACGAGGATTAGAAGCTCTCCGGCGTAGAGCCCCGTGGCTTCGGGGCTCCTGAGGGGCTTTGCGGTTCTCAAAACGGACACTGGCGAGCCCGTGTCGGCGATGTAGCGTGCAATTTCGGTCGGTCCCGGCTTGAGATGCCGGTGTTTCATCGAGTAATAAAATTTTTGGGGGTCTGGTGCGCTGGCGTGGAGAATTCCGTGGCGGATGTCTCCGCGGATGTAGCGAGGTGCCGCGATCCCCACGACCAAGATCTCGGGGTGACCCTCTGCAAAACAGAGGCGCAGCGAAAGGTACGCCCACGGGTCGCTCTTGATACTCACAAATGCGCCGGCGTACTGCGCCCGCTGGAACTTGAGCGTGAACTCGGTCATGCCCCCGGCTGCTTTGGTGATCTCAACGCGCAGATTGGCCGAAAGGCCTGCCGACGCCACCCGCGGTTCAAACTTGAACAATTCCTTGAAGCACGCCTTGGCGGAAACGAGTGTGATGTTCTGCGGAACGTGCGCCTGAACTGAGACGTACACGTGCTCGCCCTCCTCTGCGGTGCGCACCGTGCCAAAGCCGAGCGAAAATTTTGTTCGTTTCCAGGCCGTCCCGTGCCACCGAAAAAAAGAGGGCGGGTACTCAAAGGGGCACACCCGCGTGTGCTCCTTGGTCGTCTTCCAGAACGTCCCGGCGTTCCACTCCTTCTCGCCCTCCTGGAAGAGAACGGCGTCTGCAAACTTCTTGTTCCGCTTTTCAAAGAAAGAGTCCTGCATGAAAACCGTTGGCTTTGTGAGCACGAAAAACGCCGCCAGCTTTTCAAAGACGAGCCTTTCGGCGTCTGCAAACGTTTTGAAGCGGTCCTGGAGCCGCACCGCAAACTCCCCCGATGAAAGCTGCGCCACCGGCACGTAGCCAGTGCACTCGCCGTGCTGCACCTCGAAGAGGACCACCCGCGTCCAGCAGAAATGTTCAACAAAATACGTCAGGGCGTCAACGGCTACTTTGAAAATTGGGAGCCCGATGCGTGCGGTCGCGACGTCGCGGGGCCGCGGCGACGCCGAGAGGCGGAACCAGTTCTTGCGCCGCGGCCAGGCGATAAACTCTTCGGCTTCAACCGTGACAAAGACAGGAGCGGCCGTGGCCACGTAGAGGACGCGCCCGTCTGGCCCGTCGGCATCAAACCCGAGTGTCCCAAAGTCGCGATTTTCGATCCACGCGGCGTCGCTGCTCGCGCGGCGCCACCTTTTAAAGCGCGGGGCGCGTGCTATGTCCGCCGACCAATGCGGAGCGTGAAAGGTCTCGGCAAACACTGCCCTGTCCTCCGGCTCGGCGAGGCTCGGCGACAGCGACATCGAGCGTCGGGCGCCACCGCCGCCACCACAACCGTTAAATGCCGATCTTTGTGTGGAGCGATTTTGTTGCCCGCAGAAAGTGGGGAAAATTCCTTTACGCTGACGCGGGCGAAGTGATGGACGATTTGCTCGACGAGCCGGCTGAGGCTGCCGTCCTGCGCGCGGTGCTCTCGCAAATATGCATTTACTCCGGCAAGACGGTCAAGAAGAAAACCTTTCTCAGCGTCGCCCTTCCGCAATTTGTTATCGATACTGATGGTCTTGCGTGTGAAAAGGCTGGGCTCGCCTACGCCCTGAACACGTTTGAACTGAAGAAACGGCACTTTCGCGCCAAAGAACTAAACGGCGACCACAATTTGGTTCTGTGCGTTACGCGGAGGGGCATTTTCTTTTTGTTTTTTAGCGACATTTACCATTATGTGAGGATTCATCACTACAACGACATTTTGTATTCGTTTGACTTTGAATTTCTGGCTGCAAATCCAAACACAACCGAGTACGCTGCCGACGCCGCCGTCAAGACGAGGAAAATTTTGGAAAAGTACCTTGAGTTTCGGGTAATATAAATGCCATTTTGCGATGGAAAACCTTTAAGTGAGACGGCGCTGCGCGCTTTGCGGCCGGAAAACGACATGGGCGATCTTGTGGCTGCCGAGAACTTTTCGCTTCTTCCCAGCACAACGTCGGTCGAAAAACTTGAGGCGGCCGCAATACAAATTTTTTCGCTGCCTTCGTCAACATCGGTGGTGTCCGCTCTCGACTTTGTGGCCACTGAAATTGGCGTTAGGATCAAAGATTTGAGGGCGCAGGAGGTCGTTCTGGCGGTGCACTACATTGCGGTCTACGGCGGCGGCGTGAACCACACGCTCGGAAAAATGGTGCTGGACAATTCAGTTTTGGAAATGAGCAAATCATAGCAAAAAAACAGTGTATAATAAACTAGGACATGTCGGTGGCAAGTCTTTTTCTCGACGCAACCCCCAGGCGCGCTTTCCACTTGTTGTAGGCCTCTATGCTTTGCAACAGCGCCTTCCGCTCCTCGCCATCGACGCGACCGTCGCCGTCGACAATTGTTTGCGACTGCCTGACAATCAGATGCTGCAATACAGACTCGGTGTACAATTCAAACACATTTTTGTTCGAGTGGAGCAAGTGGCGCGTTATGCTTTGCAACGACCACTCGGGATTTGTGTTGCCGTGCTCATCGACGCACTCGGCCCTGATTTCCTGGTCGTAAATTTGCTTTACGGCCCGAGCTACCGAATGTATCTCCTTCCCCTCTGCGATCAGCGTTTTGATGTGCGCATTCAGGTCGAGCGAGTCCGGGCCGCGTGGGCTATCGATGTATGTGCACAGGTAGCAGAACTCGGCCGAGCATGAACAGGAAAGGTTAAGACCAGTTTTTTGGGGGTCGCTTGTGTAGATTGGTTTTAGGTCGAGGTTTGCACAATTGCCAATCTCACTGAAATCGTCATCCATGGCTTTTTTTTTGTTGTCTGAAAACGGCAAATATCGATACCTTTGCTCTGCCACCGTTTTGTACATTGATTACTAGGATAAAACTGGTATTTTCAAATTGCCTTTGCGGTCCCCCTTGAAAGGAAAATTTTTGTTCTTTCCCAGATTTTTAAAGAAAGCGTGGAATTTTTCGCCCTGATACAAAATAAAAAAAGATACAATAAAATTAAAATAAAGATAAGTTATACCCTCAATTTTCTGGTCACCGGGATCAACCTTAAACAACGTATTCAAGTAATTTTCCCTGGTAATACTCGTATCATCGTCATCAAAGTCTACTTCGTCGCCAAAAAAAAAATCTACAAATGATGAGTAACTTGTTGATCTTCCAATATTATTTTTTCCGAAATTTTCAATAAAAATTGTATATTTTTTTTCCAATTCAGATATTTTTTTGTTTCTCGCCAAAGCAGATCGTCTTGTAACAATTTGTTTGTTTTGAAAATCTAAAAAAAAATTAAAATCTGAAACTATTTGCTTTCTCGCTTCCTGTAAATTATCAGCAGAAATATTTGTGTTCAATTGAAAAAATTCCATTTGACTTTTTTTGATTTTAAAGATGTCCTCTTCAAAATTTAAAATTTCTTTGATTTTTCCACCTTCTAAAACGAATATTGTGTACCACGTGCCGTCGGTGACCACTGATTCTTCTTCAATAATTGTAGTTGATGCATTTACAAATGGTTCCAAAGTGATGACTATTTTATCAATTTCTTCTTTTGATGATATTTCACGTCTTGAGTATTGCGAAGCAAGTCTAAAATCTGATTTAAAAACTCGTACTTGTTCCCTTGTCAAATCAGTAACCTCTTCTGCGAATTCGGTATTTGAAAAAGGATCATAGTCATTGTCTTCAGAAAACCCGTCCTCAACGTCACTAAAACCAATCGACGAAACATCAACTGGACGTTTATCACTGGAAGAGGATTCATCTCGTGGTCGCGGACTTGACACTGGAGTTGAGATTGCTTGCGGACGTGAAATATTTTGTGGCAAACCTACTAAATCTTCTTGCAACTCTGTAATTTTGTTTTGTAGATCAGCAATTCGATCAATGGCAGCTCTATTTGAGTTGCGGTAGATTTTTGAAAACCACATCTCTCCCTTTTCTAGACTTGCATGAGGAATTAAAGCGGCCCTTTGTGTCATATGCAGTTGTTTTGTTGACGGATGCGATTTGCTGAACGAATACTTCTCTTCTACCAGAACACCAAAGTCTTCTGCGCCCTGATTGGTAACCAAAGGAAAATTGATAAAATCAAAATTATACCCAATTTTTTTCAACAAATAATTGATTTTTGAAAAGGTTTTTTCTTCATTTCCGGCTTCAACTTTTTTTTCAAACTTCCATCCTTCTTCGTTTAGTTGAGTTTCATATTGTTTAAGTTTTGTTCCAATAAACTCTGGCATAAAAAACTGTTCATATTTTTCATTGTTGTTCCAAGGTTCGCCTTCCTTCTTAAAGTATGGATCAATGTAAACTCCAAGATATTTTGTATCGTTGCCTTCGTCGTCTTTTACTTTAAAATCACCTGGAGTTATGATCACCTCTTTTGAAATATCAAAGTCTGATATTCTTCTGCTTTCTCTTCGTACAGTAAAATTTTCATTGATAAAAACATCTTTTTTTAAATTAGTCTCCGGACTTGTCTCGGTCCAAGCTTCGTCAATGACGGCCTTACAATCAATTTCTTCAAAAGCTCCTTGTCTTTTTGGAAATGAGACAAATTCGCTTGTCGCATTTAAAATAATATTGGCAACAAGTTTTGGTTTTACTCCAATTTTTATTCTTTTTTTTTCGTTCCAGAGTTCCACAAACGTGGCATCTTTTTCGGTCAAAACAAGGCCCTTTCTGTTATTGATAAACTCTTGGTACAAAATTTCTTTGAGATTTTCAATTCCGATCAATGATAGCTCAATTTGATCGACAAGTTGAACGCTGCTTTGTTTTGAATTGTTGATTTTGTCTTTTAGTATTTCGTATCTATCTTCATACGACATTGACCTTTTGTTCAAAGAAATTATGTCGTAAACAAAAAAACAAAGCATTTTGCAAACTTTAATTTGCTCGGATGCCTCAATGTTTTCTGAAAAAATTGGAGCCCACGAAAATGGGATTTTTTTCTTTGTAACAGGATCGGTCACCGGACTTGCTACGCACATGGTTCCAATGAGAATTTCATTGGCAAAATTTTCTGTCAAAAAAGAATGCATTTCTTTCGGAATGACACTGAAAATATTTTTTCCGTTTCGAGAATAGAGATTTTTTCCGGTCCAAACTGCTGCAAATCCGTCAAACCGTCTGCTTACATAAAATTTCGATACGTCTTTCTTTAGTTTTGCTTCAAGCAAGACAAATTTTGTGGTGTAATCAACGTGCGACGGTACAAAATGGGTCGAAATTGCGGAGTATCTCGCAAAATTTTGTTCGTAGTAAGCGCTACCACGACCGAAACTTGTTCCAAACATAAGATCTACAAAATCTCCGAGTTTTACTTGATTATCTTTGAAAGCAGTGGTACTTTCTTCTCCTTCTTCTTTTTCGTAATACACCAAAGGTAAAACATTTTTATGAAAAAGATAAACGTTCTTCAAAATAACATCATCGGCTTCCACTTTATTTTCTATCCATTCAACGAAAAAATCAAAATCTGTAAAATCTGTTAAATCATCTTCATCGTCCATTTGTTCCGAAACTATTTTTTTCAATTTTAAAAGAGTTTTGGAAGTTAAAAAAAAAATATTTTCTTTTCCAGAATAAGTTTGTTCTAACATTTTACGAAATTCTTTTAGTTCCGGATCTGTAACAATTGAATCCTCTACCAAACTGACATCACTTTCGCCATCACTGCCATTTTCTCCTGTTTCTGACATTTTTTTTAAAAAAAATTAAAACCGGGGACTTTTTTGTATTCCCCCAATTCTATCCGACTCTGGAAAATAATTGTCTGCAATTTCTTTTGCTGTCTTATTTATAGCGTTTACACTCTTTCCTACAATAAAAATTTGAGAGAGTGTTTGCATGTAAAAAACGACTGGGGCTGTTCCCGTCACTTTCACATTGGGAATATCGCGACCACAAATTTTTTCGATATCGGAATCAAGAATATTTCTGCGGACGCCCGGTTCCACATTGATAATTTTTGTGTGGGTTTTCTGAGGCATGGCTTATTTGTTCATTTGCACAACTTTAAAAATAGTTACATTCGGATAATAACATTCTTGGCTCTGTTATATTTTTCGAGCGCGTCCCTCGAAATAATATTGATTTTTTCTCCGTCTGCCTCAATGCTTGCGATTGGAGTATGGAGCTTCATGTTGGTGGAGCCTGCGTCCCACGCTGAAAGAGACGGCGTTTCGCTGTCGTCCTCGTAAAGCAGTGGTTTCCCCATTCCCGAGGCGGTAAACTCTTTTTTGTCCGTCATGGCCGTCGTTGCCTCGGCAAAGCTTTTGTTGTCTCGCTTACCCTTTTTGCCAAAGCTCGACTTTGCATTCTTCTTCTGTGCCGGAAACCCGAGGAGTTCTTGTTCGTCGCTCATTGCGGTTCTGTGTACGAACTATCTTCTTGGAGTATATATACAAGGTCAAAGTATTATTACATATACTTGCCATGGACCCGATCCTCAGGATGGACGCTGGAAACTCGTCGGTGATGAAGGAAACCGTACCCGGATCCGTCGAGGTTCGGTACCGCGGACTTAACCGGCTTAGTGCCAAAGATGTCATTAGGGTCGCCGACTCAAAGTGGTTCGTGACCTTTGACGGTCCTGGTCTTACGCTCACGCTGACCAACGGCGCTACTCAGCCCAACCAAGAGGCCATAAGCTACGACAATCAAGTTAATGCGCGCGGTACGCTGCTTGTGCAGCGCGCCTCTTCGCGAAATCTCACTGGCGAATTTGCCAGCAAGTGGCTCGGCGACTCGAAGAACATGGACGTTCTCATCGAGTCGACCTGCTTTCACCTCATGCAGCTCCAGGTGGCCATGCTCAACATCAAGAGCCAGAAGCCGCATCTTTTTCTGAAGAGCAACAGGAAGCGGTACAAAAGGCCGGTGCCATTAGCTCGGAAAGGAGCTGCAATGTCGCGCAAAGATCGTCGGCGGAAGTTATTCCGGGGATGATGAACTTTGAATTTTTCGAGCCGTCGACCGTCGTGTAAATTTCCGGCGTCACCTTTTCTGGAAGGCGCACGTGCGTCACTGCAAATCCCGGAAACTTGTCACTGCCCGAAAAAAAGGGCTGCTTTTTCGCCCAGTCCGTTGTGATTGGAAACGTAAACTGCCCCGTGGCCACAAGGTTTGGCAACGACTCTGCGAGAGGGATTGTTTGAAGTGTATGCTTCACAAACCACACCGACGAGTACCACGCCTGCGCCGGCATCTGCTGGCCGGCGTGAATAAGATTTGTAGATTTCGGAAACTGTAAAACGACACCGTTATTTTCTTGGCGGATCCGCTCGCTCGCCCAACTCAGCACGCGTTTTTTTCTAAGTTTTGACTCTGGGAGCAGCGTTTTTAAAATTGAACGTTTTTTTCCCGTTGCACTTACGTGCAGCACCACATTGGCAGGGAACAGACTTGAAAAGTGGCCGCGAGTTTTTGCAGGCAGCCGTTTGATTGCGCTGCGCACCTCGCGGGAGAAAAAAATGGGCAGCGGGGGCATTACAGGGTTATGCCAGCGAGTTTTTTTTCCAGGATAGATTGGTTTGGCGGGGGCGGTTTCTG
>Ga0160423_10001420_pt1 | contig 20071 bp, 18 predicted proteins | sample CRUFie14St8metaG_FD_108191 | JGI IMG/M metagenome (GOLD analysis project Ga0160423, IMG submission 108191) | Marine microbial communities from the Costa Rica Dome - CRUD Field 142mm St8 metaG | ecosystem: Environmental > Aquatic > Marine > Oceanic > Photic zone | place: Costa Rica: the Eastern... | reverse complement strand
TTCATTGCGCCAGGTCTGTATAAATCGGAGAAGCGAATTGCTATTCCGTTGTTGACCTCTAGCGTCATACTCTTTTATGCCGGCGTCGCATTTGCCTACTACGTTGTCTTCCCTCTTCTATTTGGTTTCTTTACCACCGTCGGTCCCGGGGACATCTCGGTCATGACCGACATCAATCGATACCTCGATTTCGTTTTAAAACTTTTCTTTGCTTTCGGCCTGGCCTTTGAAGTTCCCGTCGCAGCGGTGATTCTCATACTCACCGGCGTGGTTACCGCTGATCAACTCGCAAACAATCGCTCCTATGTCATCGTTGGCTGTTTCGTCATGGGCATGTTGCTCACGCCACCCGACGTGATTTCCCAAACACTGCTAGCACTGCCAATGTGGCTCCTGTTTGAGGTTGGTCTTGTCATGGGACGCGTCCTGTCAAGGAGCCCAAACGAAGATGAGTGACGCCGGCGCAGTACCCAGCGATAACGACACCCGAAAGTCAAAATCGCTTAGACCGCTACGAGAGCTACTGGGTTTCCTTTGGCCTCATAAAAGCCGCTTGATTATTGCAAGTGCCGCTCTCGTATTTACTGCCATGACCCAACTGTCACTGGGTTATGGCATTCAAATTCTGATTGATCAAGGATTTGCCAATCAAAGTGAGGAAGGTTTACGCCAAGCCGTTCTCTTTATGGTGGGCGTCGGCTTTGCCATGGCCTGTGGATCTTTCATCCGGTTCTACATGGTGTCCTGGCTTGGTGAACGCGTGAGTGCGGATCTACGCCGTGATGTCTTCAACAACCTGCTTGCGGTTCACCCGGGGTTTTACGAGAAGAACCACGCGGGCGAGATCATGTCGCGGATAACGACAGACACCACACTATTGCAGACTCTGATTGGCTCATCAGTCAGTCTCGCGGCACGCAACGCCCTGACACTGGTTGGCGCACTAATATTAATGTCGCTGACCAATATAAAGCTGACGCTCATCATGTTGATCGGTGTACCACTCACCTTGCTTCCTGTGCTCTATTTGGGTCGGCGGGTAAGGAGCCTGTCTAATAAAAGCCAAGCCAGTATTGCGAGTGTGGGTAATCGGGCTGGTGAGGTACTTCAGTCCATCAAGATTGTTCAGAGCTTCCAGCGAGAAACAATGGAGCGCGAGGCCTTCGAGCAGGAGGTCAGTCACGCTTTCAACATTGCCAAAAAACGGATCCAGCAACGTGCTTGGCTGATGGCCTGCGCCATCTTCCTTTTCCTCGGTGGCATGGTGGGGATGATGTGGACGGGCGGACAAGACGTTATCGCCGGCAGGATGAGTGGCGGCGACCTTGGTGCCTTCGTCTTCTACGCCGTCATTCTGGGTACCGCCTTTGCTACATTATCAGAGGTATGGGGTGACTTACAGCGCGCGGCCGGTGCCGCCGAGCGACTTGTCGAACTTCTTCATCAGGAGAGCGATATTGCTGATCATGGCTCGTCTCCTATCCCGTATGGTCAGGCGTTGGTTGCCAAGGGCCTCGGCTTTACCTATCCCGCAAGACCAGAAAATCCTGCACTCTCAGGCTTCAATTTAACGATTACCCCGGGAAAAACTCTGGCACTCGTTGGCCCCTCGGGCGCTGGTAAATCAACGCTCTTTGAGTTGTTACAACGCTTCCATGACCCCAGCGAGGGCGCTCTGATCTACGGGGGCATCGCACTTGCCGATTTCCCATTACAGGACTGGCGAAGCAAGGCAGCACTGGTACCTCAGGCGCCTATCCTTTTCTCGGGTGATATCGCCTACAACATCGCTTACGGCAATCCTGACGCCAGCCAGGCTGACATCGAAGCAGCGGCAAAGGCGGCCTATTGTCAAGAGTTCATCGAGCGATTGCCACAGGGTTATCAAAGCGAAATAGGTGCACAAGGCGTCCAATTGTCTGGCGGGCAACGTCAGCGGATCGCCCTTGCCCGCGCTATTTTAAAGAACCCTGAAATCCTTTTGCTTGATGAGGCTACCAGCGCACTGGATACAGAGAGCGAATATTACGTGCAACTGGCTCTCGGCGAGCTCACTAAAGGTAGAACAACCATTATTATCGCGCACCGACTTTCCACCATCATTAACGCGGACGCCATCGCGGTTGTCGACTCAGGCTCCGTTGTCGACGTGGGCACGCATTCTGAGCTGCTGGTGCGCTGCGATCTCTATCAACGCCTTGCCAGCATGCAATTCAAAGAGGCGCCAACAGAGGAAGCGCAGATCACATCTCCTGCAGCCTAAGGTAAATCCAGCTCGCTAAACAGTCGCGACCGGATAATCTCAGCCCAAATATCATAGCCTTTAGCACTGAGATGCAGCCTATCAAAGACGTAATTATCAGGGTTGGGCTCACCGTCGCTCATTAAGGCCTCACTCGTATCAATGTAGTGCGTATTTGGCATGTGGGAAATGAGCGTTTGAATCGAATCGTTGACCGCAACAGCTTGATCCCAAACAGCCCAACGCGACGGCGATGGCGTGATCGCAATATAATAAACGGGCACATCGGGATGCTGTTTCCTCAGAGCCGACATCATGGCTGTAAATCCAGCGGTCATCGTAACGACTGACTTCGTCTGCTGCGGCGTCATGTCGTTAGTGCCGACAAAAATCACGATAGCCCGCGGGTTATCTGCATGAAATAAGGTGTCGGCGTAATGCACAACATCGCCTATTTTAGAGCCTCCGAAGCCGCGATTAATGATAGGTAAAGGCGCCATATCCTCGGCAAGTTCACCCCAGAATCGAATGCTGGAACTTCCTACGAATAAGAGGGATCCGGGCTCGCCGATACCTCTTTCCACAAAAGCTTCGATATCCGGGGCCCAGACTAAGGGGTCCTCGCTGCGCGCCTTTTCGAGCCTTTCCGAGACATCAAAAAAGAGATAAGCAACACCAGCGAGCACCAACACGGCAGTTACTCGGAGGACACGTTTAATGGTCATAGATTGGCTTCTCTTTTATTGATTTATCTTTAAAAACGTCAATTAAAACGCTACTCCGGCCACAGCGTTCAGTACAAACAAAAACATGCCAATCAAAGCTTGCCCTAATATCAGGCAAAAAAAAGGCGCCTAATTCTGGCGCCCTTCACCAAGGTAACTACCGACCGATCGATTAAGAAAACTCTCTTACTAGACCACCAATAGACTCTTTCGCATCGCCAAACAACATTCGTGCATTGTCTTTGTAAAAGAGCGGGTTTTCGATTCCCGCAAAACCAGAGGCCATAGATCGCTTCAACACAAAGACTGTTCGTGCATCAGCAACATTGATAACAGGCATCCCGTAAATGGGCGAAGACTCAACTTCTCGAGCGGCTGGATTCACAACGTCATTGGCACCAATTACTATCGCGACATCGACGCTCTCCATTCGTGGGTTGATGTCGTCCATCTCCAACAACTGGTCGTAGGGCACGTCCGCTTCGGCAAGAAGCACGTTCATGTGACCCGGCATTCGACCTGCCACTGGGTGAATGCCGTAATTCACCTCACAACCATTAGCTTCGAGCAGCTCCATTAGCTCCTTAACGACGTGTTGCGCCTGAGCGACCGCCATACCGTAGCCTGGAATGATCGCAACGTTCGTTGCCGCTTCAAGAACGTAGTAAGCATCCTCTACAGAGATCGGCTTAATCTCACCCTCAACCTCTGTCACCGTCGTGGAGACGCTGGCAAAGCCGGAGAATAAGACGTTACTCAATGAGCGGTTCATCGCCTTACACATGATCTGCGTCAAGATAATACCCGACGCTCCGACCAGTGACCCGGCAACAATCAGTACATTATTGTCGACGGCAAAACCGGCCGCGCAAGCCGCTAGACCCGAGTATGAGTTCAGCAATGAAATTACTACTGGCATGTCTGCGCCGCCGATTGGAATCACAACCATGATGCCGAAGAGGAGCGATAAGCCCACTACTGCGTAAAGCATATTGGTATTGGTTGGATCCATTACGAACATCGCGGCACTGCCCAGAATACCCAGTACGATCAAGCCGTTAACGAATTTCTGTCCTGCAAATGTAACGGCGCCACTACCGATGGTCTCAGACAGCTTTCCGTAAGCGACTAGCGATCCAGTAAACGTTACACCGCCAATCAGAATTGAGAGAACGATGGTGATGTAGGTAAAGCTACCGTCTGCAATAGAAAGCGCAGCGACACCAACAAGGCCGGACGCCGCACCGCCAACACCGTTGAACAACGCCACCATCTCAGGCATCGAGGTCATGGCAACCGTGCGCGCTGCGACTGCGCCAATGATGCCACCCACAGCCATGCCACCCAGAATGTATTCGTATTGGACAATGCCCTGATCGAGCAGTGCTGCTACAATGGCTACCAGCATACCAATAGCGGATGTGCCATTACCTTTGCGCGCTGTATCGGGAGATCCGAGCATTTTGAGGCCAAAAATGAAGAGGCCTGCAGCAACAACGTAACCCAATTGAATGATCACTTCGAGATTCATGACTTAGCCCTCCTTCTTCTTGAAGAAACCAAGCATGCGGTCAGTCACCATATAACCACCGACAACGTTGATACTTGCAAGAGCTACTGCACCAGCACCCAGCCACTGAGCCAGGTCGGCATTGCCACTTCCTGCCAATGCAATCGCACCCACAACTGTAATCCCCGAGATTGCGTTCGCGCCTGACATCAATGGCGTGTGCAGGGTCGCAGGTACCTTATTGATCAGCTCAAAGCCCAGAAAAACTGAGAGCATCAAAATGAATAAAAGATATGAAACATCCATCTTAGCCTTCCCCTTCAATTAGGTTTTTAATAGTGGGGTGAACCACTGCTCCACCATGCGTGATGACACAGCCAGGTAAAATATCGTTCTCCATATCAAGATTAAATGTCTTCGCTTCGGTATCCCAGGTGTCTTCAACCAAATTGAAAAGGTTGTTGGCATACATCTGAGATGCATCCCTGGCGACCTCATTCGCAAGGTTCGCAGTGCCCACTATTGTTACGCCGTCAACGACTACAGTCTCATCAGGCCGTGATCCCTCAACATTGCCACCGGTCTCCGCGGCCATATCGACAATTACGGAACCTGGAGCCATACCCTCAACCATGTCCTTAGTAACCAGAACGGGTGGCTTGCGGCCAAAGACTTGCGCCGTCGTAATAACTACATCAGAGTCAGCAATCACATCTTTCTGCGCCTGACGCTGTATCTCCACCTGCTCGGGGGTCAATTCTCTCGCATAGCCGTCAGACGTTTGGCCCGTGTCTCCAAGATCGATTTCCAGAAACTTGCCGCCCAATGACTGAACTTGTTCTGCAACCACCGGGCGCGTATCAAATGCGGTTACTCGAGCGCCTAAGCGTTTCGCCGTAGCGATCGCTTGAAGGCCTGCAACGCCAGCACCAATGATGAATACTTTGGCTGGCTTAAGCGTGCCTGCTGGTGTCATAAGCATTGGGAAAATACGAGGAAGCTGCGCCGCTGCCAACATGACGGCCACGTAGCCGGCGAGGTTTGCCTGAGAACTCAACGCATCCATCTTCTGACTTCGCGTAGAACGCGGAATCATCTCCATACTGATGGCAGTAATACCATTTTCAGCCAGTCTTTTGATTAAATCGCGTTCATTGAACGGATCTAAATAAGACACGTGGATACAGCCAGACTTCATCATTCCAATCTCGTCCGACTCGGGTTTGCGAAGCCGCAAAACCATATCAGCAGAGGCAAGCAAGGTAGCACGATCAGCAACGATTTCTGCACCCAGCTCCGCATAAATGCTGTCAGCAAAGCCCACCGCTGCACCAGCGCCAGACTCGACGGCCACCTCGGCGCCAATACGAATCATTTTCTTTACGGTTTCAGGAGTCGCCGAAGTACGTCGCTCGCCTGCAACCGACTCGCGAGGAATAACAATACGCATGGAAGATGCTCGCTTTTTAAAGTTTGGGGGTTGTACGTCTGTTGGATGTAAGAGGATCTCATCCAATCCGCCTTGTAGATACAAAAATCAGATATCGCGAATAGCCCAAATAAATTTCTGAGTGATATCGTATGCCTAGCAACCGCCTAGACACTCAATCGGTGCACCAGGGATTGGCTTGGAGAAGGTTAGCCCGCTCTGAGCTGCAGCAGAGGACTCAACCAGCGATGGTGCCAACTGGTGAATCGTAGCGGTGACTCGAGAACTGCCAGGCAAATGCAATCGCCGCCGGGAAGCGCAGTGGGCGCATGAATGTCACCCGCTTCACGGGTAATAAAATCGCCGGCATGGTAAGAGCCCCTCTCGTCACTAAAACCGCCCTGTAGAACCAGGGTCATCTCAGTCCCGGAGTGATTGTGCTGAGGAATTCGGCCGCCCTCGGCAATGTGGTAAAGCGAAAATTCCGCCGCCCCATCAATATCACCCAAATCGGCAATGCGCAGTGACCGGGTCACCTTCTTCCACTGAAGCTCCTCCAAGTTTCCTTTCCGGATCTGCTTTACTGTCCATGACATCGTTGATGCATTCGCATCATTGGCCGCACGGTCTTCTTGCGCCTCATCAAGGCGAGCAAGAACATCTTCGAATAGGCTGGGGCTGATATCGATAGGCTCAGCATTCTCAAACATTGTGGCACCCAGACTTTCTAATTGTGCCAGTCTATTTCTGCACTCAGAGCAAAACTGGAGGTGCGTAGAGACAACTACACTCTGCGCCGCAGGCAATGAGCTTGCTGCGAACTCTAATAGCGTATTTGTATCCGGATGATGCTTAACCATGAAGATCTTTTAACCCTGCCCTTTGTAACAGTCTACGTCATTTGATTCGTCTGCGGTACGACCGACTGTATCCGCCGGTTCAACCCGAGCAAACGTTTTTACCGCTTATGTAAACTAATACCTATATTTTTACGTTTGCGGATCACTCCTTCGAACCCGCGTCCATAAATACCTGTAATTTTTGAATAGCCAAGCGCACACGAGACTTCACGGTACCAAGCGGCAAACCCAACTCTGCCGCTGTCTCAGAGTGAGACTTACCTTCCATATAGACCTTTGCAAGAATCTGCGCCTGATCCTGTGGCAGATCGCTCATCAGCTCCCGCACACGAACAGCGCCTCGCGATGCATGAAGTGCTATCGTTGGCTCATCTCCCTCGAGCTCAAAGCCTACGTCCTCGGCCTCGAGCTGCGTATCAAACTTCTGCAGTCGACGGAACATATCGGTCCGACAATTTCGCGCGATGGTGTAGACCCAAGTGCTAGCGGCTGCTTTTTCTGGATTAAAGCCAGCAGCTTTCTGCCACACCTTGAGCATCACCTCTTGAACGAGCTCATCGGCATGCGCCGCTGATAGCGAGGAGCCCGACAGTGCGAAGGCTTTAATAAGAGGAGCAAAGTGCGAGAAAAACTTCGCAAATGCGGCACGATCGCGATGTTCTGCGATTCGGACAACGCATTGGCTCCACTCGTCTGTTCGGCGCCCCGCAGGAACCGACCAAGCAGAGGTCGCGGGTTGTCCGCGTGCGCCTTCTCCCTGCTTGTCTACCATCCAGCACTCTCCTTTAACCGTATCTCTCGACAGAATACACAAATCTAATAAACTTGACACCTTAATGTGTATATTAAAACTTACATATTGATCATTATTCCGGTAATGATCTTGGGTGACGTATCGACGCAGCTTTAAGGTAAAACAATGGCCACAGCCATTATTGGTACTGGAATTTCAGGTCTAGGATGCGCTTACCGACTGGCGAAAGCCGGTGAGCCTGTCGTTGTTTTTGAAGCGGCGGACCAAGTCGGCGGCCATACCGCGACCAAGCAAGCATCGGTTGCCAGCGGTGACTATGCGGTCGATACCGGATTTATTGTTTACAACGACTGGACATACCCTGAGTTCATTACACTCATGAAAGAGCTGTGTGTCACCAATAAACCGACTTCAATGGGATTCTCTGTTTCCGATGACTCCACCGGCCTGGAGTACGCAGGAAAAAACCTGAACACCCTGTTTGCTCAACGGCGAAACCTGCTCTCGCCTCAATTTGTGGGTATGGTCAGAGACATTCTTCGATTCAACAAAGTGGCAGTCGAAGACCTCGAAGCTGGCAGGCTGCAAAGTGGTGAAACCTTGCAGGATTATTTAGAGCGGCACGGCTTCAACGAGTTCTTTCGGCGCAACTACCTCATCAGCATGGCATCAGCCATCTGGTCGGCAAACTTCCAGGAGAGCCTGAATTTTCCTGCCGAGTTTTTTGTTCGATTTTTCAAAAATCATGGCCTGCTTCAAGTTAAACGCCGACCGCAGTGGCGAGTGCTGCGCGGCGGTAGCAAAAGTTACTTGGCGCCTCTGTGTGCACCTTTTCAAGAAAATATTCGCACTAACTGTGCGGTGACCGCCGTCGTGCGTAGCGAAGGTCAATTTCCCAGGTTAAGGACACGTCTGGGTGAAGAGCTGATCTTTGATGACATCGTCATTGCAGCTCACGCAGATCAGGCAATGGCTATACTCAGTGACATTGATGACACGGAGTCATCTGTGCTTCGCGAACTCCCCTACTCTGAAAATGAGGTTGTGCTGCATACTGACACAACTTTGCTACCCAAGAAGCGCCTCGCTTGGTCGAGTTGGAACTATCGGCTTAAAGAGTCGAGTACCCAGGCTACTCTCACCTACAATATGAACATGCTTCAGGGAATCAACTCGCCTGAAACCTTTTGCGTGACACTTAACGATACTGACGCAATAGACCCAAGTACGATCTTGGGCGAATACCGATACGCACATCCTCAATTCACCATTAAAGGCATCGCGGCTCAGCAACGCTGGCGTGATATTAATGGCCCAAGGAACACGTGGTTCTGCGGTGCCTACTGGCGAAATGGTTTTCACGAGGATGGTCTTTTCAGCGGCAATCGTGTCGCCGACGCCATCATCAAAAAGCGGGGCCGCCAGTGAATTCGGCGTTCTACGTAGGTCGACTGGCGCACGCGCGGACGACGCCCAAACCTCATCGGTTCAGTTATCGGGTGTTCATGCCCTTCGTTGATGTGGAGAGGGTAAGCGACATTACCCACCGAACCACAGGCTGGGGTTCGCGACGTTTGGCTCCAGCGCGCTTCATTCGCAGCGACTTCATTGGCGACGAAAACCTCTCCATAGCAGAAGCCGTTAAACGGCGTATTTTTGAAGAGACAAACCAGCACTTCGACGGACAGATTTTTCTGCTCGCCAATTGGCGATATTTTGGACTTCAAAACAACCCGATCGCCTGCTATTTCTGTAAAGGGGCAAAGAGTGAATGCCTCGAATTTATTGTCGCTGAGGTCACCAATACGCCCTGGGGGGAGAGGCACAGCTACGTGCTAACTGTCCATCACTCGGATTCGCTTTTTCAGACAGAGTTTAAAAAAGAACTCCACGTATCGCCGTTTCATGGTATGGAGCAGCAGTACCGCTGGTCGTCGACAGTTCCAGGCGAAACATTGGCCATCAAGCTCACCAACCTTGAGGACGGAAAACGTGTATTCCATGCATCGCTTACACTTACGCGCCTTCCGATTACACGTTTAACTGGACTCTTACTGCTGGCTCGCTTCCCCCTTGAGACAGCCAAAGTCACAGCAGGCATTTATTGGCAGGCACTCGTGCTACTTCTGCGGCGTGTGCCTCTCTTCACCCACCCAAAAAACAACTCTGTTAGTTAAGTAGGAATGTCTTATGACCGCACGTCAGGTAGATGTTAAACACATTGAAAAATTGCCTTCGGTGAAGTCGTGGCGGAGTACTGAGCTCACAAAACGTCTGATATTTAAGCTTTTCAGTAGCCTCCAACATGGTGAGCTGATCGTTCACGACAATGAAGAGAAACACCGTTTTGGTGGCGGTGATCTCTCGATTGCACCGAGTGCCTCGGTCACAATTCATAAGCCTAGCGCTTACTCGCGGATTCTTATGGGCGGAACCATGGGCGCTGCGGAGGCTTACATCCACGGCGACTGGAGCACTGATCAGCTCACCAATGTGACTCGGGTATTCAGCGCCAATATGCCAATTCTCGAGTCCATGAAAAATAATCAGAACTGGTTGATTAAAAGTGCGCTTAAGCTCGCGCACGCAGCGCGCAGAAACTCACTGTCCGGATCGCGAGAGAACATTGCTGCGCACTACGATTTGGGCAACGACTTCTTCTCGCTTTTTCTTGACCCTACCCTCATGTACTCGTCGGCGGTCTTCCCATCGAACTGCGACAACCTGGCCGAAGCATCGCAGCACAAGCTAAAGCTAATATGCGAGGACCTTGAGCTCAAACCAACCGATCATCTAATTGAAATCGGTACAGGCTGGGGAGGCATGGCAATCTATGCCGCAGAGAACTTCGGCTGCAAGGTAACCACCACCACGATTTCTCACGAGCAGCTAGAGCATGCGCGGGCAGAAGTCGAAAGGCGAGGACTGCAAGATAAAATTACTCTGCTATTCAAAGATTATCGGGACCTGTCAGGTAAATTCGACAAGCTAGTATCTATTGAGATGATCGAAGCCGTAGGGCATGAGTATTTCGACACGTATTTCAACTGTATCAGTAAACTACTAAAGCCCAATGGAAAAGCGGTTATTCAGGCCATTACCATCAACAAACAACGTTACGATGACTATCGCAAGTCAGTGGATTTCATCAAGCGATATATTTTTCCCGGCGGCTGCCTGCCCTCGCTCAATGTAATCAGCGGCGCACTGACCCGTACAACAGACATGCAAATTATCGACCTTAGAGATATCGCCCTGGATTACGCGCGAACACTTCAACACTGGCATGAAGCCTTTTTGGAAGAGCTGGATGCTGTCAAAGCCATGGGGTTCGATGAAAAATTCATTCGTATGTGGCGCTTTTACTTGAGCTACTGTGAAGGTGGATTTCGTGAACGTATTATTGGAACCTACCAAATAACAATGGCAAAGCCGTACTACCGGCCCACTTAACCTATGCTCTTATCTTTCGCTCCGATTGTTCTTCTCGTTTTTCTCCTTTTTTCGGCAGTTCAACTTTTCGGGGCAGATGCCTCCTATGGACCCAACCAAGTAGCGCTACTAATCGCATCGGCGGCCACTGGGCTCGTTGGCATGCACCGCGGCCTCACTTGGGCCGAAGTACAAGAAAGCATGGTGGCTGGCATCAAGGTGGGGTTGGGACCGATTTTGATTCTATTGGCGGTCGGCGGGTTAATTGGTAGTTGGATGATCGCTGGCACAGTGCCAGCCATGATCTTTTATGGCGTATCAATTCTTAATCCATCGATCTTCTTTGCCGCGGCGGCAATTATTTGTGCACTCGCTTCGGTCAGCATCGGTAGCTCATGGACCGTAGCCGGCACCTTGGGTATTGGACTAATTGGTATTGCGGACAGTTACGGGCTGTCAACCGCCGTCGCCGCAGGAGCAATCATCAGTGGCGCTTACTTTGGCGATAAATTATCGCCGCTGTCTGACACCACGAATCTCGCCGCCGCCTGCACCAACGTCGATCTTTTCGCACACATTCGTCATATGTTATGGACAACGGTGCCCGCCTTCTGTATCGCTCTATTATTTTTTTCCCTCATTCCCTCAGGCGCCGCAACAACCCCGGAGCAAATAGCAGAGCTGAGAGCTGCCATCAGTCAGGAATTTAATGTGGGCCTTGGCGTCCTTATCCCGCTCGCTATCATGATTGGCCTTATTTGGAAGCGCGTGCCGGCTTACCCAGCAATCATTCTCGCGACACTAGCAGGGATTATTACGGCTTTTACCTTTCAGGCCGACGTCGTACGAAAATTTGCATTGATGGCAAACTCAGAGGCAACCATGCCCGTCATAGAGGGCTTGTGGCGAACGCTTTTTGACGGCTTTGAGGGAACAACTACAAACGAGGAACTGAATCGTCTCATCAGCAAAGGCGGCATCGCCAGTATGCTCAATACAGTTTGGCTGATTGTCAGCGCACTTGCCTTCGGTGGCGTACTAGAACGTACCGGCATCCTCAAGCAAATCCTGGATAGTGTTCTCACTGTGGTCAAGTCCACGGGGGATCTTATCGCCGCCACAGTCACCGGTGGCTTTATCACCAATATCCTTGCCGCTGATCAGTTCCTTGCGATTGCACTACCCGGCCGGCTCTTTAGCAGCACCTATGACCACCGCGGGTTGAGTCGAGAAAATCTATCGCGAACGCTCGAGGACTCTGCAACAATGACGTCGGCGTTGATTCCCTGGAATACTTGTGGCGCTTACATGGCCGCGACCTTGGGCGTAGCAACCTTTGACTACGTGCCCTACGCCATCTTCAATCTCGCCTGCCCGCTGATCGCTATCGGATTCGGCTATCTTGCGTTTAAACAAAAGCCTGCGGTGCCCCAACCCGTATGAGTTGGGATCATGATGCACCCTTCATTTTGCGGTTCACGGTCAAGGCCGAGCATATCGATGCGCTCGAGCACACCAACAATACACAATACGTAACCTGGTGCAACGAGACGGCCTGGGCACACACCACAGACCTAGGCTTGGACGCTAATGCTTATCGGTCGCTCGACAGAGCGATGGCGCTTACTAAAGCCGAATATCACTACCTTTTAGCCACGCGACTCGACGAGGAACTCGAGGTAGGAACTTGGATTACGACCTGGAACCGACGCATGTTGATGGAGCGTAAGATGCAAATACGCTCGATGGCTACTGGAGAGACCGTTCTTCGCGCCAAGCTGCAATTCGTCTGCATTGAAATTTCATCAGGGAAACCCAAACGACCACCAAAAGCCTTCATTGATGGTTACACACCTGCTCTCATTTTCTGATGTCTTTGTGAGGCATGACTAGCATCATCAGGCATGACAAAACGGTGTGCTTGGACAACTAATCTCTGGCCAAAATACTTCCACTGATCTCGAGTCAGGCTAGGGGCCACGAAAAGGGCATGACCTGCGATAGTTCAGCCCGCCCTTGCGCCAGCATCAATAGGCGATCGAACCCAACTGCCACCCCTGCGCAATCTGGCACTCCTGCCCTCGAAGCATTGATCAACCGATCATCAATCTCGCGAATAGCCTGGCCTCGAGTTGATCTTAGGTAATTATCCGCCTCAAAACGTCTCGCTAAAACATCCGGATCCGACTCTTCCCAATAACCATTGGCGAGCTCAACACCGTACACATAAGCCTCGAATCGCGCGGCAACAGGATTGCCGCACCGCTCAATGACGCGCGACAGCGCTGCTTGCTGTTCAAGGAAATCAACAATAAAAACAAGCCCCCATGTTGCGATGCCGGGCTCCACGACATGGGTCATGAGAAGGTCGAGATAATCGAGCTTACCGAGATTACCAACCACGTCGACCCCGGCATTCGCAGCCGCTGCCTTCAGCTCTAGCTCGGTCGCATCATGAAGGTTGATTTGGCAAAAATGATCTACCAGAGCTTCGAGCGACCAAATTTGCCATGTCCGAAGCCCCAAGGTCCTGGCAAGTAACTCGGCAACCTCACGAATCAGTTGATAATGCGTCCAGTCAATCCTATACCACTCAAGCATCACAAATTCGGGATTGTGCCGACGGCCATACTCGGCGGATCTAAACACCTTTCCAAGCTGGAAAATATCGCCGGAACCTGAAGCGAGCAGTCGTTTCATCGCATACTCAGGCGAGCTCTGCAAAAACCGCGTGCCATCGGGGGTAGCTACCTCAAACAACTCGATGTTCGGATCTGTGATCGCAAACCGCCCTAGTAAAGGGGTGTCGACTTCCAGTACGCCGCGCGATGACAGAAAGGCCCTGATTTGGGCAAGCAAAGCGGCGCGAGCGCGCAGCTCTTCAATGCCTGCGCTCGGCTCCCATTCAGACATCGCAGGCGTTTGCGTCAGGCCTTGCTGGCTCGACTAACATACTCGCCGCTTCGGGTATCAACGCGTATCACCTCACCCTTGGACAAAAACAGCGGAACGCGCACTATGGCGCCTGTGGATAAGGTTGCAGGCTTGCTTCCACCTTGGGCTGTGTCACCTTTCAGACCGGGATCAGTTTCAATAATTTCAAGCTCGATAAAGTTTGGAGGTGTCACTGTCAGCGGCGCGCCGTTGAACAACGTTACTTCGAACTTTTCCTGCTCTTTTAACCACTTCTCAGCATCGGTAACCGCTGCCTTATCAGCTGAGTGCTGCTCAAACGTGTTGGGATCCATGAAGTACCAAAACTCGCCGTCGGTGTATGAGTACTCAAGATCAATATCCAATACGTCAGCGCCCTCGAGTGAATCACCCGATTTAAAGGTCTTTTCCAGAACACGCCCGGAGCGAAGGTTACGCAGCTTGACTCTGTTAAACGCTTGCCCTTTTCCAGGCTTAACGTACTCGTTCTCTAGGATCGAGCACGGCTCGTTATCGAGCATGACCTTGAGTCCGGGCTTAAATTCGTTGGTAGAGAAATTAGGCATGAGATCCAAACCTCGCGCATCAATTATGCCGCGATCATACCTTAGAGACGCACAAATCGGCGAGCGGATGCCCTGTTAGCTGGGCCTGTTACCCAAAAAGTAGAGGGCTCCGTCCAAACCCACCGTTGATAACCGATACCGCGCCTGCGATCTCACCAGGGGCTTAGCTCGAAAGGCAATACCGATACCCGCCGCGTTGAGCATTTTAAGGTCATTTGCACCATCACCAACGGCCAAGGTCTGACGCATAGTGATACCCATTGCGCCTGCGATTTCACGCAACTTTGCCTCTTTGTACTCAGCATTTACGATGGGTGGGATTGCAATACCCGTTAATACGCCATCTGATATGTCCAGCGTGTTAGCAAAGTACTCATCCATTCCCAGTTCAGTAGCAACTTGGTCAGCAAACAAACTGAAGCCACCCGAGATAATGACCGTTCTGATATGCCGTGCGCGCAACGTGGTCATCAGCTCTCGCGCGCCGTCGGTGTAAGGGAGATTCCTGGCTATCTCTAATGCCGTGTCCACATCAAGATTACGCAGTAAACCCAGTCGCTCCGAAAAGCTCTGACTGAAATCCAACTCTCCTCGCATGGCGCGCTCGGTGATGGCAGCCACCTGCTTACCCACGCCTGAACGAATTGCCAACTCATCAATGACCTCGCACTGAATAAGTGTCGAATCCATATCGAATACAGCGAGTTTAATGTCTGAGATCGCATCTGACTCATGCTGAAAGTTGACGTCTACATGGTCAGCAAGCCCCAGATCGAACCACGCTATGGACTCGAAGTCCGCTGAATCAGACTGCAACTGCCAGCGCTCCGCGCAACGGGTACCGACCAATGTTTCTGCAACTGGCAGGGTTTCGGTATCGACAATCCGAATCCGATGTTTTTTCAGACGTGCCCTGATTGCAGGCAAGTTTGGCATGACGGGGCGATTCGCCAGAATCGTAATATGCATTGACCTATTTTTGACGCCGCTTTTGGGGGCTTCATGATACCCTAAGCCAAGAGCGACATTACCAGCGTTGCGCGTGAACCTCAGAATTTAGGGAGCAAGAAGAAGTGGTCTTCTGGGAGCGCTTAGATATAGGCCAAAAGACTGGCTTGCTCGCCGCCGCTGCCGTTCTTGCAGCAGCGCAAATAACGCTGGCCTTAACTCTCGCCTCAAAAGCCCATTTTGAAGAAGAGACGCGCGCCCTTCATGCGGAAGCGCTGTTAAATGCCGTGGTATCGCGCACATCGGGGCTCGTCGCCTCAGATGACATGTTCACAGCCACAAGCGAACTCAATAAATTACTGTCTTCCGACATCGTGGGCGGTGCGGCAATTTCTGATGTAGACGGAGAGTTCCTGGTGGTAGTGGGATCCCTAGCGAAGGCAGAGCGCCTGTACCATGCCCCACTAAGAATCGGACCAGATATTGCGGGGCGGTTGACGGTAAAATTGGAGAGAGTGTCATCAAACTCATCCCTAAAATGGACCGTCTCCGCCCTCAGTCTCGTATTAGCCATGTTTAGTTACGCCGGCGCTGTGTCGATTTCCAGATCGCAATCGCACCGACTCAGAGCGGTACTCGGACGCATCGCTCACTCGGGACAAGTTGATGATCGTATCGATGCACTGGCTCAGATAGAGTCCGCAATCAATGATCTTCCGCTCGATATCATAACCCCAACCAATGCAGAGATTGTTGATGAGACTTCTCTTAACTCAATGGCCGTCACGACCATGAGCCTCGACCACCTCGGCAAATACATTGATGCCGTCGATGAAATCACCCTCGCAAAATACGTTGGGACCTACGAAACGCTGGCAAAGGCAGTCGCGCAATTGCTCGACGGCGACCTTCAAACTGTGAGACCTGCGAGCTTGACGCTCTTTTTCGAGGGAACTAAGCGTGGCATGACACCCGATGCCCGAGCCGTTATCGCAAGCACGTTACTACAACACCTATTAGCGGTAGCTGAGCGAAGTCAGCGGCGAAAATTTATCTGTGGAATCGGTATCGGGCGAAGTGCTATGGGTCGCGGTGAGCAAGGATCAGCCTATGCCACCCTTTACAACCAAACTGTGATCGATGAAACACTGACGATGGCGCAACGGGCGGGATCATCGGTAAAGCTTGCATCCTCGATTTTAGAAAGCGATCAGGTTGAGAGTTTGTTTGACGTCATCGAGACAGCAGACGGCGACACCCAGCTGGGCGCACCAACCCCGGAGCTTCTGCCCGAGCTAGAGAAACAGAGCAAACTGCTGCAGCGACGGCTTTTCCCTGATGTGGGTGAGCAGTCTGATCTACCTTTTTAAACGTCAGCGATTGCCAGCCCACTGACCTTCTGGAAGCCCTTAGGTAATCGATTGCCTCGGCGACCACGCTCGCCACGGTAGTTCTCGAGATCAGACAGTTTCAGCTTGATATATTGGCGACCCGACTGGACTTGTACCACATCACCATCTCCGAACACCAGGAGGCCCACAAGCAGCTCCTCGCGGGCCTGGGCTCTAGCCGAAGGAATGCCAATGATTTTGTTTCCCTTACCCTTGGCAAGCTCGGGCAAATCCGCCAATGGAAATACTAACAATCGGCCCTCAGACGTCGCTGCCGCAACCAGTAAATTCTGTCGCTCAGGCACGATAACTGGCTGCATCACCTGTGAACCTCTGGGCAAGCTCAATACCGCCTTACCCGCCTTATTCTTGGCCACAAGTTCGTTGAACTTGGCGACAAAACCATAGCCGGCGTCGGAGGCCAGCAGGAACTTTTGATGCTCCGTTCCCGTCATCAGACCTTCGAAGGTGGCGCCCGAGGGAGGTGCAATTCGTCCCGTTAAGGGCTCACCCTGACCTCGCGCCGATGGGAGTTGATGTGTCGGCAACGAGTAGGCCCTGCCAGTCGAATCAAATACAACTGTGGTCTGATTGCTACGCCCCAGTGTAGAAAATTTGTAAGAATCGCCTGACTTGTAATTAAGCGTCTCCGGATCGATGTCATGACCTTTGGCGGCGCGAATCCAACCTTTTTCTGACAGTACGACCGTCATGGGGTCAGCACTGGTGAGCTCGAGCTCGGAGAAGGCCTTGGCTTCCTCAACCTGCACCAAGCGTGACCGGCGGTCGTCGCCATACTCATCAGCAATAGCGACCAGCTCACTGCGAATGACCTTGGTCATCAGAGCATTACTGCCGAGCGTTTTTTGCAGTGAGTCACGCTCGTCGCTCAACTCGGACTGCTCGCCTCGGATTTTCATCTCCTCGAGCTTTGCCAGATTACGCAGTTTTAAGTCGAGAATGGCGTCAGCCTGAATATCGGACAGAGAAAATCGCACCATCAGCTCCCGCTTTGGCTCTTCCTCCTCTCGGATAATTCGAATCACCTCATCGATATTTAGATAGGCAGCAAGATAACCCTCCAGAATGTGCAACCGCTTGAGCACTCTCTCAAGCCGGTACTCGAGGCGTCTGCGGACAGTCTGGCGCCGGAACTGAACCCAGTCGCGCAGCAACATATCGAGCGAGCGCACACCTGGCCGGCCGTTCATGCCAATGACATTGAGATTCACGCGATACGTTCGTTCCAGATCGGTCGTGGCAAACAAATGACTCATCATAGTGTCGAGGTCGACCCGGTTAGAGCGTGGGACAATCACCAGGCGCGTCGGATGCTCGTGGTCTGATTCATCGCGGAGATCCGACACCATGGGGAGTTTTTTGGTCTGCATCTGAGCTGCGATTTGCTCGAGCACTTTTGACCCCGACACTTGATACGGCAGCGCATGAAGAACAACTGCTCCATCTTCACGTTGCCAGGCCGCGCGCATGCGAATGCTGCCGCGCCCGGTCCGGTATATATCTCGGATCTCCTCGGGTGACGTCGTGATTTCAGCATCGGTCGGGAAATCAGGCGCCTGAATGTGTTCGCAGAGCGTATCAATGGTGGCGTCGGGGTGATCGAGAAGATGAATGGTTGCGTTGACAACTTCGCGCAAGTTATGAGGCGGAATGTCGGTCGCCATACCCACCGCGATGCCCGTTGTGCCATTTAGAAGAAGGTTGGGTACCTGTGCCGGAAGCACCATGGGCTCATCGAGGCTGCCATCAAAGTTAGGCTGCCAATCGACCGTACCCTGCCCCAGCTCCCCTAAAAGCACGTCCGCATATTTTGTGAGTTTGGACTCTGTATACCGCATCGCAGCAAATGACTTTGGATCATCTGCTGAACCCCAATTTCCCTGCCCATCGATGAGCGGATATCGATAGGAGAAGTCCTGAGCCATTAAGACCATCGCCTCATAAGCGGCGCTGTCACCGTGTGGGTGGAACTTACCGATAACGTCACCCACAGTTCGGGCCGACTTCTTGTATTTTGCAGAGGACTTCAGTCCTAGTTCGCTCATCGCATAGACGATTCTTCGCTGAACAGGTTTCAAACCGTCGCCAACGTGCGGCAGGGCACGATCGAGGATGACATACATCGAATAATCGAGATAAGCCTTCTCGGCATACTCCCTTAGAGAGAGCGTTTCGGTAGCTTGAGGGGCGTTAAAGAGATCTGACATAAAACCGAATTACCTTTGGCAAAAAATCGCTCGTTTTGTGGGCGTAGAAGGGTCGCGGCGTGATAGCCTTCACACGCACAGATTATCTCACAGCAGCGACGCTAGCATGGAACAAATTAACTGGCGGTGGCGCCACTTCGAAACAATTTCGGCAGCGGCATGGCATGACATTCTCATGCTGCGAGCCGACGTCTTTGTCGTTGAGCAAGCCTGCCCGTACAAAGACCCGGACGATAAAGATATTGTCAGCTGGCATCTGACAGGACATAAGGGCGACGACCTTGTGGCGACAATGCGAGTCGTACCACCAGGAGTGAGTTATGACGAGTGCTCCATTGGCAGGGTTGTCGTGCCTGAGTCACTTCGAGGGCAACGTCTAGGGGTCGAGTTAATGAACTTAGGGATCGTGTTCTGTCAAGCTCGATGGAACACAGGCATCAGGATTAGCGGCCAGGGCTACCTAAAGGGCTTCTACGAGGCCCTAGGGTTTGAAACCCTCCATGGGCCCTACATGGAAGACGATATCCCCCACTATCAGATGCTAAAACCAGGCGTTTAACTCAGGCCGCAGCGCGGGAAGCTCGCTTGCGCTCGTGCTCTAGCAGCAGCTTCTTGCGGAGACGAATACTGTCCGGGGTAACCTCTACGAGCTCATCGGAGTCGATAAACTCCAGGGCTTGCTCGAGCGTGTGTAAGACAGGCGGCGTTAGAGTCAAAGCTTCATCAGTACCCGAGGCTCGGACGTTGGTTAGCTGCTTAGCCTTGGTTGGATTCACAACAAGATCGTTGCTGCGACTGTGCAGGCCCATGATCTGGCCCTCATAAACCTCGACGTTTGCCTCAATAAATAGGCGACCCCTGTCTTGTAGGCTATAAAGCGCATAAGCAAGCGTCTTTCCTTTGACCATTGAAACAAGCACGCCATTATTTCGCTGCGCCAACTCGGCTTTGCTAACCGGACCGTAGTGATCGAAGACGTGCGTCATAATCCCACTGCCCGAGGTCAGAGTCATGAACATCGAGCGAAAACCAATTAACCCACGTGCAGGAAC
>Ga0160423_10001419_pt1 | contig 20080 bp, 5 predicted proteins | sample CRUFie14St8metaG_FD_108191 | JGI IMG/M metagenome (GOLD analysis project Ga0160423, IMG submission 108191) | Marine microbial communities from the Costa Rica Dome - CRUD Field 142mm St8 metaG | ecosystem: Environmental > Aquatic > Marine > Oceanic > Photic zone | place: Costa Rica: the Eastern... | reverse complement strand
GGTTTTGAGCGACTTGGAATGGGTCGTGAGGACGAATATTTCTGGAAAACAGCAAAAGAACGCGAAAATTTAGAAAAAGAAGAGGAAAATGACTCCAAGCAATGATTTTTTAGACAATTTAGCTAACGATCAGCATCAAAAAATGCTTCGTGAGATTGCTAACGACAAGATTACTCCCAAAAAAACGGATAAAGTCAAAGAAAGTGAAATATTTGACCCTGAAGGTGATCCAGAACCACTTTTTGGTTGATAAATAATACATAATTGCTGTATTTTCGTGCCTTTAGAACGGGTAAGTCAAGGATTTAAAGACCTAAGTATGACATTTCAGAGAAATCCTCTGAATGATGATATTGTGACACTTAAAAATGAGACTGCTATTGCTCGTTCCCTAAAAAATATCGTATTTACACAACCTGGAGAGAAATTTTTTGATGAGGACTTCGGTTCTAGGGTCTCCAGGTTTTTATTTGAAAATATTGATCCTGTTACTGCCTCTAATATTAGAGATGAAATTGTTCAATCTATTATTAACTACGAACCTAGAGTTCAATTGACTAAAGTTACAGTTGTTCCTAACTATGATGATTATGCGATGAATGCAACTATAAAATATACCATAATAGGTGCCGACATTCCACCACAAATATTAGATTTCGTTTTGCAACCAACCAGGTAAAAAATGCCATTATAAAATTTCACTAACCTGGATTTCAATCAGGTTAAATCAACACTCAGAGAATATCTAAAAGAAAATTCTAGTTTTACTGATTATGATTTTGAAGGGTCTAACCTTTCAACGATTCTTGATGTTTTGGCATACAATACCTACATCACTTCATACAACGCCAACATGGTGGCAAATGAAGTTTTCATTGATAGTGCAACTTTGAGAGAAAACGTTGTATCTTTAGCAAGAAATATAGGATATACTCCAAAATCAAGAAAAGCAGCGCGTGCTACGATTTCATTTTTCATAGATACATCCAATCTTTCACCTACACCTTCAACAATCACCCTTCAAAAAGGTGTTGTTGCAAGTTCTTCTAGTTCTTTTGGGTCTCAATCATTCGTTTTTTCGATTTTAGAAGATATTACAGTCCCTGTCATCGATAATACCGCACAGTTTAACAATATTTCTGTTTTTGAAGGTAACTTAGTAACCTCCAATTTCACATATAATGCTAGAAATCCAGAACAAAAGTTTATTTTAGATAATGTTGGCATTGACACCGACTTGATGACTGTTTTAGTAAATCCGAGTCAACAATCTTCTAGAAGTGTAAAGTATAGTCTTCAAGATAGTCTATTTGATGTTGACGGAAACACTACAGTATACTTCATTCAAGAAGTTGATGATGAAAGATATCAAATTATTTTCGGTGATGGCATTTTCGGCAAAAAACTTGATGACGATAATTTCATTACTGCAAATTACATCACTTCTAGTGGTGATGCTGCTAATGGCGTTAATAACTTCAAATTCTCTGGAAGACTTTCGTATAATCGCAATGCTCAGAGTTATATTGTAACTTCTGGTATTTCTGCTCTTACGACAGGTATTGTTGCAACAGGTGGAGAATCCATTGAGAATGTTGAATCAATCAAAAAGTTTGCACCTCGCATTTATGCTTCTCAAAATAGAGCATTGACAGCAAATGACTACGAAACGTTGATTCCTGCAAGAATTTACCCTGAGACCGAATCTATTTCTGTTTTTGGTGGAGAGGAGTTAGTTCCACCACAATATGGTAAAGTCTTTATCAGTATAAAACCCCGATTTGGAGATTTTTTACCAAATCTGCTGAAAGAAAACATTAAATCAAAGTTAAAGAAATATGCTGTTGCTGGAATCGTTCCAGAAATCTTAGATTTGAAATATCTTTATATAGAGGTTGATAGTAAAGTATATTACAATACTAATCTAGCTCCATCAGCACCTGCAGTCTCTAGCGTTATTTTGAATAATGCAACTAAGTACTCTGAATCTTCAGAGATGAACAAATATGGTGCAAGATTTAAATATAGTAAATTTCTAAAGATTATTGATGATAGTCATGAAGCAATTACTTCTAATATCTCTACAGTAAAAATGAGAAGAGATTTGAGGGTAGTTCTCAATACTTTTGCTGAATATTCTATCGGATTTGGTAATGAATTTTATGTAAGAAGTGCAAGTGGATATAATATTAAATCTTCAGGATTTAATGTTGCTGGAATCAGTGAACCAGTTTATTTGGGTGATATTCCTAACACTAATAGAATAAATGGTTCAATATTTTTATTCACTGTCCCTAATATTGGTTCACTATCTCCTACTATCGTTAGAAGAAATGTTGGAACTATTAATTATGTTTCTGGAATAATAACTTTAAATCCAATCAATATTGTTGGAGGCAAAGATAAAGACGGAGTTCCCATTATAGAAATTGAAGCATCTCCTCTTTCTAATGATGTTGTCGGATTACAGGATCTTTATTTGCAACTAGATATAGGGGGAAGTAATTTTGAAATGGTTGTTGATGAGATTTCTTCAGGATTAGATCCATCGGCATCTAATTACATTGTAACTTCAAGTTATGCAAATGGCAATTTAGTGAGGGCAGGTGGTAGCACAACCACTACAGCAGGCACACAGGCGACTACAGGCACCACTGGTGGCGTTAGTAGTGCTTCTGCAGTAACTACTACTTCGACCTCTTCTTCTTCATATTCCGCGCCAACAACTACATCAACATCTGGATCTTCAGGTTCTTCAGGATCAGGATCCTCTGGTGGCGGATCTGGATACTAATACTACTACAACCACTAACAGACGATAAATTCATAAAATGTCAAAAAACAGAGTTCAACTTAATAGTGTTGTTTCCAGTCAACTTCCTGCATATGTGCAAGAAGATTATCCATTAGTATCCTCCTTTTTAAAGCAGTACTATCTTGGACAGGAATATCAAAGTGGACCTGCTGATTTAATTCAGAATATTGATGAATACATCAAGTTAGACAATTCAGCGAATATAGTTGAATCTGTTATTTTGCAAGATGATCTTGATTTTTATGATAAAACAATCAAAGTAGATCCGGTATCATCTCCTACTGGAACTATAGGATTTCCAGATACTTATGGATTGATAAAAATTGATAATGAAATAATCACGTATAGAGGTAAGACTGATTATTCGTTTACAGGTTGTAAAAGAGGTTTTGTTGGAATCACTTCATATAAGAGTGGTGTAAACAATAGCGAATTGGTATTTGAAGAAAGTGAAGCAGATGACCATAATGATGGATCTGTTATTGAAAATCTAAGTGTTGTATTTTTAAAAGAATTTCTTCTTAAAACAAAAAATCAACTTCTTCCTGGATTACAAAATAGAACCCTTGACAAAGATCTTAATCAAAATATTTTCTTAAAACAGTCCAAAGATTTTTATCTCAGTAAAGGAACTGACGAATCGTTCAAAATTTTATTCAAAGCATTATATAATGAAGATGTAACAGTTATTAGACCATCGGAGTTTTTGTTTACTCCATCTAATGCTAGGTATGAAATAGTAAATCAGTTGATCGTGGAACCAATTGAGGGTAATCCAGAAAATTTAGATACTGCAACTTTATATCAAGATGCATATAAGTTTGATGATAAGATTAGAAAATCATATGCGCCAATCACCTCTGTGGAAAAGATTGAGGTTGGATTTGGGCAATCATATTATAAATTAAATTTTGATGGTGGATATAATAGAGATATTATTGTTGAAGGTGTAGAGTATGGTGCTTTCAGTGTAGAACCATCAACAAGAATCATTGGAGCAGTTTCTACTGGATCAACTATTATTGATGTTGATTCTACTGTTGGTTTTGGAACTACTGGTGAGTTGTATGTTACTTATTCGGATACAACTACTGGTGTAGTATCTTACACTTCAAAATCATTAACTCAATTTTTTGGAGTAACAAATCTCACTAAAAATATCAATGATGCATCCACAGTTGGTATTAACACCTTTACATATGGTAGATCAAAGTTAGATCAAAACGAACTAATAAAAGTTAGAATATCCTCTGTACTTAAAACATCACCTAAACTACCAGAAAATACTTTGTCCCTTAAAAAAGGAACAACTGCAAATGTCACCACTTACGGAGTTTCTGAAAATAATTTTCTAACTAGAGGATGGGAATACAATGTAGCTTCGATTTATGGTGTAGACAGTGTTGAATTACTTGATAAGTCAGATTTTACTTATAGTATTACATTAAACTCTAAACATTATTTAAAAGTCGGTAACGCTATTTTTGTTATCTTAAAAGATAATACAAAACTAAGTTCTGTTGTAATATCTATTGATAATGAGAAAAGTTTTAGAGTAAGAGGTCAAGGAAAATTAGAAGAATCTCAAGTAAGTAAAATACAAAGAAAAATTCAAAAAGGATTATCTAACACGTTTTCAAAAATTAATCAGTTCTCAACTGGTGTTGACAACTTATATAAAACTGATGATGGAAGTTATATTGTTGCCTCTCCGTCTATCCCCAGTTATAATGCTCAACCCATTCAGGTAACTCAAAGAAAAATAACTTTTTCTGGAACCTTTGAAGGAACTGAGTTTAAAATAAGTCCAGGAGTAGAGCATGGATATTATACTGGTGAAGCAATTTATTATGCAGCAAGTACGTTTGATCAAAAATACATCGATTCTGATGGAACAGTAAAAACAAGAACAGCAAGAAATGCAGGTTTGTTTGCTGATGGACTGTATTTTGTTGAAAGAGTTGATGGTTTTACTTTAAAATTTGCAAAAAGTAATGATGATATCTACAATCAAAGATACGTATCGGTTGATAGTAGCATAACTGTAACTGACAGCACTATCATACCTTATGTTAATTTTGAAAAAACATTAAAACCACAAAAACTTTTAAGAAAAATATCTGCTCCTCTTAATCAAGGAACAAAAACTTCGACCACACCAGGAACCACTGGTATATTAATAAATGGAGTAGAAGTTTTAAATTATAAATCAAAAGATACTGTTAAATATGGTGCTATAGAAAGCGTTGATATCTTATTTCCTTCTAATAATATTGATGTTATAAATGTTCCAAATTTGATTATTAGTGATCCTGTTGGTTCTGGAGCAACTGGTCATCTTTCTGTTTCTGGTTCTGTTAAAGAAGTAAGGGTGCTTGAAGGTGGATTTGATTATTTGTCTAAACCAACTTTAAAAATTGAAGGTGGAAATGGACAAGGTGCATTTGGTATTGTCAACATGAAGTTGATTGACCACGCCCCAGAATTTTTTGCGGATCAAGCATCTGATAAAGTTTCTTTAGTTAATGATACCATTGGTTTCGCAACATTCCACAAATTTAGAAATGCAGAGCAAGTAGCATATAAAACTTTTGATTATCAACCTATAGTCGGTCTGGACACAAGTGCATTATATTTCGTATCAACTGTTGATAATACAACTGTTAGATTGCATCCAACACAAGCTAGTGCTGTATCTGGCATTAACACTATTTCCTTAACTGGATTTGGCGTTGGTAAACATGCTCTTCAGAGTGTAAACAAAAAATCAATAGTATCTTCAATTAATATAGTTACTGGCGGAAGTGGATATGAATCTAAAAAGAAAACCGCATCTATATCAGGAATCAATACTTCTTCCAATGTTATCAGTATTAAAAATCATGATTACAAAGACGGTGAAACTGTTAAGTATACTGTAGAAGGAACTGTTGCTGAAGGTTTATCCAATAATACAGAATACTATGTAACAACAGTAGACAAAGATTCATTCAAACTTTCTGCTGTTGGAGTTAGTTCAGATAAGGAATTTTTCTATAGAACTAAACAATATGAAAATATTACCTCTGTAGGTGTAGGAACTCATATCTTTAACTATCCAGAGATTACTGCTACTCTCTCTGGCGAGGTTGGTATTTCCTCTGTTGGCACAGAAACATTTAAGGCATCAGTTGAACCAATAGTACGTGGCACAATAACATCTGTTCATATTGAAAATGAAGGTGTTGGTTATGGATCATCTGAAGTTATTAATCTTGATCGTCAACCTACGATTACAATTAATGGTGGAAAAAATGCTCAAGTTAAACCTATCATAAACAATGGAAAAATTACACAAGTTATTATTTTAAATTCTGGATATGGATATGATACTCCTCCCGATTTAGTTATCAATGGTGATGGTCAAGGCGCAGTTTTAGTGCCCATTGTTTCAAATGGAAGTTTGTCAGAAGTAATAGTTTCTGAACCTGGTGGCGGATTTGACATATCAAACACTTCTATTGATGTTCAAACCTCATTTGATTCTGAACTACCACCAAGATTCTACTCAAATCTTAAAACCTGGAGAGTAAATGCATTTGAAAAGAATTTGCCATTCTTTACTAAAGACGATGGTGTAGTTATATCAGGTAAATATGAACTACAGTTTGCTCATTTATACGCACCTAGGATTCTAAGAGAGAGTAATTTTTCTGTAGATTCTGAGGCAAATATACTTTATGGTGAAAGTGATCTTCGTAAAGTAAGTAGTATTGAAGTTGATTCAGATCAACATTCTCCTATTTTAGGATTTGCTTATGATGGCAATCCAATTTATGGTCCATACGCTTATACCACTAGAAGTGGCGGCGTAATATCTCAGATGAAGACTGGGTATTCTCTTGATTTAAAATCTGAAAGACCACCATTATCAGTATTTCCAGAAGGATTTTTTATTGAGGACTATACTCACAAAAATGTAACTGATGAAACTGTTCTTGATGAAAATAATGGAAGATTTTGTATAACTCCCGAATATCCAAAAGGAACTTATGCATATTTCATGACAGTTAATGATTTGCAAACTGAGCAATCTGGAGTATTTGAAAAATATAAGAAACCCGTTTTCCCATATATTATTGGGGATAACTATCATTCAATTCCTAATGAGTTTAATTTTGCTGGATCTTCAAATCAGGATGACTTTAATTTTGAAGAAAGTGATCTTCGTAGAAATACTGATCCATTGAATTTGATTGAGGGAGAAACTCAGTTATATTCATATCTTTTCATTCCAAATAAGTTTAGTCAAACTGCAAAAATCAATGCTGTCGTACCAGGATCAATTGACGCCATAGGTATCTTGACAGGTGGAACTAACTACAAAGTTGGAGAAACTTTAGTATTCGATAATGAAGGAACTGGCGGAAACAGTGCTTATGCAAAAATCAGTAGAGTAAAAGGTAAATCTATTACTAATATAAGTGTTGCTTCAAGTTCTATCACTGATGTAGAAATATATCCAAAAACGTCTGGAGTTTATGAGGTTGTTTGTGATAATCCTCATGAGTTCTTACGTTCTGATATAGTTTCTATAACTGGACTTTCAACAAATGGCACTGGAATTGAAGGATCTTATTCTGTAGGAATTTCCTCAAATCGCCTTCGTCTTGCTGGTGTCGGAACAACAGCAGTTGCAATTGGCACTGAGGGTGTTACTGGTCTTGTTACTCACTTTAGTGTGACTGGTAATATTCTCTCCACAAAGGTAAATGATGTCTTAGAGATTGGCACAGAAAAAGTAAAAGTCTTAAACGTTGATTTTGAAAACTCAAGATTTAGAGTTCTAAGATCAGTTCGAGGAACTGTTTCTACTGGACACACTATTGGTAAGTTACTACTTGAAGATTCAAGAAATTTTGATATATTAACTGGTATTACCTCAACCTATGAGTTTACAAGAAATGAACAAGTTTATTTTGATCCCTCTGAAACTGTTGGATTAGGGACCACTGCTGGAATTGGTATTGGTTCAACTCTTTCTTTTGCCAATCCAGGAGCAGGAATTACTCAAAAGTTTATTCCAACTAAATCTCTCTTCTTTAAAAATCATAAATTTAAAACTGGCGATCAGTTGACATATTCACCAGGAACTGGTGGAGTAGGTCTATACGTAGAAGATGAAACTAATGTTGGTCTTGGAGCAACTTTATCTGACGGACAAAAAGTTTTTGTCGCAAAAATAGATGATGATCTTATTGGAATTGCAACTGTAAGAGTTGGTCTCGGAACAACGGGGACTTTTGTTGGAGTCGCTGCATCTCATAGGAATTCATCGACATTATTCTTTAAAGATGTAGGTGTAGGTAATACCCATAGTTTTACCACTAATCATACTGTAATAACGGCACAGATTAAGAAAAATACTGTGACAGTAAGCACAGCCGAAACACATGGTATTAGTCCAAAACATAGAGTTGATATATCAGTAAATCCCAGAACAAATAAAAATGTAGTCGTAAAATATAATGATTATAATAGAAATATTATTGTAAATCCTCTTGGATTCTCTTCAACTGGCATTAACACCTCAACTGGAACAATCTTTGTTCAAAGTCATGAGTTTGAAGGTGGAGAAAAAGTAATTTATAATGTAGATGTTGGTAGTAATGTAGCTAACGGATTAACTAACGAAAAAATTTATTATATCTCTAAAGTTGATGAAAACAACTTTAAGTTGTCTAACACATATTATGATGCTACGAGAGATATTCCTGTCACAGTTTCAATCGCTGACACTGGATCTGATGGAGGAAATATTAACCCCATCAATCCTTCAATAACTTTATACAAAGACTCGACCGTTACTTTTGATCTTTCAGACTCCTCTCTTGGATATTCTGTATTGGGATCTAACTACCCTGCATTTGATTTAAATCTTTATAGAGATAAAGATTTAAAAGTTCCTTTTAACAAATCCAATAATAGCAATGTATTTGAATATACTAGATCAGGTCAGGTAGGATCTGCTGGTGGAAAAGCAGTTTTATCTGTAAGTTCAAATTTACCCGATGATTTATTCTATAAGTTTGATTTAGTATATAATGCAAGTCTGCCAACAATCAAGTCAGATGTAAATGTCGATACTGATGTAATTTCTGGAAACCAAATAAAAATAAAAAATAGTCAATATTCGGGTAATCATAGGATAAAAATTGATTCTTCAACTTCTTTCTCATACGATCTTCCCAATCCTCCAGAAAGCGTATCCTATGCATCATCTATATCAGAACTCACATACATGACTGATTGCGACCACACAACTGGTCCAATCGCTAGGATTGAAATTTTAAATGAAGGTAATGATTATTATGAACTCCCATCTATTACCAAGGTAAACACTGGAATCGGTTCTGGTGCTATTTTAGAGGCACAGAGTTCTACCATTGGTTCTCTTAAATCTACTTCAACTCAAGATATTGGATTTAACCTTCCATCTGATAGCACCCTAAAACCAAGATTATTATTCCCACAAACTATTCGCATTGAACCATTAGCAGTATTTAATACAGTTGGTATTACCTCTTTTGGAAGAGGATTCTCTATTACTCCAAAACTAGTTGTTATTGACGGTAAAACACAACTACCAGTTAATGACGTGGATCTTGAAATGAGACTTGGAGAATCTAATATTAGGATTCTTAAAAATACAAATGGAATATCCAACGTACCTCCTACAATCATTCCAACTAGAACTGACTCCGGTGTAGGCATTAGTACAATTGAATACTTGCCTGCAACTAAAGATGTTATAGTTACAATGAATGTGGGATTCTCTACATTAAATAGTTTCCCCTTTATTGTTGGTGATAAAGTTCTTATTGAAAATGTTAGTGTTGGAGTCGGATCTACTGGAAAAAATTATAACTCTGCCGGATATAACTACAAGTTATTTGAGTTAACTGAAGTAAGTCAGAATCTTGGTGGTATTGGATCTGTTACATTCAACATGTCCAATCTATTCAATGATGATGAATTTCCTGGTTCTTTTGATGAAGTGAATTCTTCAGGTAGAATTACAGCACAAAAACATTTTCCTATCTTTGAGTCAAATCTAGTTCTTAACGATTACATTATTGGAGAAACTGTTACATCTGATTCTGCAACTGGAGTTGTTGAGGATTGGAATCCAGTAACCTCAATTATAAGAGTATCATCAGATGATAATTTTAAAGTTGATGAAAAAATAACTGGTAGATCGTCTAAGTTTGTTAGTATTGCCTCAACTATAACTTCTTTTGAATCCTATTTTGATTTTAATGCATCTTCTAAAGTTATTAGAGGATGGCAAAATGAATCTGGAGAACTCAACTATTCTCTTCAAAGAGTTCAAGATAATTTCTATTATCAAAGATTCTCATATTCTCTTAGATCTGGAATTCCATTTGATACTTGGAATGATGTTGTTTCATCAACTAATCATACATTAGGTTATAAGAAATTCTCTGATTACCAACTGGAAAGCACTAATGAAAATTCGATGGTGGTTGGGTCTGGAGCTACATCCCTTACTGATGGCATTGTATCCGTAAATGATATACAAGAAGTTATTGATCTTAATTGTGTTAATGATTTTGATTTAGTAAGAGAGAATAATATCAACTCTGGCACAATGTCCAATGAAATGATATTTTCTAACAGAATTTTGTTGGATTACTTTGAGTCTATTGGAAACAGAGTTTTGTCCATTGACGATATAAGTGGTCAATTTAACAGTGAACCTAGATCTACTCCTTTTAGTGTAGTCAATACTTTTGATATATCTGAATCAAGAGGAGTAAAGTATGTAACTTATGTTAGAGATAAAAGATTTACACAACAAAGACAACTTCTTATAGTTGATTTGGTTCATGACGGTGTAAGAGCATATATGAATCAATATGGAAGAATCGAAACTCAATATGATCAAGGTTCTTTTGACTTCTCTATTACAGGAACTGATGGGCAACTTTTATTCTTCCCAACTAAGTCCGTAGTCAATGATTACAATGTAACAACATTATCTTACAATATTAGTGGGATCGCAACTATAGGAATAGGAACTTCTTTCTTCGGTAGTGGTATTCAGGTAGATACATCATCTACAGAAATAACATCTGGATCCGATGCTACTATTGTTTCCATTGCAAGTACCTACAACTCTGCCAAAGTCTTAGTAACTATCAATCCTGATTCTACAGTAAATGATAAATTTGAAACAGTTGAACTTAGTGTGTCTCATGATGGAACTAATGTTGAACTACTTGAGTTTGGACAGTTGACAACTGGAGGATTTGATTCCTACGGTGGCGCTGGACTTGGCACTTATTCTGCAGCAATATCAGGTAGTAATTTAGAAATCGATTTCCATCCTGGAGTAGGTGTTGGAACTACGGGTGTGATAAACACGGTTCAGATTGCATTGTCTGAAAATACTTCAGGAATAACAACAACTAAATTGCAGTTCTCTGAACTTGATGGTAGAACAACAACCATATCGGCATCTGGTTCCCCAGGTGTTACAACTGTATCACAATATGACAACAATTACGACTCTGCTTATTTCATCGCACAAGTTGCTGACACCACTAATGGAGAGTATCAAATCTCAGAAATAGTTGTAGTTGATGATTACCTCACGGCATCAAATTCTTATGACACGTATTTTACTGAATACGCGGAATGCTCAACGGGAGTTGGTTTAGGAACTTTTGGTACAAGTATTGATAGTGCAGGAACAGTTTCATTGCTATTTACTCCAAATCCAAGTATTGCAACTAAGGTAACCGTATTTAAGAATGCACTTACTCTTAATCAAGATACTACGTTAGGCACTGGTATTACATTTACCAATGCTTTTATCGGTGGAGAGTTTGGTTCTTATAGTGGAACTGAGTCTGATGTTAAGAGATCATTTGGATTGACTCATAAAAATGATGAGATTTTTGAAAGGTATTTCGTTGGCAATGACAGTAATGTAGTTGATTTGACAAATAATACGATTACAATTCCAAATCATTTTTATGTAAGTGGTGAAAAAATTGAGTATGTTCATGTGGGAACTGCTTCATCTGCAATCGGAATCGCGACAACATCATTTACAGGGGCAGCAAATACAACCTTCTTACCTGGAGAGAATATTTTTGCTATTAAAGTAGATGATAATAAAATTAAAATTGCAAATAGCGCCGAAAATGCACTTAAACCAGTTCCTGTTGCAGTAGAACTTGAAAGTGTGGGTATTGGAACATCTCATAGATTTATAGCAACAAATCAAAATGCAAAGGTTATAGTTGCTATCGATAATCTTTTACAATCGCCTATAGTCTCTACATCAGTAACAACTGGTTTATCAACTAGTGTAACCATCTTTGATAGTCTGGTTAAATTTAGTGGAATAACATCATTCTTTGGTTCGGACATAATTAAAATTAATGATGAAATTATGAAGATTGAAGGTGTTGGTATTGGTAGCACTAACATTATCAGAGTTCGTAGGGGATGGTTAGGAACTAAAGTTGCTGCAGCAGCAACTGGTGACTTAGTTACAAAAATATCTGGAAACTACAATATTATTGATAATGTCCTTAACTTTGTGGAGGCACCTTTTGGTAATACACCTATTGGATCTACTACTAATCCTCCAGATGAAAGAGATTTCGTAGGAATTACCACAAGCTCTACTTTCCAAGGTAGATCATTTATAAGATCTGGAATATCAGGTGGTTCCAATGATTCATATAGTAGAAATTATATTTTTGATAATATAAACGATAAGTTTAATGGAACAACAAAAGATTTTACGCTGAAACAATCTGCTTCAAATATAAGTGGCATTGAAAATGAAAATGCTGTTATTTTGATTAATGATATCTTCCAAGTTCCATCGACTCTTGGAGATTATACTCTATCAGAATCTTCAGGAATCACCACTGTTTCATTTAATGGAAGTTCACCACAAACTCCTCTTGGACCGGACGTTGGTATATCAAGTTTTCCTAAAGGTGGAATAATCGTATCCGTTGGTTCAACTGAAGGATTTGGATATCAACCTCTAATATCTGCTGGTGGAACAGCAATCATCTCTGGATTTGGAACTATATCTTCCATTAGTATTGGTAATACTGGATCTGGATATAGATCTGGGATTCAGACTGTTAATGTTGGTGTTGGAACTTCCAGCACTGGAACTGGTAATATACAATTTGTTGGAGTTGCCACTATCAGTAACGGTCATATTACAGGAGTCGCCATTACAAATCCTGGTGTTGGTTTCACACATACAAATCAACCATTTGTGGTATTTGATGATCCTTTATCATATTCTGATATGCGACTATTCTATAGTTCTTCTTCTATCGCTGGAGTCGGCACTGAAGCAACTATCGATGTTGTTGTTGGAAATGGATCAAGTGTAATTGATTTTGAAATTAAAAATACTGGTTATGGATATAGAGATGGTGCAATTTTAACTGTTGCTATTGGGGGAACGACAGGGATTCCAACCACATCATCTTTCTCTGGAAATGAGTTTCAAATTACTGTCAATGAAATTTCAGATGATAAGTTTTCAGGATGGTCAGTTGGAACTTTACAGTTACTTGATAATATTGAATCTCTTATTGATGGTGTAAGAAAAGACTTCCCTCTTAAAATAAATGGAGCAGTTACTTCTATTGTTGCTTCTCCAGGTTCCAAAATTAACGTTCAGGATATACTAATTATTTTTGTTAACGACATTTTACAGGAACCAGGTGTTGGATATGAGTTTAGTGGAGGAAGTACTTTAACATTTACTGAACCACTAAAAATTGGTGACACTGTTAGTATTCTATTTTACAAAGGAAATGGTGATACTGATGTTAGATTTGAAGATATTATTGAAACTGTTACAAAAGGCGATACCTTACAACTTCAGTATATTCCAGAAACACAAACTCCAAATCTTGATGAGGAAAAAAGAAGTGTTCTTGACCTCATTTCAACTGGTAATGTAGTTACAAATCCATATGATGGACCTGGATTGACAAACGATGTAACTTTAGAGAGAAGAGTTATTTGGTGTAGACAAACTGAAGATAAAATTATTAATGGTATTCCTACAGGTAAAGATAGAGAAATTTATGAACCTGTTATTAATCCTACTTCCTACATAATCAAAAATGTTGGAATAGGTTCCACTGTAGTATATGTTGATACACTAAGACCTCTGTTCAATCCTCAAAATGAAGCAGCAGATTTAACACATCAAGACAAAATTACATTTATTCCTCAGGAATCAAAGGTTGGCGCATCTGCAACAGCTGTTGTTTCTGGATTTGGAACAATCTCCTCTGTAGTCATGTCTGATGGTGGTGTTGGGTATACAACTGCTACTGTAAGTTTTGGTTATACTTCCGAATCTAGAGCGTTTGGTACAGTTACCATAAGTGCTGGTGGAACTGTGACAGGTGTTGCGATTACTTCACCTGGAGTCGGTTATACATATACAAGTACACCTACAGTTCTTATTTCTCCTCCAGGACATACTGAAGAAGAATGTAATGTAGTTAATTATTTTGGTGATAATTGCACCATAGTTGGATTTGGAACTACTGCTGGACCAAAATTAATCTTTGATATACATGTTCCCTATGACTCTTTCCTTAGAAACTCCGTCGTTGCAGGAACTGCAGTAACAATCTCTTCTATTCAAGCAAATGATTATTTTATAATCAGAAACTCTAATGTTGGAGTTGGATCTACTTTTGTAGACGGAATATATGAAGTTGCTAGTGAAGAAACTTTTACAAGAGATGTTGTTGGGATATCTACAATGGTCAAGAGATTATTTGTAGATGCAACTAGTGTTCCATCTGGATTTACTGGAATCACAACTTCCGATGGTGGTATTGGTGATTTTAGTTGGGGAAGAATTGATCTCAGTGTAAGATCTGCACTAAAGACTTACACTGCATATACTTCAGGTATAACTACTTCAACAAGGGTCGTTAGATCTAATTTCTTGAAGTCCAAAAATTATACAGCAAACTCCTGATAAATAAAGAAAAACTAGCGTCAAATGGCTGCCATTATAACCGATCAGATTAGGATATTAAACGCCAAGAATTTTGTTGCTGGGGTATCTAACTCTAGCAACTCATATTATTCTTTTGTCGCGTTACCTAATCCCACAGATTATCAAACTGATTGGGATAACAGTCCCCCTGCACCTAAAGATAACTTTGATCAAGAGAATGACTATTGGGATACAATGGTCGCTCTTAAAAAAATTAATACTTCTGATGCAAATCAAGTAGTTTCAAAAAGATCTTGGAGTTCTGGAACTACGTATGACATGTATCGTCACGACTATAGTAGAGTTAACACAGCTAAGATCTCTGGTTCAACGTCATTATATCTTTCAAACTATTTTGTAATGAATAGTGATTTCAGAGTGTATATCTGCTTACAAAATGGAACAGATCCTGATAATCCTTCTGGGAAAGCATCTTTGGATGAACCAGATTTTGTCGATTTAGAACCAAGAAGTGCAGGCACTAGTGGTGATGGTTATATTTGGAAATATCTTTATACTATTAAACCAAGTGAAGTTGTAAAATTTGAATCTACTCAGTATATGCCAGTCCCCAGAGACTGGTCAACTTCAACTGATAATGCAGCAGTAAGAGACAATGCTGTTGATGGAAGCATTAAAATTGTAACTATTACTAATCGCGGTGCTGGTTTAGGGACTGCTAATGTAACTTACACAGGTGTTCCAATTAAGGGAGATGGAACTGGTGCAGAGTGTACTATTGTTATTGATGGTAATCAACAATTAGGTCAAGTTATTGTATCTAACCAAGGATCTGGTTATACTTACGGCAATGTTGATTTGGTCGCTGGCGGAGTTCCAACAGGAACTACTAGACCAACTTTAGATGTAATTATTCCTCCTCAAGGAGGACATGGTGCAGATATATACAGAGAGTTGGGAGCATATAATGTTCTTTTATATTCTAGAATTGAAAACGATAATGAAAATCCAGATTTTATAACTGGAAATCAAATTGCTAGAATTGGAGTCGTTGAAAATCCAGAACAGTTTGGATCATCTTCTATTTTGACATTGGACAAAGCATCTGCAGTTGGTGCTCTTAGATTAGTTGGAACAGGATATAGCACTGCAACTTTTACAGCAGACTCTTACTTTGTCCAAACAGTTGGAACTGGTGTGACTGCTGTAGGTAGAGTTGTTAGTTATGATCAGACCACTGGAGTTTTGAAGTTTTGGCAAGATAGAAGTTTGGCCGGGTTTAATACAGTTGGAACCGCTCAAACTCAACCTCAATATGGATTTGAGTTACAGGAGTTTACATCTACACCTTCAGGAAGTGGTAGTTTAACAATTACACCTTCTTCTGGGTCTAACTTAACTATTGATTCCAACTTTACTGGTATATCTACCATAATAAATAATCGTACATACTATCTTGGTCAGAGTTTTACGAATGGTATTGCCAATCCTGAGGTGAAAAAGCACTCTGGAAATATTATCTACGTTGACAATAGACCATCTATTACCAGATCGTCGAACCAAAAGGAAGACATAAAAGTTATTTTGCAGTTCTAAAAAATTATGCCACAGCAGACGAATCTTAACGTAGCGCCATATTTTGACGATTTTGATCCCGCTAACGATTACCACAAGGTATTATTTAAACCTGGTTATCCTGTTCAGGCAAGGGAATTAACTTCCTTACAATCAATCCTGCAAAATCAGATTGAACGATTTGGGCAACACTTCTTTAAAGAAGGGTCTAAAGTAATTCCTGGAAATACTTCTTATACTAGATTGTATTATGCAATCCAGTTAGAAAATAACTTCCAAGGGGTTCCTGTATCTGCATACGTGGATCAACTAATCGGAACAAAGATAACTGGACTCAGATCTGGTGTAACTGCTGTTGTTGATAGCGTTGTTTTACCAGAAGATGCTGAAAATGGCAATTTGATTCTTTATATTAATTACTTAGGATCTAGTACAACTAATAATTCAACGCAAACTTTCTTTGATGCAGAAACTTTAACCTGCAATGAAATAATAATTTCTGGACTACTTGGAAATACAACCATTCCTGTTGGAGCTCCTTTTGCAAGCACTTTAGTCGCCAACGCTGCTGGCACTGGTTCTGCATTTTCTGTAGATTCTGGTGTTTATTTTGTAAGGGGTAATTTTATCAATGTAAGTAAAGAGACTTTGATCTTAGATCAACTAAGTAATACTTCAACTTATAGAATTGGATTCTTTGTCGAAGAAGAAGTTATTACAGCAGATTTAGATGAGAGTCTTAATGACAACTCTCAAGGTTTTAACAACTTTGCTGCTCCTGGTGCTGATAGACTTAAAATTAGTTTAAGTTTATTTAAAAAACCTTTAGATGATTTTGCTGATGATAATTTTATCTTACTTGCAACGGTAATCGACGGAATTCTTCAAGAAACTTCGACTAGAAAAGGTGATCTTGGCGGAGGTCCTGGTTATCTCGATGTTCGAGATATGATGGCTAGGAGAACTTTTGATGAATCAGGAGATTATTATGTAAGACCATTTGATGTTTCTATAGTAGAAGCTTTAAATGACCAACTCGGAAATAATGGAATATTTAATGCTGGTCAATTTACTCCTGGTGGAGTAACACCAACTGATAATCTTGCACTTTATAAGTTTTCTCCCGGAAAGGCGTTTGTAAAGGGATATGAAATTGAAACTCTTAATACTACTTTTATTGATGTAGATAAACCAAGAACTACAAAAACTTTAAAAAATCAAAACTTTGTTTATAATACAGGTGCGACCTTTAAAGTAAATAGTGTTTACAGGGCACCTACGATTGGAGTTGGAAATACTTATGTTGTAAGTTTGAGAGACCAGAGAGTTGGTGTTAACTCAGAGACTGCTCCTGGAAAAGAAATTGGTCTTGCAAGAGTATATGACTTTACCTTAGAATCTGGAAGTTATAGTGCTACTAATGCAAACACAAATCAATGGGATATTTCTCTTTATGATGTACAGACTACAACTGAATTAACTTTAAATCAAGCACATACTTTATCTATTCCTACCTTTGTAAAAGGTAACTCTAGTGGTGCTACTGGGTTTTTAAGACACTCTGTAAACGCAGGGACAGCAGTAACTGTTTATGAAACTAACGGAACCTTCATTAATAATGAAAGACTTTCCTTTAACGGAACTGAGAATGGAAGAATTGCCATTGCTGTAACAGAAAATAAAATTTCAAACATCAAATCTATTTTTGGTTCCTCAAACACTTTAGATTTAGCAGATGGAATTGCTGGAGTTAATACTTTTAGTGCCAATATCCTACAAGAAAATAAATTTACAGTAGGTATTGCTACAATTAGTCCTAAATCTGGTGGTGTCAGCACGATTACTAGTTCCAATGCTTTGTTCCCAGGAACAGTTGTTAAGGAAAATGATTTAATCAAATATACTGATACTACCGCAGGATTAACAGAGGATCCTATTATCGCTAGAGTTACTAACGTATCAACCTCTGGCGTTGCCATTGAAGGTGTTGCTACTGTTTCTGGAATCGCTAGTGGATTTTTACCAGCAACAACTTTAAGTGTCACTGACCTGCAAGTTCTTACATCAGAACTTGCCGACTCATCTGATAATACTTTATTCACTCCTTGCCCCAAACCAAACGTAGCAGGTGTAGATCTTTCTGAAACTATATTTACTATCAAAAAAACATTTAGTGTTGATATTACTAGCAATCAACTTTCTGTTGCTGTATCTGCAGGACCTAATGAGACTTTCCTTCCCTTTGATGATGAAAGATATATTCTTATTAGATCTGATGGAGTAACTGAGCAATTAACTTCAGACAGATTTGAGTTTGCTGGAGATGCCAAATCTTTACAAATTAGAAATCTGGGAACTAACGATACTGGTGCAACTTTAATTGCAACCTTAAGAAAAAGAAATCCAACATCGAAGGTTAAAATTAAAAATAGAATCAAATCTATTATCGTTGATAAATCAAGACTAGAGGGATCTGGAATTGGAACAACGACACTCAACAACGGTCTAACTCATGGTAATTTTCCTTTTGGAACCAGAGTTGAAGATGAAGTAATTTCTTTGAATTCTCCAGATATCATTTCTATTCAAGGAATCTTTGAATCTGCAGATACGACCACTGCTTCTGCGCCAAAAGTGTCTTTACTTAATATAATCAGTCCATCCACTACAACTGCTGATATATTGATTGGAGAAAAAGTAGTAGGTGAAACAAGTGGTTCTATTGCTCTTGTTGCTGAGATTGTAAACGCATCTACTATTTCTTTCATTTACAAAAATGAATCTGTATTCGTTGAGGGTGAGACTATTACATTTGATGAATCTAATATTACCGCTAGAGTTTCTGTATTAGACACGCCTAGTTTTAATATCTCCTCAAACTACATCTTTAATACAGGACAGGAAGAAACAATTTATTCACATGGAAGCATAAAGAGAAAAGCAAAAAATTCTCCACCTGTGAAGCAACTAAAAGTTTACTTTACATCTGCTTCTTTTGAATCCACTGATAATGGAGATATTATAACCGTTGAATCTTATAAAAATTTCGATTATTCTAAAGACATCAAAACAATCAACAACTTTAGAAACAGTGATATCATTGATTTAAGACCAAGAGTTTCCGAATATACTGTTGCGGAAGATGTAAGGTCTCCTCTTGAGTTTGCTGGAAGAGTATTTAATGGTGCAGGACAATCTGTGCAGAATATATTATCATCCGATGAACAAATAACTGCTGATATCGCGTATTATCAAGGTAGAATTGATAAAGTATTTCTTACTAAAGATGGAAGTTTCCAGGTTGTTTATGGTGTACCTTCTGATGATCCAGTAAATCCAAATCCCATTGATGATGCACTTGAAATTTGCACCGTAGAGTTACCTCCATATTTGTTTAATGTTCAAGACGCAAAACTTGCATTTAATCAATATAAAAGATATCGTATGCAAGATATCAAAAAACTTGAAGATAGAATTAAAAGTCTTGAATTTTATACCACGCTTTCTTTACTAGAAAAAGAAACCGCGAACTTGTTTATCGCTGACTCTGAGGGTTTGAATAGATTTAAGTCTGGTTTCTTTGTTGATAATTTCTCAGGATTTTTAGCACAAGAAGATACTAAAGCTAACATAAACAATTCTATTGATAGAAG
>Ga0160423_10001418_pt1 | contig 20085 bp, 16 predicted proteins | sample CRUFie14St8metaG_FD_108191 | JGI IMG/M metagenome (GOLD analysis project Ga0160423, IMG submission 108191) | Marine microbial communities from the Costa Rica Dome - CRUD Field 142mm St8 metaG | ecosystem: Environmental > Aquatic > Marine > Oceanic > Photic zone | place: Costa Rica: the Eastern... | reverse complement strand
TGATTTCTAAGTTTTTGTTCGTTATTGGTGACAGCACCTCGGAGCTGAGCCTCACTGATTGCTCCGTGCTGAAAGCGTCTTTTCTGAAAAATGGGCATCTTGATTCCGGTGACAGCCTTCACACCCTTCGCAACGATGTCTCCTTTCAGATCATAGAGCTTACCGTGATGATAGTCTGTCAGATCGATGTAGGGAATGCCCTCTGAAACGCGAATGACTGCTGGACGGGTGAAGGGGCTGAAACCCTCGAATCCCAGGCTTTTTCCGGGGGCATAGGTTCGGGTGTAGGATCTGCTCAGGCCTCCGCTGTAGGTCAGGGAGTGTTTGATTTTTCCTACACCCCAGCCCTCGTGATAAAGCATTTGGTTGTGTAGGACACTTTTGATAGTCAGTTCAGGATTTTCCTCGATGGGATAATCTTTCAGGTTTTCATCACCCCCGTCTCCGTCGACCAGATAGGTCCAATTTGGATGTTGGGCCCGGATGCAACGGTGAAGAAGCAACCCCATGGTCGCACATTCTACATCCAGAGGTTTGTAATCCTCAATCGTCTTTAACACTTCCTCGACCTTTACGTCATGAATCGAGGCCTGCATTTCTTCCAAAAAGAGCGCATGTCCGGTTTGCGCCAGAAACGAACGGGCCTGATCGACATCGGCTCCTCCACCTAAATTGAGTGTGAATGCTTTAAGACGGCTCAAAGGGGTTCCCATGCGCTGCATGACGTGATGGGTTGTGAGAAAAACAGCGCCACTGTCAATGCCGCCGGAAAAACAGACGCCGATAGGCTCTTCAGCTGGTAAACTGGAAATCCACTTCTGAATTTCCTCAGCCAGAGCCCCGATGTATCGGGCTCCAATGGTATACAAATCATTGGGCTGCGTGTTCTTTTTCGGGTCAAAATAGCGGGTGTAAACAGGGTCTGGGTCCGGACAGCCAATCAGCAGGATTTCCACGACATAATGGGCTGGAACCATCCGGGTGTAGCTGGGGTGAAATTGATCTCCCAGGCCTTCCTTCTGGAGCCATTCTGAAATGGCATCTATCCTTTCGGCTACGATCAGCGCAGGACCCTCTTCACGTTTGGCCAGGAAGTAACGCATGGGACGATCCATGGACCTTGCCATGCGAACGGTTTTTCCCTCCTTGGCCAGCAGTGCGAAGGATCCATCAATTGCTTCTACTCCGTTGGGGTTACCGGATAGAATTCGTTGCTCTGCCTCCTGAACCGACATGTTGTAAATTCGGTGGGAATCAGGCTTGATCAGATTGATCACTCGCTCGACGTATTCGTGATGCATGACACTATAAAAATTAGTGGGCGAGGGGATGGCAAGTGAAAAGGTGAGAGCATGATTTGCTGGTCATGGAGTAGGTAATTTTTCATGATGCCAGCGATTCATGAATGTGCCATTTGATGATGTCTGGCTCCAGCTTCACCCGGAGGATCAGGTTGCCGTGCTCAAGCGAACACTCAAGAAAGGCGTTCGAGTCGAGCGTGGAGATGAGATCTGGGAAACCCAATCCACGATTCCTGCCGGCCACAAAGTGGCACTTTGCTCCCTCTCCAAGGGTGATCCGTTGCTTAAATATGGTCAGATCATCGGGTTTGCAACGCAGGAGATTCACCCGGGAGATCATGTCCATGTGCACAATCTTGGGATGGGTGATTTTGGGCGCGATTACCGCATTGGTGAGGCCTTTCGGCCTTTGCAAAGAACCACGAGAGAAGAGCCTTTGACCTTCATGGGATTTGATCGCGGTCCCGGGCGACGCTCGGGGACCCGCAATTATCTGGCAATCATTTCCAGCGTCAATTGCTCGGCCTCGGTTTCCAAATACATTGCACAGCATTTCAGGGGAGAGGATTTTCGCCGTGATTTTCCTAATGTTGATGGAGTGATGGCCCTCACGCATAAATCAGGCTGCAGCCTGATGCCTGACAAGCCCTTGGAGGTTCTCCAGCGCGTCCTTGCCGGAATGGCGGTGCACCCCAACATTTCGGGATATCTGCTCGTAGGGCTTGGGTGCGAGGTTAACCAAATATCACAGATCATCCAGCGATATGGATTACGGGATCCTCAGAAACCGGACGGCGATCCTTTTCACATGAATATCCAGTCTCTGGGGGGCATACGCAAGACCGTTGAAGCAGGCATAGAGGCGGTGCAGAAGATGCTTCCAAGACTCAATGATTTCCGAAGGACGCCTCGTCCCATCAGTGATCTGGCCTTGGCCATGAACTGTGGAGGTTCCGATGGCCATAGTGGCATCACGGCTAATCCGGCCTTGGGGGTGGCTTCGGATTGTCTGATTCAGGAAGGGGGTACGTCCGTTCTGGCAGAAACCAGCGAGATATACGGTGCCGAGCACCTACTGACTCAGCGTGCCTCTTCTACCGAAGTGGGCGAACGTCTTGTCGACATGATTCATTGGTGGGAGAACTATACAGCGAAATTCGGAGCGACCATTGATAACAACCCATCGCATGGCAACAAGGAAGGAGGCTTGACGACCATTTATGAAAAAAGCCTTGGAGCCATCGCAAAGGCGGGGCAGGCGCCACTTGAGGCCGTTTACCAATATGCCGAAGCGATTCAGTCCCGAGGACTTTGCTTCATGGACACTCCGGGAAATGATCCGGTGAGTATGACGGGACTGGTGGCCGGGGGGTGCAATTTGGGTGTTTTTACCACGGGTCGTGGAAGTGTCTTTGGGTGCAAACCCGCACCATGTATCAAAGTAGCCACTCACACTCCCCTCTATGAGTGGATGGAAGATGATATGGATCTTAATGCTGGCACAATCATTGATGGGCGGGAGACCTTTCAAGAGGTAGGTAAGCGACTTTTCGATCAGATTCTGCGCGTCGCAAGTGGGGAAAGCACAAAGAGCGAATTCCAAGGCATGGGTGACGAGGAATTTGCTCCCTGGATGCTCGGCCCGACACTCTGAGCCGTAATTCATCGGCTCAAAACATGTGCCATCCATCAATCCGCAAAAAAACTGCGGCCTCCCTCAGAGAGCTGCAGTTTAGTGAAAACAAGATTGGGCGACGCTCTTTACTGAAGGCCTTTGAGGGTTTCCTTGATAGCGTCGAAATTCGGAAGGTCCTTGGGAGTTGGAGTTTGCTCGGAGTATTGCACCACCCCATCCTTATCCACGACAAAGGCGGCGCGGGCGCTGGTGGCTCCGAATCCAAGAAGGTCATCCAACAGCACTCCATAGTCGGTAGCAGTCTTCTTGTTCAAATCACTCGCCAAGGTAATACCGATATTTTCCTTCTGCGCCCACGCTTCCTGTGCGAAGGGGCTGTCCACGCTGATGCCGATTACGTCAGCATTGAGGTCGCTGTAATGACCTAAACCAGCGGTGACATCACATAATTCAGTCGTGCAAACCCCTGTAAAAGCCAGAGGGAAAAACAGGATGATGGTGTTTTTCTGACCGATATTGCTGCTGAGGCTGATGTCAGAAACGCCTTCGGCGTTCTTGGATTTAAGGGTGAAATCGGGTGCTTTGGTTCCAACGGAAATGGCCATATGATTTTTCTATAAGATTTACGAATGTTCGATGCGAAATCTATATCGGGGCAGGATGAGCTTGTCAAATGTCGCACACACCTTTTTGTAGCTCCAAAGAGGATAAATCATGATCTGGTTGCGGTTTTTACTTTTTTTTTGGTAAGGGGTGACGTTTCTTTCTCTGGGTATGATAGCTCGTTACTCACGTCCCGCCATGCGGGATATCTGGACCGAACAGCGAAAGCTGGAAATATGGCTCAAGATTGAATTGTTGGCTACCGAGGCATTGGTGGAGCAAGGACTGGTGCCTTTGCGCGATTTTCGGAAAATGAAGAAAGGGGCAGCTTTTTCCATCGATCGCTGCAAGGAATTGGAGCGAACGCTTAACCATGATGTGATCGCCTTTACCACCAATGTGGCCGAAAATATCAATGACAAGGCTTCCAGATGGCTCCATTACGGTTTGACCAGCAGTGATCTCATCGACACCGCATTCGCCGTGCAGATGGTGGAATCGGTGGACATCCTCCATCAGGACGTGATTCAGCTTCGTAAGGTCATTGCCCGAAAGGCCAAAAAACACGCCTTTACCCCCATGATAGGGCGAAGCCATGGCATTCATGCTGAACCCACCACCTTCGGGCTCAAAATGGCCCTGATGTTCGATGAATTCGGGCGCGCCGAACGTCGCCTCAAGGATGTTCGAAAACAAGTGGCCGTTGGGAAACTCTCGGGTGCGGTGGGTACCAATGCCCACCTTTCTCCCAAGGTCGAAGCTGCGGTTTGCCGGCGGTTAGGGCTCAAACCAGCGCCCATCGCGACTCAGGTGGTTCAGAGGGATATTCATGCCGAATTCATGACGGTGATCGCCTTGGTCGGTGCCAGCATCGAGCGTTGGGCAACGGAGTTCAGGCATCTACAGCGCACGGAGGTATTGGAGGCCGAAGAATTTTTTTCCAAAGGACAAAAAGGTTCCAGCGCGATGCCTCACAAGCGCAACCCTATTACGGGTGAGCGCTTGACAGGGCTGGCACGTGTGTTGAGAGGCAACGCTCTCGCAGCGCTTGAAAACGTGGCTCTATGGCACGAACGTGATATCAGCCACAGCTCTGTCGAGAGGGTGATTTTTCCCGATTCGTGCACCTTGCTTAATTACATGCTGAACAAATTGTCGGATCTGACGGACGGATTGATTGTTTACCCGGCCAACATGGAGCGAAATATGCAACTTTCTCTTGGTATGTGGCATTCGCAAACCGTCCTTTTGGCGCTCATACAGAAAGGTCTCACTCGAGAGGCTTCCTACGCCCTTGTTCAGCGCAATGCCATGGAGACATGGAAGAGCAAGCATGCGGGTGACACAGGTGCTGACTTCAAGAAGCAGCTGCTCAAGGATCCGGAAGTAGCCAAGCACTTCAAAAAGGGGGAACTTGAAAAGTTATGTTCCACCAATTTTCACTACCGCCAGATCAAATCACGATTCAAAAAGCTGGGAATCGTTTAAGCAGCGGTTGGATGTGGCTTTCCCATGAACCTGCAAGGTAAACATATTCTGGTTGTAGGGGGGACTAGTGGCCTGGGGGCTTCAGCGGCCAAGGCATTTATCCAAAGAGGTGCTCAAGTAGCTGTCTCTGGCCGTGACCCAGCCAAGCTCGAATCAACGACTTCCTGGCTGGGAACACGAGGTGTGGCCTTGGGAGCTGACGCAACCATGGAAGATCAGGTCAGGGATTTATTCTGTAAGGTGGTTAAGACTTTTGGTCGCCTCGATGGGCTTTACCACGTCGCCGGGGGTAGTGGTCGCCGATGGGGCGATGGCCCTTTACACACCATCAGCGATGAGGGATGGCAAAAGACGCTTCGGTGGAATCTGGATTCGGTCTTCTTATCCAACCGTTCCGCTATTCATCAATTCCTTGAACAAAAGACCGGAGGGGCGATCCTGAATTGTGGCTCTGTGCTGGGGCATGCTCCATCCGCAAGGCATTTCGTCACTCACGCCTATGCTGCCTCCAAGGCAGCGTTGGAGGGCCTGACTCGCTCTATGGCATCCTTTTACGCCAAAGACCGTATTCGGATCAATTTGTTGTGCCCAGGTCTGGTTGCGACTCCTATGTCGGCTCGAGCCCAATCCGACGAAGGCATCATGGACTACATCGAGACTAAACAACCTCTGGACGGAGGGCGCATGGGGCAGCCTGAAGACCTGGATGAGGCTGCTGCTTATTTCTTATCGGATGCATCCCAGTTTGTAACCGGTCAAATCGTCAATGTGGATGGGGGCTGGTCGGTGAGTGAAGGCATTGGCTGAAGCGAATCGGGGTGCTTATCCAAACCGGCCATTGCGACGATGAGGGGCCTCCTTCATGGATTTTCCTGGTCTCTTAGACTTGAGAAAACAATGCCGGTGGGCTGCGATGGCAGCTGGGCCACTCCTTGAACGCTGAAAGCATGACTCTCGCCAGCTCAGCCTCTGCATCGTGCAAAGAGTTGTTTTCAGAGACATTCGAACGCATGTCAAAAAGCTCAAGTGGGGTAAAATTTTAATTGGCGATGAGTTTGCGAGAGCCGTGCACCATAGCCCACTATACTCAATGATCAGGACGGCATCGGCGGGCTGTCAAACTAGGCTCTCGAATTTTTTATGCTGAAGGTTCCGCAGGAGGCGCTGCGGTGCTGGCACGTTGGATCAGCTCAGCAGGCAGAATTGCGGACTCCGGACTTTCGCCCTTCATCAAAGATTCCATGATATCCATGGCAGCCTCGCCTTGTCTCATTTTTGGTTGCCGAACGGTGGTTAAGGGAACGCGAAAATGTTCACTGGTGAGAATGTTTCCGAAGCCAACAACGGATATTTGATCTGGAATGTGGATGCCCTTTTCGATCAGGCGTCCTGCCGCCCCGATAGCCACCAAGTCATTGACGGCTTGGATGGCTGTCGCCTCACTGTGTTCAGCCAGGAACTGTTCAGCTGCGTGCTGGCCTTCCTCGACCGTGCCTCCGGCCTGAAAGACAAGTTGATCATCCCATGGGATATGCGCTTCCCTGAGTCCCAAGCGATAACCCGCCAGCCGATCTTTGGCCCAAGGGGCTGCCAGAGGGCCGGAAAAAAAAGCGACTTTTCGGTGCCCAAGACCAACAAGATGCCGCGTGGCTTCCCATGAAGCATTCAAGCTATCGGTTTCGACGTGGGCAAATTCTTCACAGAATGGCGCGCGATGCCCAAGTATCACACAAGGAGTCTGATGCTTGCTGATTTCCTTGTAGATGGGCGCATGAGGTTCCAGTCGATAGACGGGCGAGATGAAGAGTCCATCCACTCTTCGAGCCAGCATGCGACGTATGCATACGGCTTCTCTCTCTGGATCGTTCAGGGAATGAGCAAAAAGGACGTCATAGCCTGTTTGGTGGGCGCGTTGCTCAATCGCCATCATGACGCGGGCATAAATCGGGTTGGTGGCTGCCGAAATGACCAATCCAAAGAGTCGCGTCTTGCGACTTCGGAGTCCTCGAGCTGTGGCGTCTGGAACATACCCCATCCCATCGGCCAATCGACGAATCCGGGCTTTGGTGCTGGCGGAGATATCAGGGGCGTCCCTCATGACCTTCGAGACGGTCATCACGGAAACGTTTCCTGCCTGGGCTATATCTTTGAGTCGGATCATAGCCCGACCTTGATTTGCAAGTTAGTGATCATCCTGCTAAACAGTGCTCTTTTACGGGATCCAGCCTGATGTGACAATGCACGAATCGGTCCAGCCTCTCGTAGGACAGGCTAAGGGAACGCAGGTGAATCCTTCCGCTGATGACTCAGCCAGTCGATGGCTGCAGAAATCTTTCTATCCCTAATTGTTCTAGGTAAGAGCTTTTCGAAAGCTGCTTCTTGCTTGAAGGCTAGGCTCGATCTGGCTAAGAAAAAGGTCCTCAAATGATTTAAATTGCATGCAGGAGTCCTCGAACCAGTTCAATCTATCTGATTATTTGGCACAAAGCACCCGGTTGGTCGATCGCTCTCTCGACTCATTCCTGCCGGGTACGCGCATTAAGCCTTCGACCATCCACAAGGCCATGCGCTATTCGATCTTTGCTGGAGGCAAGCGTATGAGACCGGCATTATGTCTGGCAGCAGCTGAGGCATGTGGTGGCAGCCCGGAGCTTGCATTGCACGCCGCTTGTGCCCTGGAGTGTGTGCATACCTACTCCCTCATCCACGATGATTTACCGTCCATGGACGACGATGATTTGAGAAGGGGAAGGCCCACCAGCCACAAAGTCTTCGGTGAAGCCGTGGCTATTTTGAGTGGTGATGCCCTCTTGACGCTTGCTTTTGAAATCCTGGCGCAATCCAGCCCGACCCGACGCTATACGGTTTCGGATGCAATTCAAGAGCTTGCGCGCGCATCGGGGTCCATTGGCATGATTGCTGGCCAAGTGGCGGACATGCAGGCAGAGGGCAGTCAGCAGATATCAGTCAAGCAACTGCAATACATTCACGCCTCAAAAACCGCAGCACTTCTGTCATGTTCCTTGCGCCTTGGGGCCATGAGCGCCAACGCCCCCCCTGCAAGACTCCAGGCTCTCAGTGAATTTGGACGGCATGTTGGACTGGCATTTCAGGTGGTGGACGATATTTTGGACGTCACCCAATCCAGTGATCAATTGGGCAAGACCGCAGGCAAGGATCAAGCGGCCGCAAAGGCCACCTATCCAGCCTTGATGGGCTTGTCAAGCTCCAGACGCCAGGCGGCAAGGCTCACTCAAAAAGCCTTTGATGCCATCAAGCCATTTGGCGCGAAGGCCAAGGCCTTGCACGCCATGGCCGACTTTCTTTTACATCGCGACTATTGAGTCAAGTTTCGCCTCCCCTACAATCACGAGACGCCATGATGAATGGTCTTTATTGAGCGGGTCTTCGTATTCCCTGTTCCCATTTGATTTTAGCCCGAAATGGAGCATATTATCTAGTTGAGGTAGACAAGGCTCATAACACATTCCCATGCCTTCCTTGACCCGAAACAGTTGTTTTCATGCTCAGTTCGCAACATCCTGATACTGCCGTGGACCACCCCGGCGACTGCAATGAGAGCCAGTCAAGACCGATAAATATTTCGCGGAGCTCTCGCGCATTGCTTCTCCTTAATGGATCCTTGTGGCTTTGTAGTCTGTTTTTTCTTGCCAGCTGTCAGACGGTCAACCAAGAAAAGGTTGCATCAGCTGAACCGGTTGAGGATGTCGAACCACCTACCGCTTCACCGCAATTAGTGTCCACTGCTTCGAAGAAGCAAACGGATGATTTTCTGATCGAACACCAAAAGAGCAAAGGTTCCAAAGCAGACTACAACCTGAAGTATGACGATGAATTCAAGCAGATCTTCAGTTTGGCCAACCGTGGTCTGTGGGAGCAGGCTGAATCCTTGGCAACCGAGGTGCATAACCGTGAAAGTGCCTCCACTGGTCCCATGGATCCTTCTGTCGAACGTATCTATCGCTGGGTATCCAAGCAGGCTCGTATGGTGAGGGATCAAGCCCTTGAGGATAAAATTAGGCAAATAGACTCCAAAAACTCGGTTTTCAGTCCTTCGATTAAGTCTTTGGTTGCCGACCAGACTGACAGGGGGCTTCCTCCACGAAAAGACCTGAGGGATGCCGTGCAGCAAATTGAATCCACTCCTTACGTGCCTGATTCCTTTAATAAGACCATGACCATCCTTCGATCTAGTGAAATGTTTGATTTCACAACACAGCAAGGTCGTATGGCGCGAGAACTGGACAAGGAAATATCCGTTAAAATGGACGATGTGGATCTGGAAAGCATCATTTTTGAAATTGGTGACAGGGAGGAGGTTAATTTTGTGGCAGATCGCTCACTTGAGGCCTTTAAGCAGAAACTCAGTGTTAATTTCCAAAAAGTCAGGCTGGGTGAATTTCTCGAATACATTCAGCGAAATTTTTCCCTTCAGTTTCAAGTGGGTGACGATCTCATCTGGATTGTCGATGGGAAGGATGAAACCAAAACCATCGAGGAAACGCGCATCTATCGACTGCGAAAAGGATTCATTCTTCCGGCGATTTTCGGAGCGGATGAGATTACCAAAACAGAGACTCGCCAGAAAAATGGCGATGTGGTGACTGTAACCAACCAGAAAGCCAAATCGTTTGTTCGAGATGGTGCCGCGGGGGCGCCGGCAATCGAAAACGCCATTAAAAAGTTTTTCAACGGCTCCTCTTGGGAAATTGACTACGAGCGGAACATCATCCTGGCGACGGGAACTCGCGAACAGCTTGTGGTTCTTGAGCGGATCATTGAAGAATACGATCGGCATCTTCAACAGGTCTTTATCGAAGCGCGCTTTATTACCGTATCTGAGGCTGCCTTCATGCAGCTGGGTGCACTTTGGGAAACCGGGCGAAAAGTGGGTAGCGAAGGGCAAAACCCCAGTGATTTTCTGGGTTTCGGACCTGAAAATATCGGAGCTGGTATGCAGGAAACCTTCACCAGTGTTCTGGATCGTGACAATTTGAGCGTCACGCTGACAGCCCTCGAGCAGGAGGGTGAAACTCAAACACTGAGTGCTCCTCGATTGACCCTTATCAACAATCTTCCAGCGACCATCTCAGATGGTAAGGTTCAATACTACTATGAGGAATACCAGGTAACCCAGTCGATTCAGAGTGGGGATGCCAGTTCTAATTTGGTCAGCCTGAATACCGCACTGGTGCCGAAAGGAGCCCCGAAATCGATCAATTCCGGGGTGAAACTCGATGTCCTTGCCAGCATCGGGGGAGATGGGCAGTCCATTTACCTTGCGTTGAGTCCGGAAGTGAATCAGGACGTAAAGATTGTTACTTTTGCGGAGGTGACGGATGGAAACAACAGCTTCGAAATCAAGCTTCCCGAGTTGAGAACCCAGTCTTTGGCGACGCGTGTCATCGTCCAATCGGGTCAAACGGTCGTCATGGGGGGGTTCTGGAACGCGAGCAGTCAACCTACGTGGAATCAGTGCCTATCCTCGGTAAGATTCCTTTTGTTGGATCTGCCTTTCGTCGTCGCACCGAAATTAACAAACCTCGTTATTTGCTCATTTTTGTCACAGCGACGCTCGTATCCGAATCAGGCGAATTTCTCAGGTATGATGAACTGCCCCAAGGTGAGCCGCTTTCATTCAACAGAACGAGCTTAACTCCCTATTGACATTGATGCCCATGATCCGTCGGATCAAACAAATGCTTTGGCGGCAACGGCGCTTGGTGGTGATGTTGCCAGAGCATGACGCCGTGCGGGTGGGTGTTTATCTCGACGGTTATCCCATTCCGAGTCAAATCTTGTCAGAGCTCTACACGCTGGATACGGCGGTACCTCCAAGAAACGGTGTAAAAAACGCTGAGCAGTGGGCAGCTTTTGTCGACCAACACCGAGAGAACTCCTGGGTTATCGTTTTGCCCCATGCCCTGACTATTTCCCAGTCTATCACATGTGAGGCAACGACGCCGGAACTTATCGATCAGGATCTTCAGAAACAAGCTAAAAAGCTCTCGGGACTCGGGCAAAAGAAAGTGATTCTGGATCATGAGTTGCTGCCATCCCATCAGTCGGATCGATCCACCTACTGGGTTACCTACTGTCAGGATGATGAGATCCAGCAAATCATCCGTGAACATGGCATTGAAAATGTCGCCATTTGCGATGTTATCGGTAGCCATGATGCTTGCTGGTCGGGCATTCAGCATCTAAGACGCCCAAAAGGTAACTGGGTGCTTGTGGAGGTGCTGGATGGGGGAACTTCTTTGGTGGTGTTTGAGGACCATACCCCTCTGCTATCTCATTTTTATCCCATGGGACATGCCCTGGCTAAGGAAAGAGGGCAATCCGCCAAAGGGACGTACCGATTGGGGGGGGGATCCTCTTCTACAACACCCAAACTATCACCACTCTCAAGTGGCATTCAAAGCATTGGAGAGGCCTGGGCTCGCGAAATGGAGCGCTCGATTCTCGAACACGCCAATCGAGAGGGCAGAGTGTCCTCTTCTCTGGAACGGCAGTTGCCATGTTTGCTGATCTGTGAACCGGGTAGTCGATCTGATTGGGCCTCCCAATTGCAACTTCATTTGGGATGCTCGGTTCTACCCTTTGAAAACTGGATCCACGAAACCTCGATTGGCTGGAAGTCAAAGAATCTGCGGCAAGATGGAGCGTGCATGGCCACGTGCAAAAAGTCGATATCCCTTCCATCCTTGCTGCCAGCAGAGGTCAAGCAGGCATGGGACCAAAAGCAGGTCGACCTCGCTTTTCGATCGGCTGCGTTGGTCGCTTGCTTTCTCATTACGGTGATGCTGGTGGTTGCCTTTATACAGAAATCGATGTTGTGGGATATCAAGAGTGATCTTCTTGAGGAGCTTGATTCAGTGGAGGCAAGGGTTGGCAAAAATCTTGAGGTATTCGATAGCCTCAAAGAAGAGTATCAAATGCTCAGGCCTCTTCTAATGGCCGAAGATCAGACAGTGGCCGTCCTGAAGACCCTCGAGACTCTTCAGAGTATTTCTAGTGAGGATCCAGGCTGGATGGTCCTGCTCGCAGACATCGATTCTTATTACTCCATAGGAGATCAGCTCCAGGCCCGTGCGCTGGCTGATGATACCAATAGCGCGCCATCAAGCACTACCAATCGTATCGTCATGGATCGCGGACTGGTTTTGGAAATGGTGCTGGATGCAAAAGGGGAAGCCATGCGCCGCAGACTGGAAGAAACTGTTGCCTTTTTTCGTCAATCGAACTTTATTTTAAGGGCAGACACATTGCCAGGGAATGCGCGTCGTTCCATTGTGTCTTCCAATGTTATTCTTAATGACAGGCATTTTGCCGTCATTCTCGAGCTCCCGAGTATCTCTGATCAAGTTCAGGCTCCAACATCGAATTCCCGCCAAGAAGAAAATTCATGGAAACAGGTGCAACCTGTTGCTGTTTCCACCAACACCATTTCAGCCGAGGGCTTATGATGAAGGGTTGGTATTATCGACTGCTGGCTGACGCACGATGGATTGTAGCCTTTTTAGTCCTCTGGTCTGCTCTGTTCATTGGAGTCTATCTGCCATTTGATCGCCGGATTGAGCAGATGGATCAGCCATTGGAGCGCGCGTGGGAACGTTTATCCCAATCCATTCAGACCAATCGGTTGGGAAGTCTTTTGGCATTTGATCGATTGGGTCAGCTTGCTGAAAACATGGACCAGTCTTTCTCCAGTTTTATGGACTCCGAGGCCGAACTGATCAGCCGCATCCTTCTTACTGAATCAGATCAGGGAAAGTTGGAGAGTGGTTTCCAACTTGTCGAATATGAAAATGCTGTGGCCAATCTCAAGGAGCGTCTTCGTCGCGAGGCTAAGAATCAGAAAGTCACTTTGGCGCCCGCGGTGCTTGATGGCATGCCGGAGCCTGTCATTGAAACCGAAAAGCCTTCCTTGTTATGGGTTGATTACGCTTTTGCCAAACATCTGCTTGCCCTAGCAATTGCGTGTCGTCCTGCCGAGATTCATGCCTTCCAAACGCTGACGTCCATTGATGGACCTGTGCCCGAAAGGGGATTGAGATCCTCGCAGTTTAGGTTGCAACTGACGGGTGATATGGCCGCGATTCAGCAACTGCTTCGAACACTGCCCATGCGTGGAAGCGAAGCTCAAGCGATGGGGCTCCCAAGCCCTTATTGGGAAAAACCAGCCCTTTTTGTGGGCGGATTGATGATTGAAAAAACGGGCCCAACCCCGGATGATCAGGTCCGCTTAAATCTTCTTGCCGAGGGGTTTCATTACATCCATACCAGAAACCAATGAAACATCGATCATGAGAGAGGAAAACATATCAGTAAAAAGGCCATGGTCGCGTAACCGCATAGAGTCCATTGTGTTGCTCATTGTGGTCATCATCATGGGTTTTCAGCTCTCATCCCACTTCGGAGGTGAGCTTCCCGATTTTGATGAAACCGATCTCTCCCTGGCCCCGAGCCAGCTAGGTTTCCTCAATCGCCTTGCCGATCGCCCTTCATACACTCCTTCACAAACCAATGCGACCTGGCAAGGAGCGTCCAATCCTTTCTTCACTGATTATTTTACGCCACCCCCCGAGCCGCTGCCCCCACCCAAGCCCACGAACAAGGAAGTGACCATCCTTTTCCATGGGTGGTTTGAGAGCTCACAAGGGCAACTACGGGCTTTTGTTTCCCTGGATGGCAAAAAGGCCAAAGGTGGTGTGGAAGACTCCATTGGGGAAAATCTCATCATTGAGGCCATAGAATCAGGGCAACTGACCGTGAAGTCCGCCGACGAGATTCAGCATGCCATTCCTTTCAAAAAACCGACTAAAATCACCATTCCCTTGCCATGAACATGGAAAGCCAGATCCATCCCAGATTTATGGATGTGGGTGATCTCCTTCTGGCCAATGGCGCCATCAGCGAAGAATTGCTCATCACCGTTCGAGCGCAACAACAGGAGTCTGGCGCTTCCACAGCACAATGTTTGGTTTCCACCGGAAATGTCTCTGAAGAAATCGTCATCAGATCTCTGGCAGAATTGGAGCACGTCGAGTTTCATCCGCTCGATACTTATCAACCAGAAGAAAAACTCATACGTTCCATCCCGGCCAAACTCATATTCCACTATGAAATGCTCCCACTTTTGGTCGATGATGGAGGCATCTCCATTGCGTTTGGAGACCTTCCAGATCCATTGGAACTGGGGAATCTTCGATTACTGCTAGGCAAACGAATCAACGTCGTCCTGGCTCCTCCGTCACGCATTCGGGCACAAATCCGGCAATGCTTTGGGCTTGGCGCTGAGACAGTAGATCAAATCGAGGAAGATCAGCTGACACCAGAAACGGATGTCGAGCGGACTTACGAAGTCGCTTCCGACTCGAAAGGCAGACTGCGAGAGGGCGCTATTTCCAAGCTCGTGGATCAGATACTCAATGAAGCCCTCGAATCACGCGCCACCGATATTCACATTGAGCCCTATCGCGATACCATCCGACTGCGTTATCGAATCGACGGTATTCTGCAGCGCGTTCCGTTGCCTGCTGATCTGAAACAACTCTATGGTGCCATTGTATCACGCCTCAAGGTCATGGCAGATCTGGACATATCAGAAAGACGTTTGCCTCACGATGGGCGTATTTCCATGCGTAACCGAGGGGAACCATTTGATTTGCGGGTCTCGGTGATACCCACCAAGCATGGCGAAACGGTGTGTCTCCGTATCCTGGGGCGTGAGAGTCTCTTTCTTAAATGGGATCAGCTGGGAATGAATGCACACCAGGAAGCGCTCTTTTCTAAACTGGTGAGTCTCCCTCAAGGATTGATGCTGGTAACGGGGCCAACCGGTAGTGGTAAAACAACCAGCCTGTATGCCGCTTTGGCACAAGCCAATGACGAAGGGCGGAAGATCGTGACCATTGAGGATCCTGTGGAATATGAGATGGACGGTATTTCGCAGATTCAAACTCGGGACGATATCGGACTGACTTTTGCAGGTGGTCTTCGATCCGTCCTGCGACATGACCCAGATGTAGTACTGGTGGGCGAGATTCGGGATCACGATACGGCACAGATTGCCGTTCGCGCAGCCCAAACCGGACACTTGGTCCTATCCACCTTGCATGCCAATGACAGTGTTGGTGTGATTCCTCGATTGATTGGTATGGAAATGGACTCTTACCTTATCGCAGCTTCCCTCAAGGCATCGGTGGCTCAGCGCCTGACCCGTCGTCTTTGTGAATCGTGTAAAGCCCCTGAAAACAATCTTGATGCATCGCTGGTTGCTGAAATGACCCGTCGACTTCACATGGAAGCTTCAGCAATAAGGGCGTGGAAAGGTGTTGGTTGCGAGGCGTGCCAGGGTAGGGGATTCCGTGGTAGGGAGGCTGTCTATGAGTTTTTGACCATGAATGATGGTTTGGCCGAAGCCATCACGCGCAGGGCTTCTCTCAGTGAGATCAAGCGGGCGGCATTGCAAGATGGTTGGCAGACGCTCAGAGATCATGCCTTGGAAAAAATTCAAATGGGCACTATTGGGCTTGAAGAACTATCAAGGGTTACTTGGCGTTTGTAACCCAGGTCATCGCATGCGGAATCAGGGCGCCTCCCCTGATTCTGGGAGGGTTAGTGATCCTTGCATGGAATCGTGCCCCATACCTTGGGATACAACCTCATAAGTATCTTTCTCCTCGCCTTGCCGGATCATGAGCCATTGTTTTCCCATGATGTTCTCCGACAAATTTTCGGCGAGCTGTGTGCCATCGACCAACATGGCAGTGGTGAGTACGTCACTGGAAAGGGCGTTTTCATGCACGATGGCAGTGAGCCACTGATCCGAAACAGGGCAGCCATTTCGTGGATCGATAATATGGCCGAATGTTCGATCTCCTGAGTGAAAGGATTTTCCCCAAACAGCAGATATGGAGAGGCTCGCGTTGCTGAGAGCGAAGCTTGTCAGCAAATCCGAGCCACTGGAAGGTTGTGCGGTGGCTGAACTGTCGGCAAAAGGGGATGCGAGATCTTTTTCCGGGCGCACGATACCCACGTGCCATGCCACATCTTCAGGTGGAGTTCCAACTGCGCAGATCGTGCTTGTGCCACCGTGAATGATAGCACTTTCGATTTCATAGTCTGCCAAAATTTCCTTGGCTCTCTCCATGGCATAACCTTTTCCCACAGCTCCCAAATCCAGGGTGACACCTTCCGCATCAAATGAAATCGTATGGCTACCAGGCTCCAATTGAATATGATGAATGCCAACATGTTCCAATGTGCTTTTAATAGTATCACTGGATGGCTCACGATACTGTCCATCGGTAAATCCCCAAATTTTCAGGAGAGGGCCTGCAGTGATATCGAAGGCTCCCCGGGTCTGCTGATGCCATTGAATGCAATTCTCCAGTAGTTTAAAGACTTGAGGGTCCAATTTGACGGGCTGAAGTGCGGCGAGTCGATTAGCTCGCGCGATCTGACTGGTGGGCATATACCGGCTGAGCTGAGACTCAATCCTGTCGATTTCATCGAGGATTTCCTCCGCGACGGACTGGAGCCAATCCTTCCTCTGCGGACTGTGAAGAATAATCTCAAAGCGTGTTGCCATCGCTTTCCTGGCAGCGCGAATGGTGTTCAAGATGATCGGTCCCCTTGTGGTAATCAAAAGAAAAAGGGTTCCATCCTTTGAGATGGAACCCTTCTGCTTGAGTGAAAAAATATTAAGACAGGTCCATCGAACCGTAGGTGATAGGTTTGACTTCTTTGCCATCTCCTGTGGTGATCTTGCGGTTTTTCTCGTCGTAAACGCACATGATGTTCAGGCGGTCGGACATTTCGGCCAGCGAAATAACGGTCTGAACCTTAACAGCTAGATCAATACCGCAGTTGGGCTGTTTGCGCGTGCGAATGCATTCAATCCAGTTCTTCTCGTGGTGAGAAATGGCTTCGCCTGGCAACAATTCGTCGAAAACTTCAGGATCAATTTCATCCGCAAAGCGTCGTTCAGGGCGTAATTCAATTTTGACGCTACCCAGACCACCCATGAGAAGAGTGCCATGATGACCACGGATGGTTTCGGTCATGTTATACTCATTAACAGTGCTGCTTGAGACTACGAGATTGAAACCACTTGGGAATTCAATGACGGCCTGGACATTTTCGTCTACATCACGCTCGTAGGTGCCGGGAGTGTTCTTGTCCGTGCGAAGAGCTTTGTTACCCAGACTCACCACGCGGGCTGGGAACTCAGGGCTACCGGTTGCAAGCATGTAAGGATGCAGCAGATGAGGAAGGAGATCACCTAGCAATCCAGCACAGTAGGGGTAGTATTTCCTCCAGCGGAAGTAATGGTCTGCATTGAAAGGAATCTTCTTGTCTACCGAGCCCATCCATCGCTTCCAATCCATGTCATTGGGTGTGGCCCAGTCCTGGATAGTATAGTTCCATTCTCCTTTTGGATTATTGCGCATGTAGGAAGTGGTTCCCATGACCAGAGGCCCGATCATGCCGGATTGGATAATCTCGGCCGCCTTGTGGTATTTCCGAGCGGAGCATCCCTGCGAACCTACCTGCACCAGCCGGCCGGTGCGCTTGCACGTATCCTGGATTTCCCAAGCCTCGGTCAAATAGCGAGTCATGGGCTTTTCCACATAAACGTCTTTGCCAGCATTCATGGCATCAATGGAACAAGGCGTGTGCCAGTGGTCTACCGTAGAAATACAAACGGCATCAATATCCTTATCTTCGATGAGCTTTCTGTGGTCCTCGTAGCGAGCGACCTTTTCACCGATGATGCCCTCAGCCTGGTCCATACGGGACTTGGAGACGTCGCACACGGCAACTTGAGCCAGATTGCTCTCGCCCTTGTGACCTTTCATACTGCGCACGTGCGCCTGACCCTGACCTCCTACGCCGATGTAGCCTATGTTGACCCTTTCGTTGGCGCCGATCACTCTTCCAGTAGAAGGTGCCTGACCCTGCCCGTAGACAGGGGTTTTGATGATGTTTGATGAAGCAACGACCGCCGCAGCAGTCGAGGTCTTCTTGATGAATCCTCGGCGTGAATCATCACTGCCGACCTGAGATGGGTTCTGTTCGTTACTCATTTTTGCAAAATATTGTTTTTTGAGAAAAAATTTGTTCCTTAAGATTAGCTGAACTAGCCTGAGGGTCAATGCCCAACATCGCATCGTTCTCTTTTTTAAAACGTCCCAGCCGCGTTCTTTATTCAAATGCCTCCTGAGGAAAAGGCTGGCCCGCCGAGACGACATGATCCCATTCAGGGATGGATTCGATGATGGAAGCTGCCACATCTTCCGGGTTGCCTCCGTAGGGTGTTGAAACCCAGTCACATGCCATCCCAGGTTCCAAGCTGCCTAACTTTTTTTCCAGTCCCAACACTTTGGCTGCCTGGAAAGTGATCATTTCCAGTGCTGTGGAGGGACTCAGGGTGGGAAACTGCTTGAGGGCCTCTTTTGCTTCGTGAAATAAATGAAATGGGTGGATGGGTGCCGGTTTTTTGATGGTTGCAAGGCTATCTGTTCCCAAGGCCACTGGGATGCCTGCCTGCAAGCATTCATGCAAGGGAAAGGGAGGGTGATCAAAAAAGGCATGGCTTCTTGGACAGTGAACCATGGTTGCATGATGGCTGGCCAGGATCTGAATGTCGTTCGCTTCCAAGATGTTAGCATGAATGGCAAGCATCCCATGTGGGATGAGCCGGCTTCGATCCAGAAGCCTGACGGGATGCCCTTTTCCCCAGGTGTTTTTGATGCCAGTACTGCTCAGCCAATCGAATAAGGGGCCATTTGCCTCTTGAAAGTATGAGAGTTCTTCCACTGATTCGGCCAGATGAACCGACCAAATTCTCTTTGGACTCTGAGGCAGGTTGCCGAGAGCCTTCCAGAGAGAAGGCGTTGTTGTGTAAGGTGCATGCGGCGATGAGCCTGCGAACCCATCGCTCCATTGGTCAGCAAGGGTCAATGTGTGGTGCATCCGGTCGATAGTGTTGGAGGAAAGGGGAGCATCCTTGGTGTGAATCCATTCGAGGAGAATTTTGAGTCTAGGGCCCCTGGGAGGTCTCGCCATGCGGCCAAGCAGGGCATGGTGCGAAAGGGTGTCGGCGAGAGTGGTTGTCCCGCAGGGGATTTGCTGCTCAAAACCCTTCAACCAGGAGCGTTGATAGTGAACTGGTTCCCAGGATCTTTTGAGTTGAACCATTTGATCTACCCAGTTCGCAAAACCCTGCTGCGAGGGTAGATCTCCAAACATGTCCGTGTATTCGAGATGAACATGAGGGTTGACCAGTCCTGGTAAAACTACCCGTTCCTGCAGATCGGTGATGGAGCCCGTCCAGTCCTTTCGAAGATCTTTCCATCTACCAACGGCCAATAAAACACCGTTGGCGGCAATGAATGCCGCATCTTCCAGGGGGGAAGAACTGATCGGGAGCAGCAGGCGACACCGAAATAGCTCGCCTGAAGCTTTCAATGATTGGGTCACTGATTTTCTCGCTTGGCCTTTGCTCTGGCCGGTTTGGTATGGATCTGTGCCTTTTTCTTGCTATGGCGTTTGCGGATTTGCTGTTCCATCTTTTTGGTTACCAAATCAATGGCTGCGTAAAGATCGTTCTCATAATCCGTAGCATAGAGGTCGTTGCCTTTGACTCCTAAGCGTATGGAGCACTTGAATTGGCGTTCGGGAGAACGCGTATTGTCGTGCTCAAGATTGACTCTTGCGTCTATCGCCCATCGATCGAAATGCTCCAGCTTTTCGATGCGTGAAAGGATGTGGTTTTCGATGGATTTGGTAAGTTTGATGTTGTGAGAAGTAAGAACAAATTTCATGGCATGACCTTTTTTGTTTTGTGATAGAAGGTGGAAATCTGCAGCGAATCAAGTGACCCCGGCCTCGATGTCGCGATCTCAAAAGTGTACCGCGGAATACTGAACGATTTACAGGACTTGCATGTGCCACTCAGCTTTTATGTGACACTAACAAGTTATCACTGGCCTCTTAGCCAGTCAACGATCAGACTAATTTGTA
>Ga0160423_10001416_pt1 | contig 20092 bp, 13 predicted proteins | sample CRUFie14St8metaG_FD_108191 | JGI IMG/M metagenome (GOLD analysis project Ga0160423, IMG submission 108191) | Marine microbial communities from the Costa Rica Dome - CRUD Field 142mm St8 metaG | ecosystem: Environmental > Aquatic > Marine > Oceanic > Photic zone | place: Costa Rica: the Eastern... | reverse complement strand
TTAAGTTTGTAAAGTTGTGCATGATTACATACACAAACTGACAGCTATTTTGCTTAACAAAATGGACAAAAAAGTTTGAGATCGCTTTCGGCCATGTAAGTGAGGATCACCAGCGCTCCTCAGGCATCATACCGAGCCATGCAACCCCAAACAAAACCGCCAACCCCTCGGAGATCGAAAAAAAAGAACCCTGAAAGTCGTCTTTTCACTTTAATTATTTTGCCCGTTTGCGGCACCCCCTGGGAGCCTACCTCCACCCAAATCCTGTGCGGCCCGCTTATCTGGCGGCCACAACCGATGGTCAAGAACATCGAAGGGCATCACATCCTTCGCTCTGGGTGCACCAAACCCTGACAAAACCCCCGCATGTCGACCCAGTGCCCCCCCTCCACGGCCTCCCCCGCCCCCGCAGCGACCCCGGGATGTAGATGATGTGTCCATGGGCCGCGCGGATCGGGGCTCGCCGATCGCTCCGACTGGTCTCTGATGCCCTGATGGATCCCGTCCGACCGCCTGAGCGCCTCGACCGCATCTCCCGGGCCGCTCATTCCAAGGTAGCAGCCCCGCGGACGCCCCGCGCGGCGAGCGGTTACGGTGTGAGGGCACAGATAACGCCATGAGGCGCACCTGGAGCGCGCTACGGTCGATCCAGGTGGTCGTGTGCCTCGTCTTGAATGTCATCGAGGCCCTTGTGCACCCTCGTCACCCCCCGTCCGCCTCGAGGAGCGCTCCAGCTTCCTGGCCTTCGTCCACCATGCTCTTGGAAAAGTTGTTGGAAAAGTTGCTCGAGGCCTCGCCCTCCCCCCCCGGAGGGTTTTTGATTCCGTGTTTTGATATCTTTTTTGTATAGACAAAGCACGCGAAATCTACGGGGCGGCGGCCCAGCTCACAGCTCACACTCGACACATCGACGTCGGTGCCTCAGGGGAGAGGTGAGACCAGGCAGGGCGAGGTCCAGGATTGAGGCGAGCCCTTTCACGACCGACAGGGAGGGCTCGTGCGCGCCACATACCTACATACATACATACATACACAGTAGTAGTAGTAGGAAGGGAATTGCCTGCCCCGAACACTACATACATATATAACAACGTAGGCCGAGACGAGACGAGTCGAGACTAGCGCTAGTCATCATCATCATCAAGACATGTCGTCGTTTTTCTTGAACCTTGTGAACCAGCACAAGCGCCAGGTCACCGATAGTCTTTATAGGCTGGCGAGCTGTGGAGTCTTGGCCACGACCGCGTGGGTTGGACTGAGCGAAGACCGCTTGGTCGCCGCAGACGAAGCGGAACACGGGTTGCACTCTGCGGACTACCCTTGGCCCCACAACGGTATTTTTTCTTCGTATGACCACGCCTCGATCAGGAGGGGACACCAAGTGTACCAACAGGTGTGCGCCGCGTGCCACTCGGTGGCCTTGCTTCATTACAGGGACCTGGTGGGCGTCGCGTACACGGAGGACGAGGTCAAGGAGATGGCCGAGGAGAACGAGGTCGTGGACGGGCCGGACGACACGGGGGAGATGTTCGACAGGCCGGCCAAGCTCTCGGACCCCTTGCCAAGGCCTTACCCAAACGAGGAGGGAGCGCGGTTCGCGAACGGGGGTGCGTACCCGCCAGACCTGTCGCTGATCACCAAGGCGAGGCACGACGGACAGAACTACGTGTTCTCCCTTCTGCTCGGATACAGGGACCCCCCCGCCGGGGTCACCGTGAGGGAGGGGCTGTACTACAACCCTTACTTTCCGGGCGGGGCCATCGCCATGCCAAAGATGCTGGCGGACGGCGGCGTGGAGTACGACGACGGAACCCCCGCCACGGAGTCCCAGATGGCCAAGGACGTCACCACCTTCCTGGCGTGGGCCGCGGAGCCAGAGCACGACGAGAGGAAGCTCATGGGAGTCAAGTGGATCTTCGTTCTCTCCCTCGTGCTGATGCAGGCGGTGTACTACAAGAGGCTCAGGTTCGCCCCTCTGAAGTCCAGGAAGATCATCGTGGACGTCGTGAACTAGGCTAGACCCTTGCCGAGAGGGGCTGCGAGTATACCGCGAATATAGAATGTAGAATTTCATTAAACTAATACTACAACCGCCACACCACACACACACACACAAAGACGCGTGAGGTTGCTCTCTTTCTCAGGCGCAGCCCGAGACGTCCCACAGCACCACGCACCCGCTCTCGTCCGCGGACACGATTTTGGTCTCCGAGAGGAACCTGGCGCAGGTCACGGGGCCGGGGTGCCCCTCCAGGGTGCACACCAGCCTGCCCTCGTTCTTGGTCCACACCCTGACGCACCGGTCCCGGCCCCCCGTGCACACGAGGTCGTTGGAGGGCGAGAGAGAGACGCATGTCGCCTCCTCCGTGTGCGCCTGCACAGAAAACTCGGTCTCCGTCCTCTCCAGGTTCCAGGTCGTGAGGTACTTGTCGCTCCCCACGCTCACCAGCACGCGCTCGCACGGCCTGGTGACGCACACCGCCGCCAGCCTGCTCGCCTCCATCACGAAGAAGACCCCAGAGATGTTCTTGCGCCAGTTGTAGTACTTGCACTGGGTGTCCTTGGAGACTGTGACAACCACCTCGCCCGCCGAGATGAGCTCCACCCCGGTGACGACCGAGGAGTGTGCATTCCTCGAGCTCAGCAGTCTCCTGGTGCGCTGGTCCCACACCTTGACCTCCCCGTTGCTGCTGCCGCTGGCCATCACCGCTCCGTCGCACGTCACGGCGGTCACGCTCGCCCCGCGGTGGGCCTGCTCAAGCTCCCACTCGAGGCTCAGGTCTCCGCCCTGGCCGACCCGATACATGGAGATGTTCCCGTCCGTCTTGCCCACCAGGAGCCTGCCGTCCCGGAGCAGCGACATCGAGGCCACCGCGGTGCTGGCGCTTGCGCCCTGCTTGCTCGCCCTGAGGGAGAGCCTGCCGGCCATGCGGCAACCGCTGTCCCACGCGCACAAGTTTCCGGACTCGTCCGAGGAGAACCACAGTGGCTGTCCAGGGCAGGTGGTTACGCATGTCACGGCGCTCGGGTGGTTCTCCTCCAGCTTGCTGCAAGAGGCGGCCTTCCACTGCGCTCCGCCACTAGCGTTGCCCACAAGAGAGACGCGCCACACCGTGCACTCCTCAGTCGTCACGTAGATGTCCTGCTGGGGGTCCGCGCCGCACAGCGCGATCGAGGTGACCCCCGAATCCAGCGAGAGGAGCCTGGCGCTGGTGCCGCTCCCCGCGTCGAAGAGGTACACGCTCCTGTCGTCGCTGCCCAGGAGGTAGGCCTCCCTGGCGCCGCCGGGAAGCGCGACCAGAGCGGTGATCTTGCCCTTGCAGACCTGGTGCACGTCCCTGAGAATCCTAGTACCGTACGTGAAGCTCAGCAGGTCCCCTGAGGTGGTGCCGCAGTAGAACAGGCTCTGGTCGCGGCCGAACAGGACGCAAGTGCAGTGCCTCTTGATGCTGCCGGTATTGCACCCGAGCGGAGCGGCGAGCAAGCCTTGGTAGGGGTTGACCTTCCAAACATGGCAGCCGTCCTGGCCACAGGTCACGAAGACGTACTCCCCATTCGCGCCGACGTCGCCCCGCCAGCACGCGTTCTCTACCTTGAGGCCCTTGAGCGAGGCGTTGCACACGTAGTTCCCTGTTCTCGTGTCCCACAAGTACACCCTGTCGTCCTTTGCAGTGCCCACCGAGGCCAACAATCTAGAGTCCTCGCTGAAGCACAAGCACTGGACGCCCAAATCGTGGACGGACAGAACATGCGTCTTCTCAAAGGTCTTGAGGTCCCACAGGATGACGTCCGTCTTCACGCCCAGTTGGGACGAAGCGAGTCGGGTTCCGTCCTTGGACACCGAAACACAGTTCACCGCGCCGTCGTGGCCCTGAAGCAAAGTAGTGTCGCTGAGCTTGCCGTCGTGGACGCACCTAATGCCATTCCCGATGGGGTGGAAGAAGGTGTCGGGGGCCTTGGGGTTCGTCACCAAAGAACCTGTCTTGGTGATGCCCAAGACCATCTCCAGCTTCGCCCCGGAGTTCTGGGTCTGAGCTGGGTTGCCAGCCTTGGCAGCTTGGTCTCCCTGCGCCGCTCCCGGAGCGGACTCCGTCATGATGGTCATTAGGATGATGCCTGGTAATGGTGGTGCCGCCCTCCTCACCCAATCACAAGGCCTTTGTGTCCTTCGTGCCCCCTCGCACCTGTCGGGCTTCTTGCTTTGACGGACACCTGCCGATTCTGCTGAACTTGTTGTTGTGTACGAAAGGAAATCAATCAATTTTTCATGATGATGATGAATAAAAAAAATCCAACGAACACAAATCCATCCCAAATCCATCCTGTCGAGAACACACCCCTTTTCCCGGGCTTTCGAAGAAGAGGAGGCAAGGTGGTCGATCGATGACCCGAGCGATGAGGACGAGGATGCCGGCATCCTCATGGATAGCGGAAGTGGCTTGGTTACTAGCCTGCGCCGCCCTCCTCGTGTCGGCGTTTATGCCCGCCAATATGGTCGCGTCCGCCAAGAAAATCATGGGCGACACGGAGGCCCCGGACTGCGTGAATAGGGTGGAGTGCGCCCTGCTGCCACGGGTGCTGGAAGCCCTGGGCGGGGACTCTGCGTCGGAGGTTAGGATAAGAGGGCACCGCGATCAGGAAGGCGGGCCCAGGAAAAAAGGGAGGACGGAAAAACGGGTGCTCTTCGTGGGAACAAACCCTTGCCCGGTCCTAAGGTCGCTAAGAAAACGGAAGATTATGTGTTTTGCCGTGGAGGCTTTTCACAGTGCCAGTGCGGAGAACGGGCAGGGGCGGGGGTACTGCGAACCAAGCGACGGACGGGGCCTGAGGGGCTCGCAGTTTGAGTCCAGGAGGCCGAGGGACATGATCCACATCGCGGGCCTAGAGGAGCGCCTCCCGTTCCGTTTCAACCACTTTAACGTCGGGTACGCTGGCTTTGTGTTGGAGCACCTGCCGCTAAACAGGATCCCCAAGGCGTTGGTGGAGTGGAGGAGGGTGGTGAGGAAGACGTTGGCCGTGGCAATCAGGGCGCTCGAGGGGGAGAGCGCAGACGTCCCTAACAGTGGAGGCAAGGTCCTCCCTCCCCCCGTCCTGAAGACGAAGGAGTGGTGGGTCGGGCAGCTTGAGCAGGCGGGATTCGTTCTGGACAAGGAAGCCGCGCGGAGGTTCGAGCGAAGCGCCGCGGGCTTATCCGGCCCAAACTCCACCACCACGTCCTCGTCTCTGCCTCATCATCTTCGCCTCGACCGGGGTGCCGTCTTCTTCGTCAGGAAGAGTAGGGGGCAGCGCCTGGCGGGGGCGATGAGGGCCGGCTCGCGGGGCGGAGGTGCCAGGACCCTGAACTCCACCACGGGCTACGACGACACGATGATAAACTTCGACTCGAGGATGGTGTCCAGGACGGAGGGCGCCGCGAGGGTGGACGAGACCATGGAGGCCAGGAGGCGAAGGAGGCGGGCGAGGTTAAGGGCGAGGAGGGAGGGGGGCGATCATGGCGGGAGCGAGGGGGGCGCCGAGTACACCTCGGAGAGGTGGGCCAGTCTGAGCGCCACGCCTCACCGGCAGGAGAGCTTCGAGAGGGCGGCGGCCGCGCGGGGTGTGCCGAGCGGCGAAGAGGCCAAAGCGTCGAGGGAGGACCTGCAGCGGACGGAGGCCAGGGCCAGGGACGCGGGCAGGGTCGCGCGCCTGGGGGAGAAGGAGGTAGGGAGGGCCAAGGGGGCCGCGAGGAGCAGGAGGAGGAGGGGTAGGAGGAGGGGCAGGAGGGCAACGAGGCAGGACCGGCGGTACGACAGGGCGAGGGCAGAGCAGAGGCTAAGGGAGGGGGAGAGAGACGCGCTGGAGGGAGAGGCTGCTCGGATGGAGGCCGAGATCGCTAACGCGGAGAGCGAGAAGGTGAGGGAATTCAGGGCCAGGAAGGGCGACAGCCTAGACAGGGCGGAGAAGCTCAGGCAAGAGCAGGCCAGGATCGCGGAGGAAGGAAAGAAAGCAGCGTCCCAGCGGCACAGGAGGTCCCTCCCCGTGGGAGTCAAGGAGAAAACACGCTGAGTTAGCTCACTCGCTCTCTGCGTGATTTGTCATTTTGTTGTTTGTCATATAATGATTTTTTTCCCGGTCTAGTTTTTACAGGTTCAGGGCAGAGTCGAAATTGGTGCTCACGCTCTCCTTCAGGTCGTACGCGTCCCCCACGTTGATCTGGTACTTGGCGACCTCCGGGTTGAACTCCGGGGTCTCCACAAAGGTGATGAAGAGATGTGAGATCCGCTTCCGCAGCCCCGCCAGCGTCTTGGGGTTCCTCCCCCTCGACAGCAGGTCCGCCTCCCTGTCGATCAGGTCCACGATCTCCCTCGTCAAGTTGCAGTCGAACTCCTTGACGGTCCACTTGACATGGAGCAAAACGTCCAGCCTCTCCTCGGTGGTCAAAATAGGAACCTGCAGGCCATAGTACAGCTGCTGCAGCTCGATCGCCCTGGTGGTGTACGGCGTGTGCACCTCGATGACGTGGCCGTCCTTGAGGTTCCACCTCTTGGGCTTCGACATCTTGTCCAGGGTCTTGTTGATGTTCTCCTCGGCGCTCTCCTTCTGCGCCAGGACTTTGAGCCTGTCGATGGTCTGCAGCAGCTTGGTCTCCTTGAATAGCAGCTTCTGCAGCGCCCTCTGCTTCTCCTCCTTCGACAAACTGGGATCCTGCTTGATTTTGAGGGTCTCCTGGGCGTTCCACGTCTCCAGCTCCTCGTGCAGGATCTTGAAGTCACTCCGCTTTTTTGGCCTCATCCTCCTCTCGATGTCATACCTCCTCGCGCTCTCCTCCTGCTCTACCCTCGCGAGGCGCTGCTCCTCCTCGAACTTGTCGTGCTCCCGCTTCTTGCGCCTCAGCTCACGAACCTTCTTCCTCGCGATGTGCATCCTCAGGTTCCTCTGGATCATGACCGTCTTCTGAAGAACGAGGGCGGCGTGCTCCTCGCTCGTCACGTACCTTCCGGGCGTCATCACCCTATCCCCACCTTCGTCAAGCAGGAGGCCGTTCCGCTTCATCTGCGTGCCGCACTCCCTGCTGCTCTGCACGGTGTGGGTGGCCATGATGAAGGTCTGCGTCTCCCTGGTGAGGAGCCTGTCTGGGTCCTCCATCCGCCTCCTCCTCTCCGTGTTCGTGGTGGCGTGGTGGTACACGAGGCCGTCCCTCTTGTCCCGGTAGCCGCCCAAGTAAGGCTTTTTCGTCTTCTTGGAAACATCGATCGCAACGTGGACGAGCTTGATGGGCTTGCCCGGGCCCTGCATGACCTCCACATCGATGGTCTCAGGGAGCTTTCCCGCGACAATGGCGGCCTTCTCCTTGGCGATGTGGGAAGAGTAGTCGAGAACCAAGTCGAAGTTGATGTCCGTGTCAGGCTCTAGGCCCAGGACGGACAGGGGCGCGTCGTCCGGGATAATCTTTCCCTCGTAGAAGACGACAATGGCGCCGATAGATATCCGCAGGTCCTTGCTCAGGATGGACTTGACCTCGCCGCCCTTTGCGTCAACGGAGATGGCGACACGGTGCTTGAAGTTCTCGGGCTTGATGGTGAAGGTTGCCCTGACCTCCATCTGGTTGCGGACGTGCTGGGGGGCCTCCACGGCCACAATGGGCACGTCGTCGTCATCGAAGTCCACCTCCCGCTTCTCCTCCACGGGCGCTGGCTCCTCCACGGGCGCGGGCTCCTCCACGGGCGCGGGCTCCTCCACGGGGGCGGGCTCCTCCACCGCCGCTGGTGATGGTGATGGTTCTGGTGCGGATCCCCCCTCCTCCTCCTCCTCCGCTGGAGGTGTAGGCTCCTCGACCGGAGCTGACTCCTGCACCGGTTCTGGTTCCGGTTCTACCCCTCCCTCGGGCTGCTGTGGCTCCTCCGTCGGGGCGGCCTGGGCCTGGGCCTCCGCCTCGTTCTGCTCCTCGGCCGACATGCTGCCGTCCAGAGTCGTTCGCGGTGCTACTCCACCAAACGATAAAGTCGATGCCTTTGTGGTCTGACTCGGTGTGTCCTGTGTCTCAAACGCTCTCTTCTCAGGCCAGGGTCTGGGTCATACCTCCCTGGGTCGCCCTCGGGCCAAAAGGACGGGTCCTTCAACCAATTGACCAATGTCGACCCCCTGTCGGTCGGTCAATTGGTCCCTAAATACGCAAGTTCTTACTCCTAAGGCCACCGTGGTCTTCTCTCTCCCTCTCGAGCTTGCCTGCTCCCCCAGTGTCCGTTGTTGTTCACCTTTGGAAAAGGAATTCGTACACGGAATTCGTACATCCGCCCCATGCGCAGTACAAATCCCTTGGTGGTTTGGCGCGGTGGTCAAAGACGGGGGAGGAAAAATAGGAAAAGTGTTCGAAATCACCATCACCCTCCCTTTTTTCCAAATGGAAACTTCCAACCGAAATTTCGGTTTCGCGAAAACAGGGTTCCGATTTCGCAAAGCACAACGGAAGGCGTGTGGCAAACGCCTTGTAAAACACACAACTTTTTCTTTCCCGCCATCAACGTCCCACACTCTATTTTTTTTTCACTGTACAGCACAGTGATTTCTACACCCACGGTGATGATATTCTGTGCTGTGCATGTGTGTATCTCACTGGGAGAGCTGGAGAGTACGCGGGGGGGACGCGAGCCTCGCTCTGTGCTATCGTAAAGCAGAGGAAAGGAAAGGACGTGGGGTAAGAGCATCAGCACTTGAACTGACGAGTGCTGGATCCAAGTGAATAAGGGCGTACAACAGACCTTAGTTAACCCACATAAACCCCCACGGGAACACACACACACCCTAAGCGGGCGCGGTATCGGCACAACGAGGCGAGGCCGACCTCCACTCCGCGAGGGCGCGAAAAAAAGGGTGGAGCGGAGAGGACACAGAAAAGTAGGGAAAAGGCTTTTTGGATGCGGGCAAGGTCGGGACTTTGGAGACAGGGACACGCCCTAGACGCGTGCTGAGTCCAGGAAGGTTTTCCAAGAACCGAGGGGAGGCGATCCGAGTGGATCTTTTGTCGCGCTACCTGGTCGAGGAGAAAGGGGACAACCCTGGTTGCCCTCTGGACATCCTTCTGATCCGGGCCCTGAGGCGCTGGCCTTTCGTGTTCTAGAGACTGGGCAGGGAGCCCCGCGAAGCGCCCTACCGATGTCTCCCGCCTTCGACCACGCCAGCGTTGCTTGACCTCGGGCGCAACCCACACGCAACTGCGAGAGACACGACGCACGTCCTATGACGCCCTCTTTCCGACGGGAACGTGAGGCGGGTGGGGTTGCTTCCCCCGCCGCGAGGGCGCGGAGGCAGCCCGCCTCTTCCTCCCTCTCTCGCTCGCGGAGCTACCAGGGCGGCCCCTTCGTTGAGGTCTTCTCGTCCCAGGGACGGGATCCGCTGCAGAACACCAAGGTGACCAACAAGAAGGGCGTACGCAAGATTTACGACAAGGGCGTCCGAGGGTACGTCATCTACTCCTCGACGTCGGCGTCCGCCAGGCTGCAGCTCCCGAAGGACGACCGCAGGGCGCTGAGACTGAGCCAGCCCTACTTTGCCGTCCAGGTCTTTGTGCCCTCCGGCCAGGCCTTCTCTGTGGCCATGAACATAAGGGACAGCGGAAACACCAGGCGGAGGCTGCATTTTTCCACAAGCTTCTCGGACATCAAGGCCACCCCGCTGCACTGCCAGATCCCGCTGATCAACCTCATCCGGGGCAAGTGGCTCAACTTGGTTCTGAACGTCGCTGACTTTGTCAGAATGAACTTTCAGGGTGCCGAGTACCAGCACGTGGACACTGTGGAGATTGGTGGTATCAGCAAGATCAGAAAGATCTTTACTTTGAGGGACGAGCCGATGAGGGGGGAGGGCGCCAGGGTGCCGAGGCACCTGGACTACCCCCACGGCGTGGATGTGGAGACCCAGGTGCTGGACACCTCTGAGGTGCGGGACCACGACGGGGTGAGGAAGCTGAGGGAGGCGACAAACCAGATCAGGCCGCTGACGGAGCCGCTGGTGAAGGAGCTGGAGCAGCACGGCGGCCAGCACGGCGGCCGGAACGAGAAGAGGGGGGGCGAGGGGCCCGTGAGGATCGCCTTTGGGACGCGGTTCCCTGCGCCAAAGTCGACCACCACGTCACCGCCCAAGAGCCGGAGGAACAACCTGCCAACCAACCTGGAGATCTCCATCTCGGACGAGCGAGCGCCCAGCGGCCCGACCTCGCCTGTGATTAAGCTCCCCACCGTCATGTCGCCCAGGGCAAAGACGGCGCATTCGCCGAGCTTCCTGGACGCGCTGACAGGAAACCACCTCGCGGGACCGGCCAGGGGCAGCAGGGAGCACGGCCCCCTGGCTTCCAGGAAGACAGGGCTGGACAGGACCCTCCCGGTGCCCGCGCCGCAGAGGCGGTCGCTCCACCAGGACCGGGGGGCGCCATGGCCTTCATCATCCTCGCAGCAGAGGGCGCCAGGGTTGAGGGGAACTGCCCAACACGACCATGACGACCACCATGGCGCACCCCCGGCGCACCCCTCGCCGCCCCTGATGCAGATCTCGCCGCCCCAGAGGCAGCGCAAGACGTACAGTAAGCTAAGGTACTCGGACCACGCTCACGCGGACGGCCCGCAGAGGAGCGGGGCGGGGGCTGCCCCGAGCCACTCCCAGCAGAGGGAGGTGTCGTCCCGGGGGGAGGCCCCCCTGGCCGCGCCCGAGTCCCTGCCTCAGCCCCTGGAGGACATTCCGCTCAGCAGGCAGCACACGCAGCAGGGCGGGGCGCTGGGCAGGATCGAGCCAGGCCATCACCACCACCGCCACAGCGCGAGCCAGGGACAGCAAGACGGCGGCTTTGGCCTGGACTCGAGCCAGTGTTCCAATTGGGAGTCCCTGTACACGGACCAGTCGATGCACACCCCGGACAGGCCCGCCCCCACCAGCAGGATCACACTGCTTCCGCTGTCGGGCGGAGGGTGCGACCTCTTCGGGGACCCCAACACCATGGAGCATGGCAAGGGTTCCCCGCCCTTTGGCAAACAAGTCCCCACGCCGCCCTCGCACTCCAAGTCGGACTCGATGAGCTCGGACGACTCGGGCGGGGCCTCGCGGCCGCCTAGGGCCGCAAGGAGGCGTGTAGAGTTCCGGGAGGAGGAGATCGGAGGCGCGGAGGAGGAGCGGGAGGAGGTAGTGCCTTGTTCTTCGCCGCGGCGAGAGGACCCGGCCGAGGACCTGGACTACGGCTTGTTCAACGTGAGCAACAGTTTCGTGGGGCAAACCCCCGAGCTCCACCCGTGCGCCTCCGAGGACGTGGTGCTGGGAGTGAACGACGCGGGGGAAGGGCTGGCAGGCCCGCCGTTCCCCCTGCTCAGCCTCGACCCCCTCGACCACCCGGCCGCGGCCAGGCGGCGTGAGGAGGAGGCAGAGGAGGAAGAGGCACCGCCCCAGAGGACGGATTCTCTCCGGCTGGACCACACCTCGAACCGGGCGACCTTCGACCTCGACCAGATCATGGCCACCCAGGACCCCAACTCGAGCAACTCGTGCTCGGACCTCTCGCTGGTGGAGGACCTGGAGAGGGAGGACTTGGTGGAGGTGGACGAGGCCAGCAGGAGACAGAGGGACCTGATCAACAGGCACAGGATCTTCACCCCGCCCGTGATCCCGGCGAGCAAGGTTGTGGTGCACCAGCAGGACCAGGCCAGCGCGCTGGCGGTGGACTTGAGCTTGGGCAGGCAGCACGCGGCGGCGGAGCACGGCAACAGCGACGAGGGGGAGGACGGGAACGCCATGATGGACCTGATCTACGACCCCATTCTGAACTGTTACTACGACGCCAAGGCGAACAGGTACTACGAGCTCAAGTGACGATGCGTGCATTACAACAAGCTGCTCAGCCCAACAGGTGGCGGACCAGGGCGTCTGCGTAGGTCTCGCAGCTGTTGCCGTACAGGGAGATTCCCACGTCGTACCCTCGGCTGTATTCCTTTTGTGTTTTTTTTTGTGTTTACCAGATTTTTATTTCAAGAACCCATACATGAGAAGAGGTCGTCAGCGATGTACACGGCGTCCGTTCGTGTGCGTGCGTGTGTGTGTGTGTGTGTGTGTGTGTGACGTGACTCCCTACCTTGGCCCGGTTCACGCAGTCGGGTGCTTCCCCCTGGAAGACCCACGACTCCCTCCTCCTTCCCCCCGCAAGACTCATCTCACGATGCCTTGTCTCCCCCTGGACCTCAAGGTTCAGAAGCATCCGTGCCAAGGTCGTGGGGCTCGTGGGGTCCACAGGGAGGAAGTCGAAGCAAGAGAGACACTTTGTCTGCCCGTTGGCCGAACCCCCTGCAGGGACCACAAAAACGAGGGCGTGCCGGTTCGCAAGGCCGCGACAGGCGCGGGGAAGGCGGTTCGCAAGGCCCTCGAATCCCGCCAGAGGGACACGCGCCCTGTACACCCTGTCCCCCATACCCCCTCCGCCCCCCCTGCCTTCCGCGCGCCGTTCCCTCGTTCCCCTGGTTCAGATCTCGGTGAAGATCAACCCGGAATGAATGAATTGGAGCATGGGCAAACAAACAAACAAACAAACAAAACGAGAAGGCAAGACCAGTTCCATTCCATGAACAGAGCGAGCAAGCACCCACACTCGTACACTCGTTCCCGGATTTACTCATTGCACTGCTCCTCCCCCGTTAGACCTGCGCTCCTTGGCCCCTAAGAGGGTACCCGCGCACCCTCCTCCACGCCTTTGTGGTGTTCGTTCCGCCCATGGGCGTCTCGTAGAGCTCGAACTCCCCGACTTGGAAGCTCCCGCACCGCGCGTCGCCCCCGGCCTGCCCCCTCAGCAGCTCCTCGGCCTCCCCCCTGGCGCTTTCCCTCTCCCCTCCCACCAGATCAGAGTACAGAAGCGAGAGGTGGGGCATGTAGGTCTTGTTCGCCAGCGAGACCTCCACCTTGGGGTCCGCAACGAGACACCGCCTCACCGCGTCGTGAAGGCGCACAAGCTCGGCGTTCCGTTGAAGAGGGCAAAGCAGGAAGACGCACTGCCAGAAGGAAGAACCGCACTCGGGGGGGCCCAGCACAATGTCAAAGGGGCGCGAAGAGGAGGCCACGCCGCTGAGGGAGTCCTCCACAGACTGGTCGACGCGGAGACGGTCGAATCGCACGAGAGAGAGAGAGAGAGAGAGAGAGAGCGGGTCAGTTGTGGGCGAGCGAAGGGAGGAATGGAAGGGGGAAGGGAGGAGTCCGGGGCGAGACTTCGTCTTGAGAAAACCTTGTTCCCTCACTCATAGTGTCGCTCACCTCGAGGTCGTCGTCCTCGATCTCGAAGACGGAGAGCAGGGTGACGTGTGGGTCGAAGGCCTCGGTGTTGTGCCTTGTCGCCAGTATGTTTATCATGCCAAGTAGGTTTTCCCCGACCTCCGACTTCTCTTGGGGCCGGATCCATAGTGAATACTGTCGTCTGTGCTTTTGTTTTCCCATCATCATCCTCACCCTAGAAGACACAGACACAGACGACGAAAGAGATACAGTAGTACTCGAGTAAGCCCAGGTTCTGTTGTGCTTGTTGACCCAACCCGGGGCGCCCCACAACTCCCTCCTAATCCTTACACTTTTTTTCCACTTCACGTGCACCCCCCCACTTCGCGTGGAACCCAAACCCATCTGCCAGAATCTCCGCTGCTGCAAGATCCTGAAGCTGAGGCTGAGGCTGGCGAGGCCTGCAGGTGGGGTGGGTGGGTGTTTGTGTCTGTGTCGTCGTTGCAGGAGTGATTGTGAGGATGAAGTTGAGGTTGGAGTTTGTGAGTTCCCACAGGAAGGGAAAGTCCAAACCACCGAATGGCAAGTTTATCGGCGAGGTCGACCTCGGGGAGGGCGCCACAGTGGGCGCGCTGAAAGAATACATGAAAAAGATGCGGGGCTACGCATATTGCCGGCAAGAGTGGCGGAAACAACCAACTTCAGTGAAGGATGGACCAGAAAAAAGAGGAGACTTAGTCAAGGGAAAGGACAAAGAAAAGCTGTCGGACCTTGGTGTCAAGGACGGCGACGTACTTTGCTTCAAGGACCTCGGCCCGCAGATTGGCTACAGGACCGTCTTCATCTGGTGAGCGCTGCTGTGACATACAGAGATAGAACATAGCGGAGGGATTTCGTGGCAACTGACCGAACGTACCGCCCTCGCCCTCGCCCTCGCCTTTCCGTCTCCAAGGGAGTACCTCGGCCCCATGGTGATCTTTCCCCTGTTCTACCTTTACCCCGCGGCGTTCTACTCCCAGCAGAGGGGCGCCCCGCTGCGGACGCAGACCCTCGCCACCTACTACTGGTGCGGACACTACGCCAAGAGGATCTTGGAGACCCTCCTGGTGCACAGGTTCTCCCACGCCACCATGCCGATCAGGAACCTCCTGAAGAACTGCTCGTACTACTGGACCTTCGCGGCGCTCGTCTCGTACTTCGTGAACCACCCCGCGTACACCCCTCCTCTCGGCGGGGACGAGGTGTACCTGAATGCCTGCCTGGCGCTCGCGTGTTTGTTCCAGGCGGGCAACTTCGTGTGCCACGTCATGCTGACGAATTTGAGGAAGCCCGGGGAGACCGGGTACAAGATCCCGCGCGGGTTCCTCTTCGAGTACATCACTTGCCCGAACTACACGTGTGAGATCTTGGGATGGCTGATGTTCAACCTGGCCACCCAGACGGCGTGGGGTTACGCCTTCATGCTGGCGGGGGCGTACCAGATGTGCGTGTGGGCCCAGGGCAAGCACCGCAGGCTGAAGAAAACCTTTGGGAACAAGTACCCGAAGAACAGGTATGTGGTGCTGCCGCCCTTCCTGTGACAAAGTCCGTCCAAGAAGCGGGCGGGCGGGCGCTTATATTTTGAATCGATCAAACCAAGTCCACAAACAAACACCACCTCCGTCGCGCCTCCGTTACGATCGAGATCGATGATCATCCCCCCCTTTCCCCTTTTTTTTTTCTCTTTCGCGCGCGAGGGGTGACACGTGGTGGACGATCCATGAGAAGATGAGGGGTCGCCGACCGAAGGAGGAGGAGAACAAGGACAGCGACCTATTGTGTCTTTGAGCAGCATATATAGGGAACCAACCAACCCATTCTACTCCCGACCCGACCCTAAGCACAACAACGTACAAGCTCTGCAGGCAGGATCCCCATGTTCGGGGGTGAGTGAGGCGTGTCCTACCTACGTGCAGACCAGGCGGGGAGGGGAGGGGGACAGACAGGGCCGCGGAGCCCAACAATAAGGCTTACGGCTTCTCTGTGAGGGTCGGGCAGGCGGGCGTGATGAAGGAAGAAGAAAGGAGGGGGGAAGAGCCTGCGGGTGGGGACGTGCCCGGCGCCAAGGGGGAGGAAGAAACGCCTGCTGACGGTATGGAGTCGTGGAAAGAGTTCATAAAAAAGTTCGGCGGCGATCTTCCCGCTCTGGATGCCGCTCTGGGCGGTCTGGACTTCAACCTGAAGGAGATGGAGGGCACGTTGCGGCGGGACGACGGTAGAGTTATGGAGGCCGGGGAGGAAGAAACGCAGATAGCGCGCGGGGTCCCGGGCGCGAGCGCCGGCCTGCAGGACCTGTGCGAGCACGAGAGCACGGAGGTCGGCACGCTCTTCGAGGAGACGGGCGATCAGCGGCGGGCGCTCCCGCTCGAGCCCATGCCGGAGGGCAGGGTCGCCAAGGTCTTCCGCGAGGTCAGCGTCCAGAACGCACAGGCCGACACGACGACTACGTACAGGACCGACGACTTTGTTTACGTTGCCACCAGGTACTATGACCCTACGATGCCGCCCCACGTGTGCAAAATCGACCACTTCCTGTCTTGGGACAATGTAGAGGGGAAGGATTGCAAGGCGGTCGTGCTGAAGCGCTACCTAAGGGCGGACAGCCCCGGGGCCTCGGGGGCGTTTCTCGGTGCTCCTCCGTACGCCCCGCCGGAAAGGCTGCCTTCAGAAGTCTATGAGACGAGCTGGCACTCAATCAGGAGGGTTGAGGATATGCTCGGTCACGCGTCCGTGGTCCTGGGAGCCGGGAAGCACAACTCCTTCCTGGTCCGCACAACTCCTTCCTCGTCCGATTTGCACGTGTGCCGGTACTCTTACGACCACCTCTCTGGCCGGCTGGAGCCGCTCCAGGGCGCAAGGGGGGTGGAGGACGAGGCAGCGGAGAACAATGAGACGGTAATGGCGCTGGAGCTGACGGGTGCAGCGGCGGAGGCGGAGGCGGAGGACCACAGAGTTGTGGAGGCCGGTAATGGAGTTATGCTCTCAGGTCAGGAGAGCCCGCGACTGTGTCGGGAGTTCGGAGCAGAGCCCGCGACCGCCTCAAAGACGGCCAAGCGCGAGCGCGAGGGAGAGCCCGGGACCTCGGAGGGGAAGAGGTCCGGGACGGGGGGCGACCTGCTGAGGGTGGCCAGGGTCGGGTGCAGCCAAGAATCCCCCAAGCGCGCGAATAGGCACTCGCGGGGGGCCAGGGAGGTGAGGAGGGTGTCCCACTCCAAGGGTCACTGCCTCGGTACAGTTGTGCTCCACGTGCTTCAGGAGTTTGGGCCGCAGGGAATGCACCAGGACGAGATCCTTGCCGTGATACAGCGGGAGGGCTTGTGGGACTTTTCAAAGGAAAAATACCCGACGGACTGCATCGGAAGGGCCTGCAAAGACCTTTCCAATTCCTTACAGCGCCTGGATCACAAGACCTTTGCTCTGAAGCCCACCAAACAGCAAAGCCTGCACAAACGCCCAAAAATGGATGCCGGAGGGACATCACCGGGATCCAGCGAGGACAGGTATCAGCCCGCCGTTAGGACCTCGCCCGTGGCCAAGAGCCCTGACGCCGCCAACCTCCAGGCGGCGGCTCGCGAGGTGCTGCAGGGGGCGGGGCCGCGGGGGCTGCACGTGAAAGAAATTCAGCACGAAATAGAGGAGAGGGGGCTGTGGGATCTCTCCGAGAAGCAGTTGCCCAGAGCTTGCATCGGTACCGCTTGCGCGATGGCCTTGGACATGACCAAGCTCGCTCCTGGCGTCTACGCTCTCAAAAAATTCCTGCCCCCCTCTCTCGGTGCCTCCCACGGCCAGATGGATCCCCAGAGCGTCGACAACACGGTCAGGTCCCTGGACAAGGCCATTGCGGACGAGCCGATGGAGGTGGAGCCCCTCGCGGAATTCGACTCTGAGCCGGATGATTCTGGCTCCGTGGAGCCGGCGGCGTGGCAGACCCAGACTCAGACCGGGACCGGGGGAGAGGAAGAGAATCCGGTGGAGTTGTGGTTCGAGGGCGCGGACCTCATAAGGGGGGAGGCCCTTGTCGGATGGAAGGTCGCGGTGAATTGCTTCATGTCAAAGGTGCCGCCCCAGGAGTCCTCGCGCAGCCGGCACTCCAGGCAAGGAGGCCAAGTGAGGGTTCCGACCGTCTGCCCGCCCTTCGTGGACTTTGGGGTCGTGGCGACCGGCCGGTGGTCGGAGAAGCCCGGCGGGGGGCTGATGCTGAAGGTTGTGTACGACGACTTGAGTCACGACTGGTTCCACGCCTCCACAGTGGAGACCCTGGTGGCGGCCGGGAGGATCGTGCTGGTGGAGGACTGCGCCTCAGCGTCCTACGCGTCAAGGTCGTCGAAAGAGAGGCCCCACGAGGCGGGGAGGTGGGTCCACCACACCCCCGTGGGCAGGGACTGCGTGGGAAAGAGCGTCAGGGTGTGGTCCGAGGTTGACAATGCGTTTTACAGCGGCAGATGCGACGAGTGGCTGGCAGACACCTACATCAGGACGGTGTCCCCGAGAAAAGAGGACGCGGCTTGGGTCTCGGGCTTGCTCAGGGTTGTGTACAACCACGATGGATCGTTCGAGTGGCTGAGGGAGGAGAGCGATCGGTTGGTGTGGTGGAAGGAGGAAGAGGAAGGGGTGGCGGCGGCGGAGGTGGCTGTGGAGGGCCAGGGGAGAGTCGGGTGGGCCGTGGTGTACGTGCCAGAGCACGACAGCAGTGGCGGCGGGGTGGAGGGCAGCCGGGGGGAGGCCATCAAGGGCTACTGCATTGGCTCTGCGACGGGGGGCAAGGTGAAGATCAGGAGAACAAAGATGTCCTCTGACTCGGACTCGAAGGAGACCTTGGATTTGGTCGTCCCCGCCGGGAACTGTGCGTGGCTCTCCGGGGTGATCGACAACAGGGAGGCCTGCGAGTCCCTCGTGGACACATCGGTCTCCGTGTTCAGAAAGGGGAATAGGAGGGGGGGAGCGGCGCGAGGGCTGATCAGTGCCGAGACCATCGAGGTCACCGGCTTTGAGCCCGACTCCCAGACCAGCACGGTGTTGCAGGACCGAGGCGACGGCTCCATGCGGGAGGGGTCCATCAGGCTGTGCTGGGAGGTCTTGGACAGGAGGGGGGGCGAGGGAAACAAGGCGCCTCACTTCTTCGGTGCCTCGCCCCTCGCCGAGTGCAGGAATGGGGACGCCAGGGGCCTCCGCGTCCTGAGGTTCGACCTCAACACTTCCCACGTCCAGGAGGGCGTGGTGCTGAGGACTTTGCCGGGCAGGGACGAACACGAGGTGCTGTTCACGGACTGCACAACGGGGAGGATCAGCGAGGGGGAGGACGTCTTCGAGTTCTGCGGCGAGGCCGGGGTCTTTGAGGTGGACCGCCGGTGCCGCGTCCCGCTCAGAATCCCCATCTACTGCGGCAACACTCGCGCGACCTTCTGGGTGGCGAGGCAGCTCGTGGCGCACGAGGGTAGGGTGATTACGCCCGCGCAGTTCGAGCAGGAGTGCGGCATGGCAGAAGCCAAGAAGTGGCGGACGTCCCTGAAGATCCTGCAGGAGAGGAGGGCGGTGGACATGAGGAGGGGCAACCCGAGCAAGGACGTTGAGGGCAGGAGGAACCACCAGGTGTTGTGGACCAACTTCTCGAACGTGCTGACGCTCGGGGAGGTCCTGGAGATGGTCCACACGGACACCAGCGGAGCCACCTTGGCGCTGGACCCCAGCGTGAAGAAGGCCGTCAAGAACGGGGCGTGGAAGCTGCTGGAGGGAACCTCGAGGTGGAGGACCGCGGGGTATAGCGCTACATGGCTTGGGAAGAGGAACTCCGTGTTCAAGTAGTAAAACAAGTGTCGTGACGTCTGGATCGATCGCGATAGTGTGTGTGTATATTTGTGTGTGTACATCATTACAAGGTCAAGGGAACCCGGTGGGGTCTGCAGCGAGGAGGGCATCCAGATCCTCCGCCTCGCTGAGGTCCTCAAAGGAGAGGGGTGGACAGTCCACGGGCTCGATGTCGAGGGGGCCGAGGGCGGCGGGGACGGGGCCGCCCGAGCACATGAACTTCGAGACCTCCGAGGCGGCTTCTTTCGCGGACCTCGCGTCGGTCTCGTCCCTCCACCTCTGCTGGTGCTCGAAGGTGTCCCCGAGCCACTCCTCGGCCCCGTCCTCGGCGAAGAGGTCCGCCCTCCTGTCCACCTCCCGCGCCAGGAGAGAGGCGCCGCTCGGGGTCTTACCGCTTGGCCTCGGGCCGCCCCCGCGCGCCCTCAGGCCCGCCCCCGGCGTTGCCTTCTTCGCGGTACCTGGCTTTGACCCGAGTCCACCGCTCGCTTGTCCTCCCGTCTTTGGGGTCCTGTTCGTGATGTTCCCCAACGCTCTCCTCTGCGCGAAGGGGGTTTTCGTTGTTGTTTTTGTTTTTGTCTTCTGATTGGACCCCAAAGCATCGCGCTGGCTCAGGCCACTCCCTCCTGCCTTCAAGCCCTTCGAGCGCAGGGGCGTGCCATAATTCTCCTTGTCGACGTTGTTGTTGCTCTTGTTGTTCGACACCCCGAGTCCCGTAGGGGGGGCGTTCTCCGAACCCAAACCTGTCGTCGTCGTCGTCGCGTTTAGGTGGTGGTGGTGGTGCGACAGCATGATGATGACTGAGGTGTCAGGTGACTGAGGTGGCCAGCCGCCCAGCGCTGGGACACACACACACACACAAAAAAAAAAGGACAAGGCAAGGGTGAAGGCTTCCCCCTCCCTTTGAAAGGACTCGACTCCCGTACGCCACCCACGCGCTCTGGCTGGCGCTCTGGCGCTCTGGCGCTGTTCCGGGTCTGTCTGTCTGTCGCTTTTGTTTCAGACAGAGAAAAAACTGAAAAAAAAAAAAAAAAAAGAC
>Ga0160423_10001415_pt1 | contig 20103 bp, 6 predicted proteins | sample CRUFie14St8metaG_FD_108191 | JGI IMG/M metagenome (GOLD analysis project Ga0160423, IMG submission 108191) | Marine microbial communities from the Costa Rica Dome - CRUD Field 142mm St8 metaG | ecosystem: Environmental > Aquatic > Marine > Oceanic > Photic zone | place: Costa Rica: the Eastern... | reverse complement strand
TTTTTTAATAAAAGTTTTATTAGTAGTATTTTCGCCTGTAAAATGTTCTCTTAGTTTATTACAATACTTTCTTCTATTATTAATATTAACCAAATTTAATAAACTATCTGTCATAATAATTATAGATATTTAAATATAAATATAAAAACTTAAAGTATAACACATTATTAAATATAATGAATATTCAAAATAATTTAATTAATTATAATAAAGATGAAAATTTTTATTTTGAAGAATTAAATAAAAATAATGATGAAAAAATAATAGAATACATAGAAAATTTAATTTATAAACAAAGTTATTATAAATTAAATATTTATAATATAACACGTGAATTATATTATAAATATGAGAATGATTTATTATTATTTAATAGTTTAAAATTTATATTAAAATTATGCAATATTAATGAAATAAATATTAATAATATTGATTTGGATTATTTGATAGATAATAAAAATATTAATAAATCTAATAGTTTAAATTCTAAAGAAATAGAAAAAAATAATTATACAATAAATAGTAAATATTATTGTATTTTAATAGAATTATATTATATTACATATTATAATATAAATAATAGAATAAATATATTACGTAGTGAATTATGTAATTGTAAATTTTTAAAAATAAAATATAAAAAATATGAAAAAAATATTATAAATTATGAAGAAAATATTTTAGATAAATTAGATTTATTGAAAAAAAATAATCTTGATAATGATTTATTATTAAATAGATTAACTGAGATTATTAAATATTTATCAACAATAGATAATATAAATGATATAAGTGAAGTCGTATTATACAACATAATAAATTATTATTCTATAGTTAAAAGTATAGATATAAATTTAATAAAATTAGTTAAAAATATATTATGTAATAATTTAATTAAACATTCATATATAATATATAATTATATTGAATATTTATATACTATATCATTTGTAAAAGATAATTTATTACTTATTAAAAATGATAATAATTATAAAAATGTAATTGAAGAATTATTAATTCATTTAATGAAATATTTTATAAAAGTATATAATAAAACTGAAGAAGAAATACATTATTTAGATAAAAAAAATGTTATGGATAATATAATATATATTATTTATAATAATAGATATGTATTAAAAACTATAAATATTGATGATGATATAAAAATTCAATATAGTTATATATTAATTAGTGAATTTTCAAGTAATAATGATTTGTATAATAATTATTTAAATAAAATTAAAAATTTAACTAATATTTTTGAATTAGAATATTATGTACCAAAAAAAAAAGATTTAAATTTAATAAATAGAAATATTATAAATATTTTAGATAATACTATATTTCAAAATATCATAGTAAAAGATGAAATAATTAATAAATTAATAGTAGTATTAAATGATTATATTAGTTTAATGGTAAAAGAATATTTAGATTTTAATAATAAATTTATATATAATATAACAAAAATATTAAATTTTTATGAAAAGTTATTATTATTAAAAGAAGATGTTATTGATATAATAATAAATGATGAAAAAAATTTTAATGATTCACTATTAATTATGCAAATAATTAATGTATGTTTTACAGAAGATTTAATTGATGAAAACTCAATTATTTATAAAATTTTAGAAAAAAAAGAAAAACAAAAAAAAATAGATAATAATATTCCTTTAGAATTATGTGATCCTTTATATTGTTCTTTAATTAAAGAACCTATTGAATTACCCAATAAAATAATAATGGATAAATCAATTATAAAAGAGTATTTATTAATTAAAAAAGAAAATCCTTTTAATAGAGAATATTTAGATTGGAATTTATTAATAGAGTATAATAAAAAAGAAGATGTAGTAAAACGTTTAGATGAATTTAATAAAAAATTATCAAATTATAAATTAAATAATTAGTTTATTTCATCTTTTGTAATAAATCCATCACTGTTTTTATCTAAATTATCAAATGGAGGTAATATTTCATCTTTTGTAATAAATCCATCACTATTTTTATCTAAATTATCAAATGGAGGTAATATTTCATCTTTTGTAATAAATCCATCATTGTTTTTATCTAAATTATCAAATGGAGGTAATATTTCATCTTTTGTAATAAATCCATCATTGTTTTTATCTAATTGTTCAAAAGTAGGTTTAGATAAATTATTAATTGGATTATTAATAGTATTAGTTGCTAAATTAACTCCTACATTAGCTAATTGTGAAATATTTGGATTAATATTTAAATCTTTTGATACATCATTAATAAGTCTATTAGAACTTTCATTTACAATAGATTTTATATCTTTTCCTTCTACTAAATTTTTAGCAGCATCACCTAAAATATCAGAACCAGGAATATCACCTGTAAGTTCGCTAACATTATCTCCTACAATTGAAGAAAGACTTTTACCTTCTGCTAATTGAACAGCTGATTTAGCTGCTAATGCAGCAGCAGGTCCTCCAACAGTCATTGCAGCAGCAGCAGCAATAGCAGCTTTATTTTCCCATATTAAATAAATAACTAAACCAATTAATGCAATTATATATAATACAATTAAAAATATAATAGCAATAACATTTTTGCTTAATTTAGTTGGATTTTTTTTAAATTTTCCTAACCAAACTAATATTGCTGGTATAATACTAAAAGGTGGAAACCAAAATATAGGTATATAAAATAATAATTGTCTATTCCAAGCATTATAATACAATCTAGTAGTAAAAATACCAAAAAAAGGTATTAATAATGTAATTAAACCAAAAAAGAAATCCATATAATAATATAATATAAATAAAAAAAAAAATAATCGTATATTATATATGAAATTTATTAAAACAAAAATAAATAATAATGGTAATATAGAAACGTTTTATTTAAATAAAAAAAATAATATTGTAAAAAAAATTCAACCTTTTTCTAAATTGTATCCATTAAAAAATAGTTCTGATAAAACAGATTTTAAAATTATTGATTATAATAAACTATATAAAAATCCTGATTATAAAAATAGATTAGAAAGACCTGGTTTTATGAAAGATTATGCAATTAATAAATGTTTATAATTAAAAGTCTAATTTAAAAATATCTTTTATTTTTTTTGTGAAAAACATATCTGTAAAGGGAATTAACTTTTTATAACATTTATTTATTGTTACTTGACTAATATTACATTTAGTTGAAATTAATTTTTTTGAAATATTTAAATTACATTTTTGTGATACAAAATAGATAACACCAGCTGCAGTAGCTGGTGGTGTATTTTCTGAAATATCAGGTAATGATTCTGATAGTTTAGTTATTAATTTTATAAGTTTAGCATAATGAGGATTAATTGATAAATTTTGTGTAAATGTAGGTATAAATGTGGAAGGACTTGAAATATTAATTTTATTATTTAGATTATTTTTAACATAATTATTAATTTCTAATAGTTTTTTTTTTGCTGATGTAATCACTGAATGTTTAATTTGAAAAATTTCAGCAATTTCTTTTTGTGATTTAGAAACATTATTAATATTACAAGCTATTAATAGACAAGTTGCAATTAAAGCTTTTCTATTTAATCCTCTTGATATTTGTATGTCTCTTAAATTTTTATATAATATTTTAGAATCATCAACTATACAAGTACTTATATCATTATTTAATGCCATAATTGATAATTCTTCAAATATAGATAATAAAGACCTATCAGTATATGATGAAGTAATATTACGATGAATAGTTCTTAAATTTCTAATTTCTTCTGTATTATAGCCTTTTGTATCAATCATTGTTGTACAAGACATATTATATAATAAATTATTTACAGGTAAACCACATCTTGTAGGGTCTGATGATTTTGTATCTTCAGAACCATAAAATCTCCATTCAGCATTTGTATCTATTATATTAGTTAATTGTTCTCCACAAGTAGTACAACTATTATATCCGTCTAATAGAGTCATAAGTGTAGTTTTATTACAAATTGAACAAAACATTTCAAAATCATCATCATTATTAGAAATATTACTAACATCTTTTTTTTGAAAAGATTCTTCAATTTCATCATGTAATTTCCACATATCTAAATCTGACATTATATTATAATAATTTAATTCTTTAAATAAATCACTTTTTGATATTAATTTTTAATTTCATTAATTAATTTAATATTATTTAAATTTTGCTTATATAAATAATAAATACAAAATAAAATTATAACTATAAAAATAGTATGAATATCTATAATTTTATTTAGAATAATATAGCTAATTATTCCAATTAATAATTGAACATTATTATTAATAAATTTAATAATAAATTTAAAATCTGACATTAATTCAAATATCATATTATATTATATAATAATATAATAATATGTCTATTAAAGAAAAAATTAAATTCTTTGAAAATAAAATAAATAATAATGATGATAATATAATTAAAAATAAAAAATTAAAATCTAATCAATATAAAAAATCTAATATAGAAAAACATATAAACTTTTGGAATAAAACTGAATATGCTTTTGGAAGACATACAACTATTAAAATTAAAAAAGAAAAAATTATTAATATTGATAATAACATAAATATTGATAATAACATAAATGTTGATAATAACATAAATATTGATAATAACATAAATATTGATAATAACATAAATGTTGATAATAACATAAATATTGATAATAACATAAATATTGATAATAACATAAATATTAATAATAAATTAAGAAAAAATAATACTATTATTATAAATAAAAATAAAAATATAAAGAAAATAAATAAAATAAAAAATATGAATTATGATTTTTATATTGGTTAGAATGTTTTTTTTTTCTAAAATATAATTATAAATGGTCAACAGGATTGTTAGTGGAACAGTTGGTTTAGCTAAATTTAAAAAAGTAGAAAGTAATCATGTTATAGATAAAGTAGTTCAACCAATTAAAATTAGTACAGATGTAAATTTTTCAAAAGAAATTTTTGTAAAAGATGTAGAAGGAGTAAATGCAGGAGACCCAACTATAGCAAGTAGTTATAATTTTGATTCAGAAAATCCGGATATATCTACAATAGTAAAAGGACATTCAAAATTTAATAATAATTTATCAGTTTCTAATAATTTATCTATTGGAAGTCCAAATAATCCTATTTTTAAAGCTCAACATAATATAACTCATTATGATTCGAGTATAATAAAAGAAGTAACAATGGATAAGTTAGTTGAAGGTAAAATATATAAAATTAATACAACAGATACAGGTTTTACATCAGTTGGTGCTGCTAATAATAATGTTGGAACAGTATTTAAAGCTACTGGTGCAGGTAGTGGAAGTGGTACAGCATTAGAATGTAGACATAGAATACTTATAGGTAAAACAGAAGAAGATGATACAGATACAGAAGCAAGATGTATTTTAGATTTAAATGATGTACCAACAGAAAAAAATAGTTCTTTATTGATACCTGTTGGTTCAACAAATGAACGTCCACAAGATTCAGAATTATTTAATGGTATGATTCGTTATAATAATATTAATAAAGTTTATGAAGGATTTTCAAGTCCAACACTTGATAATCATGGTTCTTGGTCATCATTAGGTTCTATGATGGATATAGATGGTGATACAAAAATTAGTCAAGAAATTAATTATACAATAAGAGATGATAGATTATCTACAATAACTGCAAGTGATTTTAATAATCGTAGTTATTTTATTAATGGCGATAGTAATAATATTGCTACTCTTGATTTTATTCAATCTAGTGTTTTATGGAATAAAAATAATTGGAAAATAAAAAATACAAGATTTAATAATAATGATGTTGATTTTAGTAAAAGTTTATCAACTATTCCACATGGAAATACAACTATACTTTATGATTCAGCAATTATAGAATATAATTTTATTACAGGAAAAAAAATAAAAGGATTTTATAATTTTAGTAATGATACTAATATTGTAAATTCAAAAGATATATTTACTGTTGATTTTCATAATATGAATAGTATATCACAGATATATTTAATTGGTTCAGGTGATAAAAACCCAACAGGATTTAAATTACAATATTCAAGTGATGGAGAACATTGGATTAATCATCTTGTTAAAGAAAGTTTAGTTTTTACCACACTCCCCTCGGCGACGGGGGGGAGTGATAATATATGTATTATTGATACTGATTTAAGAAAGCATTATGATAATTATAGAGTTGTTTTAACTACTACTGATACAGAAAAAGTAATTAAATTAGACAATATAATTTTTTCTCCATCAAAAATAACAATTACTGGTTCTGATGTAAGTTTAGTAAATTTATTAGATAAACATTTACATATTAATAACACATTACCAATAGAAAAATCTGTAGAAGATGTTACAGGAGCTACATATAATGTTGATGAATATATATTTGATGGAGATGATAAAATTATTATTAATAATCGTCCTAGTTTATATTTAAATGAATTTACTATTTCTATAAATTTTAAATTAACTGAACTTGTAAATAATGGTGAAATAATATCAGATTTTGATGGAACAAATAATAATTCATTTAGAATATTTGTAGGTAGTGAAAAATTAAATGATGATAATGATAATCCTAAATTTGGACATATTACATTACAATTAAGTGATTCAAATACTAATTCACATAAAACTTGTACAGTTGTAACAGGTACAATAGGTGATAATAATCAATTACAATGTGTAACACCATTATATAATGTTGATAATGATGGAAATAAAACAGTTAAAGATAAATATTATAGAGTAACATTTGTAAAAAATAATACTAATATAAAAGTATATTTAGATGGTAATCTTGATGGTGAATTTACATTAGATAATTTTGATAATAATAAATTACATAATTCAACTAACCCAATATTATTAGGTAATAATAATAATTGTAAATTAAAATTATTGAAAATATATAATACTGCACTTACATCATCAGATGTAAGTACTGATAATATTACAACAAATATGATACTTCAATTAACTGATAAATTAAGAAGATATTTATCATCAGCACTTCCAACATTTATAACATTCGATAAAAATAAAAAATTAACTTATAATTTAGGACAAAATTATAAAGTTAATTTTGTAAAATTATTTTATGAAAATGGACATGTTAATAGTGTAAAAATTGAAAAATCATCAGATAGTAATAATTATACAGAAATTGATACATTTACTCAAGTACCAGGTACAACAGAAGATGACCCTCCCCTGAACTTAAATACGTCATCAGAAGCTAAAATTGATATATCAACTAATACACAATGTTTAAAATTTAGTTTTACAAGTAATAATGACAATATTAATTTATATAATATTGAAATAAATGTTGATTTCTTTGTAGATGATGATAGTATTCGTTTTTATACAGGAGATGGTTATAAAATTAGCAATATAAATAGTGGAGAACAATTATTTAAATATCAAGCTGATTTAGACAGTGAAGAAACACCAGATTTTTTTATTGATGGAAGAAATGAGTCTGAACAAAGATTTAAACATGATCACAGTAAACAAGTTGTTAAAGTTAGTAATAATGGTATAATTATTGATCAAAGTTATAAACTAACAAATTACCCCCCCGCCGCGGACGAGGAGGCCGGGTTATCATTACCACCAGCCAATTTTAATAAAATTATGTATACTATTAATGGTGATGATGATTATACAAAAGCACCATCATTATCAAATGATAATAATATTCATAAAGATCTTCTTACAATTAAAGGAAATATGAGTGTTTCAGCTTCAACTAATAAATATAATCATGTTAGAGATATAATTGAAATAAGTAATATTGAAGATGATAGTGGTAGATTAAAAATTACAACTAAAAGTATTCATAATTTAAATGATGGTGATATTGTTAAATTATCTGATATAAAAGGAACAGGTGATGTATTAAATTTAAATTACACTAATAAAGAAGATATTAGTACAGCTAAGGGTAAATTTAAAAAATATGTAGTTGAAAAAATTACTGATACAACTCTTTATTTATTATTTAATACACAAAAAAATGTATTTGATGATGATGATGATTTATCATTAATTGAAAAGAATAAAAAATATACCATTAAAGAATCAGGTGACACTGATTTTATATATTTAGGTGCTTCAGATAATAATGTTGGAACAACATTTACTGCTGCTAATTCAGATGGAAGTGGAAGTGGTGTAGTTACTACTAATGAAGATATTATTATTTCAACTTTAGATTATACAGCAAATACAGGTATAATTACATCATTAAATCAATCAGTAAATACTTTAGGTGAAATAAATGTAAAAGGTAATATACAATTATGTGGTAATGATACTCGTAGTGATGTATTATATTTAACTGATAATAATAATGTTCAAGTTGGAAATAATGATTTTAAGAAAGTAGTAATTGATTGTAATCAAACAATTGATAACAATATAAATATTTGTCAATCAACAGATACAAGTGTTTCAAATGATATAAGATTACATATTAGACCTAAATTATCATCTAATATTGATTTAGATAATGGAGATGTTAATCAAAAATTAAATATTGGTAATTCATCAATAGAAAAAGCAAGTAATGATTTAACTTTTAATATTGAGAAAAATGATAGTAGTAATAAAGATTTAATTTTTGAACAAAAAGAAAATTATTCATTATATTTTGATGGTTCATCTAATTTAAAATTAACAAATAGTGCAGTTGATGGTACTACTGATTCTACAAGAAGAAATATAATTCCTAATTTAAAATCTGGTACAATTGAATTTTATTTTAAAAGAAATAGAATTATTGACGATAAAGAAGTAATTTATAATAATTCACGCCTCCCCGCCGCCACCCGCGGCGTTAATACTGAAATTTATATTAAAAATAATCAATTATATGTTACAAATAATAATAAATCAGTATCATCTATAAGAAATATTGATGATAAAAAATGGAATCATATTGCATATACATTTACAAAATATTCTGTATCAAATTCTCTATCAAATATTAAAGATAAATGTGAAAGAAAATTATATTTAAATGGAACTTTAATAAATCAATTAATTGAAGAAAATACTAGTACACTTAATACATCAAATAATGATATTTATTTAGGTTGTGATGAATTACAACAAAATCATTTCAACGGTTATTTATTTGATTTTAGATTATGGGATGTTGTTAGAACATCTACTGAAATTAAAGAGAATATTAATCAATATATTAGTACTGAAAGTTCTAATATATTAATTAATTTATGTGTAAATGAAAGTATTCTATTAGAATTAAATAACTTCAATGTAACAACTACTGGAACACCTTTTGGCGATGCCAGTGCATCTACTTATACAGATATTGTTACAACAACTAATAATAATGGTACAAATGCTACAGCTACATTTACAGTAGAAACTGATAAAACTGTATCATCATTAAAACTTAATAATGGTAAAAATTATAAATATGGTGATACAATAACTATTTCAAAAGATTTAGTTACAGGTGCAACAGAAAATTATGTTTTTACCTTAGAACAATCATTAAATAGTACTATATTATCATCTGTAATAGACCAAATTAATGATATATCTATGAATATTGAAACATTAAGAAATAATAATAATCATTTTGTAAATGTGTCAGTAACATCAAGCACTGATATACCAAAAGATTTTAAGATTAAAACTGAATATAATACAACAACAAATTTAATATTTAATACTACTGGTAAAAATAAATTACAATCATTTGATAATATAGAATTAAATGCTAATGCTGGTTCTATTAAAATGGATTCAAGTAATGATAATAAAATTACAACAGGTAATTTTAACTTAACTAATAATGATACAACAATTACATCTGATAACAATGTTCATATTATAAATAATGCACCATATCAAACATTAAGTAATAAATTTATATCATTTAAAAAATCTATTGAAAAAGAAAATGAAACAAGTATGAGAATTGGATATGAAACATTTGATGCCGGCGAAAGATTCCAATCATTTTATTTAACAGGAACTGATAGTAAAATTATATCAACAAGTGTCAATGCATTACCTTTACAAAATAATTATTGTATTCAATTTTGGTTTAAAAAAGAAACAACTAATGCAAGTGAAGTATTATTAACATTAAATAACGATACTACATCTACATTAGTTAGTCAATTTGAAATTGATGCTAATAAAAATATTAAATATACTTGTGGAACTACATCAATTTTAAGTAGTGTAGAAGTTAATGATACAAATTGGCACAATGTATGTGTATCATTTACAAAAAATACTACTACTGGTATTAAAGGTTCAGTAGATTTAATTATTGATGGAATATTAGATACATCAAAAGATAATCATCTAAATAACTTAAGTGATGATGTTGATAAAATTATATTAGGACAAGATACAAGTGGTTTAAATGGTTATTTAACTGATATAAGAATATTTAGAAAATATCAAAGTGTAGAAAATATATTATCTAATTTATATAATCCAAATTATGATGATAATTTAATCTTACATATATTCCCAAGAATTGATTATGATGGAAGTAATTATATTTATAATAAAGATAGTGGTAATAATGAAGGATTATTATATAATAGTGATACAAATTATAATGATTTTAAAATTATTCAAAATACAGAAACAAATTATAGTTATTTAAGATATAATTTACCAAATAATCCATTAAATAATTTCCCTAATATTGCTAATTCGTCATATACAATTGAAATGAATATTTCTCAACAAGTAAATATTCCTATAACAACTTCACATTATGGTTATGAAGTAGGTACAATATTTAGTTATGGTGAACAAACAGATAATAAAGGTATGAAATTAGAAATATTACCAAATAATGGATTAAAATGGTCATTTTATCATAGTAATGGATTTAATAAATCTGTTGAAACAAATGGTGGTGTAATTGGTCATAATCATGGTTCTGGATATGCAGTAAATGATGAAATAGAATTAACTGATCCTGGACATAGTGCTAATACTATAACTGTAACTGTTGATAGTATTAATATTACTGATAGTATTACTGATGCTGATGGTAATATTAAATATACTGGTTCTATAAAAACAATAAAAACTCCAGTTCAAAATCATGAGAATGTCAATGCTGGTAGTTTTATAGTAGGTACAACATATAAAATAAAAACACCAGGTACTACTATTTTTACAGATATTGGTGCTTCTAATGATAGTATTGGAAACAAATTTATTGCTACTGATGTTGGTGTAGGAACAGGTATTGCTACTGAAGTATGGAAATCTAATGTAAAATATACAAGAGTAACAGGAACAAATATTATAGGTACTGGTACAGGTGCTGAATTTTATTTAGTTTTTGACGAAGATGGAATTGTAACAGTACATTTAGATAAAGTAGAAAATAGTCATGTGGCATTAGTTGGTACTGATACTAAAAAACATATATTTGTTAATGGAGTTGATAAAACTGATAATACTGATAATAATGTAGTATTTACAAATATTGATACTGTTGCTTATATTGGTAAAACATATTTACATATGGGTGATAATAATAATCTTTATTCAGAAACAAGTTTATATAATGATACAGATAAAAAAGCACGTGTTATATTAGATGAAATTGGAGCTACATTTAATTTATCTAATTTCAGAGTATATAATAATGCTAAAACACAATCCGAATTATTATTAAATAAAGATGTTTATAATATACAAGATTCTGATTTAGTTTTAGATTATCCTATATTAGAATCAGATATATCAAGAGAACAAATATTTAATTTTGATGGTTCATCTAGTTATATTAATGTACCACTTATTGTGTCTGATGTAATATTAAATACCGATGTTAAACATAATTTAGGTGAAACCTTAACTTTTAATGGAACAGATGATTTTATTGGAATACCAGCTAGTATTGCACCACAATTAGCAAATTCTGATTTTACAATTGAATTTTGGTTAAAACAATATACAATTACAACAAGTGGTTCTAGTCATAGACATCATGTAATATATAATCAAGGAACAGGTGTTGGAAATGTGATATCTATTATGATGAAAAAAGTATGGAATACAGGAAATTATATAATTTCTTGTGCATTTAATGGTGATAATTTAAATTATGAATTAGGAAATAGTTTTCCTTATGAAAATAATTGGCATCACTATACTTTTACATTTGATTCAAGTTCAAGAGTTATGAAATTATATATTGATGGTGTTTTAAAATATAGTGATACTAGAACAGGACAAACAACAGCTAGTGGTAGTGTGCAAATTGGTACTTTTAGCGATAAAAGTGAATTTATGGAAGGTGAATTAAAACATTTACGTGTATATGATACTGTTAAATATACTATTGATTTTACTGTTGATTCAACTAATTATACAATAAATAATATTCCTTATTCAACAATAATTGGAGATTACAAAATGTATATTCCATTTAGTAATAATAAGATAAATGAAGTAACAGTATATCATGATAAATTATCTATTGCACCACAATTAGCTAGTTCAAACTTTACAATTGAATTTTGGGCTAAAATTAATTCATTTACTGGTGATCGTACAAGTATATATCATCAAGGTTCAGAAGATGATCATGATAATTTATCTGTACTTATAGATTCAAATTATATTTATCTATATTTTAGTAATGGAAGAGCTGATTTTGATATTAGTGAATTAACTAAAACAAATTGGAATCATTATGTTATTGTTTATGATAGTTCAGGTGAATCAAATAATGGTTCTGCTATATGTTATGTTAATAAAGTTTCAAAAACTGCTTCTTATTGGAATGGTGCACATACACATTTAACAGGAATGAAAGGTCAAACAACTGCTTCTGGTGATGTAAAAATTGGTAATATAGGACTATCAACATATTTTGATGGTGCTATTGAAAGTTTAACAGTATATAATACTATTAAATCAAATCAAGATGTTAAAGATATGTATGCTTATCGTAATAAACCAGATGAATTATTTAAATTAGATTATGATTGTGTATTACATTTAGGAGATAATAAAAAAATATATAGTTATAATTACGAATATAATTCAAGTGTATTTGATAATGTAACTTTAACAAATAATAATTTTGAACTTAATGATGATACTAATAGTATAAATACATTATTAACAAATATTAGTACTAATGGTAATTCATTATTACAATTATATGATGCAAATACTCAATTATATTCACAATCTGGTGAAATAACAATAAAAAGTGCAGATGGCAAATCTATTACAAGTGATAATAGTGAAACAATAGAATTAAAATCATTATTAACTGAAGATATAAACAATACAGTTAATATTATTAGTGATGCAGGTACTACTGAAACTATATTAATTAAAAATACAAAAGGTACAAGTTATAATGCTATAAATATTGAATCTTCAGTAGGTGGATTAATGGTTAAATCAAATAAAGATGTTAATTTATATAATGAAACACAAAATATAACTTTTAAAACTAATCATGATTCAACTGTTGATGAAAATCATGTTTCATTTTCATTTAATTGTAATAGTACAAATTATTTTAATATTAGTAAAACAGGTAAAATACAAATAACTAATGTTCAAGATTCAGGTGTTGATGTAAATAATGTTGTCAGTGATACTACTACTGATGAAACTAACACATCTTTATTTATTAAATCAGATATATTATTTAAAAAAGATTTATTTGCTTCAAATAGTTTAATAATAGAAAAAGATTTAGTTGTAAAAGGACAAGAAAATATTGTATATACAGATAAATATACAGTTGATGATCCACTAGTAATAATTGGTTTAAATCAAACAACATCAAATGCTTATAATACAGAAGGTGGATTTTTAGTTAGATATAAAAATACTAATGATATTGAAACAGCTGATAATGAATTTGCTGGACTTTCATTTAATAAAAATACATTTAATCAATTTAATTTATTAAATAAAATACCTGATCAAGATGATAATGTAGAAGTACCTGATTTTGAGTCTTCAAATTGGACAGATGAAAAATATCATTCAGATTTACATTTAAGAAATTTAATGTGTTTAAGTTCTGCTGTTTCAGATAAAGTTTTAAGTACAGATGGTGATTCAAGTAATAACATAACTAGTGGTGCTTTACAAGTAAAAGGAGGTGCTACTATTGGAAAAAAATTAATTGTAAAAGATACATCAAAAGCTATTACTTTTGATGTAGCAGCAGGTACTGATGATCAAGCATCATTAGTAGTAAAAGGAGGTATAACATTAGCAAAAAATATTTATTTTGACCATGGAAAACACATAGATTTTAATAATAATGGAAATAATGATACAGTATTTAATATACATGCAATTAATAACGCCGGTAGTAGTTTACCTGAATTAAATTTTGTATCAATGAGTACAAATGAACCAAGTAATCCAAATCATATTGAATTCAATGTTGATACAAGTGGAACTATTGATTTAGATTTTGCAGGTTCAAATATTTATAGATTTAATAGAGAAGGAACAGATAATAAATTATCTGTAAGTACAAACTTTACTATTGATACTAATAAAATATTATATTTAAAAAATAATAAAGATACTGCAACTAATTATTCTGAAATAAGTTATAGTTTACCATCATCAGATGTATTAGATTGGGTTACTGATTGGGATGATACTACAGATTGGAATATTACTTATTCTTATGTTAAAGAACAAATTATACATTTTATTCAAGAAATGTATGACTCTTTCCCAATTATTGGTTCATCACAAATATTTAGAGTATATCATCCTACTCAAAATGTATACTTAAAAGCAACAAGAATTGTTAATGATAATGATGTAAAAATATTAAATAATTTATCTGTTAGTACTAAAGATGAATCTGATGTATATAAATGGAAAGTAGAAGAATTACATCATTATGATTTAACTATTGATAATACAAAATTATTTGAATTTGAAATGAGTATATTCTTTACAGATGATACTGATCAAGGTAATTTAATTAGAGATAATTTAATTAATGGAGCTAAATTACCATTAGTTTCAGGTAATTCTTATGATGTAAGTAGTGTATTTTACGGAATAAATGATACAAATAAAGTACAAAAACAATTAAAAGCATTTGTTGAATATTATTTATCAAATAAAAGTGTAGGAAGTGTATTAAGATTTGCTCATAATAGTACTAATAGATATGCATTAAAAGCAACTAAATTGAAATTAGGATTTAATTTAGTTGTTGAAGAAGTAGTAAATGATACATTTAGTAGTTATTTATATTATAATCAAGAATGGAGTTTTGATACAACTAAATTAAAAACTTTAAGTTCAAATAATAAAAATTCAGAAAATAACAATTTAAATAATGGTAATATTAGACTTGATTATAATAGTCATACTGATAAAACAAAATTTTCACAAGGTGGTTCTGATTTCTTTAATATAAATCATAGTGGTACTGATAGTACATCAAGTATTGTAGCTAATTCAAATGCTATATTAAATAGTACAAATGATATTGTTATTAAAAATATGTCTACTGAAACTACAACAACAACATCAACAACATCAACAACACAACTAACCCCAAGGCAAATAGCATTAAAATTAGGTGAAAATATTGTTGGTGAAGCTGCTAATGATTTTAGTGGATATAGTGTAAGTTCAAATGCTGATGGTACTATTGTTGCAATTGGAGCTTATTTGAATGATGGTAATGGTAGTAATTCAGGTCATGTAAAAATTTATCAATATGATGGTTCTTGGAGTGAATTAGGTGAAGATATTGATATTGATGGTGAAGCTGCTGGTGATAAAAGTGGATGGAGTGTAAGTTTAAGTGCTGATGGTACTAGAGTTGCAATTGGAAGTAGAGAAAATGATGGTACTTCTGGTAATCCATCTTATAATTCAGGTCATGTACGTGTTTATCAATGGAGACAATTTACACAAATTGATAATGATAATAATATATATCATTATGAATCATTAACACAAAATACTACACAAACAAAACCATTAATTATAACATCAAGTAGTACTACTGCACCAGTCGTTGGGACATATTATTGGACACAATTAGGTAGTGATATTGATGGTGAAAATCATTCTGATTATAGTGGACATAGTGTAAGTTTAAGTGCTGATGGTAATAGAGTTGCAATTGGAGTTCTTTATGGAAATTCTAATAATTCAGGTCATGTTCGTGTTTATGAATATGATGAAGGTGATAAAGAATGGGTTCCATTAGGTGGAAATATTGTTGGTGAAGGTGCTAATGATAATTTTGGATGGAGTGTAAGTTTAAGTGCTGATGGTAATAAAGTAGCAATTGGAGGTAAAGACAATGATGGTAATGGTTATCTTTCAGGTCATGTACGTGTTTATGAATGGAGACAACTTACAGACAGTGATTTTGATAATGGTGATATTATAATTATAACATCTAATACAGATACAGATACAGGACCAGCCGTTGGAACATATTATTGGGCACAATTAGGTTTTGATATTGATGGTGAAGATGATGGTGATAGATTTGGAACTACTGTAAGTTTAAGTGCTGATGGTACTAGAGTTGCAATTGGAGCTTCATTCAATGATGATAATGGTAGTAATTCAGGTCATGTACGTGTTTATCAATGGAGAGAATTTACAGAAAGTGATGTTGGTATATATCATCATAGTTCATTAATACAAAATACTACATCACACAAAAACCCATTAATTATAACATCAAGTAGTAGTACTCCACCTGCCGTTGGAACATATTATTGGACACAATTAGGTTTTGATATTGATGGTGAAGCTACTAATGATAGATTTGGAACTAGTGTAAGTTTAAGTACTGATGGTACTATTCTTGCAATTGGAGCTGAAATGAATGATGGTACTGGCCCCGACTCGGGTCATGTACGTGTTTATCAATGGAGAGAATTTACAGAAAGTGATGTTGGTATATATCATCATAGTTCATTAATACAAAATACTACACAACCAAAACCATTAATTATAACATCAAGTAGTACTACTGCACCTGTCGTTGGGACATATTATTGGACACAATTAGGTAGTGATATTAATGGTGAAGCTGCTGGTGTTTATAGTGGATATAGTGTAAGTTTAAGTGCTGATGGTAATAAAGTAGCAATTGGAGCTTATAGTGGTAAAGACAGTGATTTTAATAGAACAGGTCACGTAGTAGTTTATCAATTATTTGATGAAACAACAGAAGAAACAACAACATCATCATCATCAACAACATCAAGTATAATTAAAACATTAACAATTAATAGTGATATTACTTTACCATCAACAACTGAATTAAATTTTGATAATAATGTTCATATTAAAGATAGTAATATATCATCAACAAATGATGTTGAATTTGTTAGCACAAATGGTCTTGTAAATATGAAAATATTAAAAGATAGTGTTAATGTAGATACTTTAAATTTTGTAGATAGTGATAATAGTGTTTCAGTTGATAATGAATCATCAATATTATATATAAATAAAAATCCTGTATTATTTGATTTATCAAGAGAAAATAACTTTAGTTCAGGCTCAAAATATAATACATTATTTAAAAGTGATAAGAACTTAATTGTTGAATGTTTTGTAAATGTAGAAAATACAGTAGAATTAAAATATACTAATGATTTAAATACTATATCATTTGAATATTCTACAAGTAAAGTATCAATTACAATGAGTAATGACGGTGGTACTACTACTAGTAATGCTATTAATAATAGTGGTTCTAATTCAAAAATAGCTCATTTATGTTATATTCTTGAAACAAATGGTACAAATGTAAATGCTGGTAATTTTGTAATTGGTAATAAATATAGAATAATATCAATTAATACAGATTCTGAAAATACAGATTCTGAAAATACTAATTTTGAAGATATTGGTGCTGCTAATAATAATGTTGGAACAGTATTTACTGCTACAGGTGTTGGTGCTGGTAGTGGAACTGCTGAACTACTAGTAAATGCTGGTAATTTTGTAATTGGTAATAAATATAGAATAATATCAATTAATGATGGTAATACAGATTCTGAAAATACTGATTTTGAAGATATTGGTGCTGCTAATAATAATGTTGGAACAGTATTTACTGCTACAGGTGTTGGTGCTGGTAGTGGAACTGCTGAACTACTATCAAAATATTCATTAAATAAATCACATGTTTATGTTAATGGAAAAAAAATTATTTTAACAGTATTAGGAAATGTTGATTGTACAATTTATAATGGTGGTATTTTACAAATTGGTAATAATTCAAGTGTATTTTATATTAATGACTTAAAAATAACAAATGATCCTCATTTATCTACATCAAGTAGAATAATTCCTACTAATGTATCTGGCATAAGTTCTGAATATAATAATTTATTATTTAATGGAACATCTGATGTATTAGAAATTATTGAAGCTGATTCTCCAGATATATCGGATAAAGATTTTACAATAGAATTTTATGCTAAAATAAATAATAGAGATTCAACACCATATATTTATACACAGGGTACAGGTGCTAATACACTATCTATATATTTAGACACATCAAATTTAACATTATCATTTGGTACTACAACAGCTTCTATTCCTACATCAGATACTACTGATAATTTAGATAATATACAAGAATGGAATAATAATATAAAAGAATGGAATTATTATGCTATTATATATGATTATAATGAACAAAAAGTTACATTTAATATTAATGGTATTTCATATAGTCCAACAACATTTACAACAACAATTGGTGCATCAGGTAGTGTAACAATTGGTTATGATAATACAGATATATTTTTAGATGGTGAATTAAAAGAATTAAAAGTTTGGAATAGAATAAGAAATAGTGATGAAATAAATTATGCTAGATTACAATTATATAGTGATGAATATCTTAAAGAAAATACATTATTATATATTAAACAACATAATGAATATTATAAAGGTACAACATCAGCAAGATTTATAACTCAAACAGGAATTGCTAATGATGAGGGTGTTGTTAAAACAAATGTATTATATAGAAAAGATTCTGATTTAATTAGTGCATATTGGACATTAAATAATTTAGATAATAGAATTACTTCAATTCATAATTCAAACATTATAAACAGCTCGGATGACGAGCGGGCAGATGTTAATAAACCTTTATATATTGGAAATGATAATAGTGTATATGATTCAGAAATTAGTGTTAAATCAAATTCATTTAATAAAATGATATCATCTTGTATTAAATTTAATGATAGTAATTTTATTACTTATACAAATAGTGTTTATTTTGGTGGTAGTGATAGTAATTTTACAATACAATTTTGGTATAAACATACACTTAATGGTACTTTTAATTTATTATTAGAATCAGTAAGCACCACAACTATTTACAAATTAGAATTTGATAGTAATAATTTAACAGTAAAAGGACAAGGAGAAAGTAATTATATATCAAATAGCATATCAAATGATACAGAATGGAATTTTTATAGTATTGTCAATGATAATACAAATAATAAATTAAACATTTATGTAAATGGTGTTCATAATTCGAGTAGAGATATTTCAGAACCACTTCATCTTATAAATCAAAATATCAGAATTGGTAAAATAATAGGTGAAATGTTTAACTTTACAATTCATGATGATGCAATGACATTGCAACAAATACAAAAACATATGTTATTAAATGAATATGATATTAATGATACAAATTTAATAGTATATTTACCTATGAAAACACCACAAAATATTATAACTAATAAAATAAATAATTCTATTAAAAAAGAAATAGTTACATATGTAACAGCAGCTGGTGGTAAATATTATTTAAATAATGAAGAAAAACCTGAATTAACATTAGTTCGTGGAAATACTTATATTTTTGATTTAAGTGATAGTTCTACAAACGGACATCCATTTTATATAACAACAGGCAATCCAGGTGGGCAAAATGCAATAGATAATAAATACGATAATGGAGTAGTTACTAACGGAAATAATTATGGAACAAGTGTAAAAACTGTTACTTTTACAGTACCAAGTGATGCTCCAAATAC
>Ga0160423_10001414_pt1 | contig 20105 bp, 20 predicted proteins | sample CRUFie14St8metaG_FD_108191 | JGI IMG/M metagenome (GOLD analysis project Ga0160423, IMG submission 108191) | Marine microbial communities from the Costa Rica Dome - CRUD Field 142mm St8 metaG | ecosystem: Environmental > Aquatic > Marine > Oceanic > Photic zone | place: Costa Rica: the Eastern... | reverse complement strand
CCGAGGTCGTTTGGCGGTACATGATTTCCTCGAGGGTGAGGAGCAATGTGGCGTCGGAATTGGATGTGGTGCCTATTTTGTAAGTGCCATCCCGGGTGATGGCGTCGACGACGAAGTTGGTGGTGAGGGCCTCCGAACGTGGAAATAAAGTAAGTGTTCTAGCGAGCGGAACGTAAAGAGAATTGACTGAGGCGAGATGCTTCGGCTTTTCACCGCCAAGCCGATATCCTGCGCAAGACGAAAGAAGGCCGGAGCAGCAGAGGGTGAGGAAGAATCGAATCATGAGTGGTTAGGATCCTCCCAGTTCGGAAATTTTGGTCTGAGCCTGACTGCGAAGGGGCCCGGATTTGGAGGTGCGGACGACCTCCTTGTAGTAGAGAATGGCTGACGTGTTTTGCCCTTTCTTGCGGTAGAACTCGGCAATGTCGTAGGAGCGCTGGATATCTCCAGACGAAAGTATGGCAATCTGGCGCTTGGCATCGGTCGCGCGCTTGCTGCCAGGGTGACGAATGAGGAGGTCCTCGAACGCGTTGCGGGCGCGGTCAAGGTTGGCGGCGTCCTGATTTCCGCTTTTGGCTTCATCGAGAAGCATGGCGCCGATTTGGTATTGCGCTTCAGGGGCATATTTGGAGAGCGGGTAGTCCCGGGTGAGAGTGCGGTAGGCTTCGATAGCTTTCTGTGGATTCTTGCGGCTCCGGTATACCGTGCCGATGGCAAACTGGGCCTTTTCGGCGGAGACGGAACGAGGGGCATTGTTGCGGACCTTGGTAAGCATTTCGGCGGTGCGTTTGGCATCGATGCGTGATTTCCATCCGAGGAAGGAATTTTTTATCTGGCCGTTGGCGACATTGTGGGCGATGATTTCTTGTTGCTTCATCGCTTCGGCGTAGTGGGACGAGGCGGGATAGTTTTTGAGGAAGCTGTCGTATGCCTCGAAGGCTTTAAGGAGGTCCCCATCGTTTTGCAGGAGACGGGAGACGCGGTATTGTGAATCGGCCGCCACAGGGGACATCGGATAGAGGCGGTTGATCTTCTTGTAACCTTTGACGGCGCTGCTGACTTGGCCTGCTTTTTCGGCGGCGTAGGAGGCGTTGTAAAGGCCCAGGGCGAGTCCGTCGAGAGCGCGGGCTTCGCTGGAGAGGCGTGCTTGATCAGGGTCGGAACTGCAGGAAGAAAAAGCGAGAGTTGCACCCAGAAGGAGCAAGAGGCTTGTCTTGGAAGAGAGCATGTCGGAAATCTAGTGCTTTTGTAGAAAATGAAAAGAGAGCAATTTAGGAAGGAGGATGAACGTCAATGAGGAGGTTGCGCAGGCGTCGGTAATATAGGGAGGGGATTTCAGTGGAAAAGGAGACTTTTCCTGCTCCATCGATCCAAATTTTGGCCCTGGAAATACTGAGGCCTGGGAAGATGTCCTTTAGTTCTCCGATTATTCCAAGGGTGATTTTGCCTTTCCTGGAGGTGATATTGGATACGATGATGGAAATTACGGTGACCGAAAGGAGGCGGAAAAACCATTTCATGAGAATGGCTCCAGAGTAAATCGCGCGGGAGAGAATCCAACCTTTTTGACAGAATTTAGGGGGAGTCTGTGGTATTTTCCGCGTGGGATGACGAAGGGTAAGATATTGGAATGGTCGCTTCGATTGTGCTTGGGGGGATTGTTTGTTTGGAGTGGGGTGGTAAAGTTGCAAGATTTACCGGCATTTATGGAGTCGGTGGGAAATTACCAATTTGAGTTTTTGAATGAGCCTTATGATGCGGTGGTTACTTACACTCTGCCGTGGGTGGAGGTTTTTGCAGGCTTGGCGGTGATCAGTGGATTTGGGAAGTCGGGAGGATTGGTGATTATTATGGGAATGTTGGCGTCCTTTTGTTGGGCGCTTTCAGATGCGTGGTCCAAGGGGCTCAACATTAATTGCGGATGTTTTAGTAATAGCAGCGAGCCGGTGAATTATCCGCTTAAATTAGCCGAGAATGCCGGGATTTTTTTTGTGGCGCTGGTGTTGTTGATCATGGCATTTCGGATGGGACGGAAATCGGAGGGCTAGCGCTTGTGAAGATGGGCAGAGGTGGTTAGAACATATCCATGACCTACGCTGATCGTCTCAAGAATCGTCTCGAAGTAACCGGGTCCGCGCTCTGTGTGGGGTTAGATCCTCGTCCGGAATTCACGAAAGGAGGAGTTGGCGGGATTGCTGAGTTCTTGCGCCGGGTAGTAGGTGAGACCGCGGAATATGCCGCAGCCTTCAAACCGAACATGGCCTATTTCGAAGCGATGGGGCTCCACGGGATTGAGATTCTCGAACAGCTGTTGGAGGAAATGCCAGATGAGGTCCCAGTTATTTTGGACGCCAAGCGGAGTGATATTGGAGAGACCCAAAAATATTACGCAAGGTCCTATTTTGAAAACTGGGGGGTTGATGCGGTGACGCTGAATCCATTTCTGGGATACGATACGCTTGAGCCATTTCTCGATTGGGACGGGAAGGGGGTGTATCTTCTCGCGGTGACCTCGAACCTTGGCAGTGTTGATTTTCAGCGGAGAGATTGCGAAGGGAGGGCGCTCTTCGAACGGGTCGGTGATCTTTGTGACCGGGCTGTGAGTGAGGGACGAAAAACAACGAGTGGATTGGTGGTTGGTCTGACCAATGCCGACGAAAATGTTCTTGCGAATCTTCCCGATGTGCCTTTGCTCATTCCCGGGCTGGGGGCACAGGGTGGAAGTATCGACGCGCTCAGGGGTAGTGGGAGGCAGGCAGCCAGCGTGATCAATGTGTCGCGTGGAATAATCTACGCTGAGGGAAATGCAGACTATGCGGGATTGGCGAGACACTGGGCGGAAGAAATTGCGTCGGTGATCGTCTAAGAGAGCAGAAATGGCGAGAGGGCCTGAAAAGAGGGAAGGGTATTCCGGAGTTCTGCCTAAGAAAGGGTGGCCGGCGCGTTACTATCGTTTTTGGCGTCATAGATTGATTCCGCAGTTGCTCAAGAAACGTGAGGGTTCAACTCATGAGCCGATTTTCATACCGCCGGAGGATGGTTTGTTGCGGGCGACCTAGATTGGTCACGAATCGTTTCTGGTTCAGTTTGAGGTCACCGCGAGAAGATCTGTTTGGCCTTCCTTCCGATCGGAGCTTACGACGCACCGAGCGGGCGTGACGTTCACATTAATTCGGAAGAGGCAATTCGGGCCTTTGAGGAGTTGAGAGCTGATCTTATGATTCCCATACACTACAGGACATTTCCGCTTGGGAACGAGCACCCCGACGAACCCGACGAGAGATTGGTGAAGGAAGCAGATCGTCGGGGAATCGCAGAGCGAGTGTCGACATTCGGCGGCTGAAAAAGATCTGAACTTTTTTGTCCAATAATCGCTACTTCCGTGGACCAGTTGCAAAGCTTATCCTTTTCATCTATGCCCATCGCGGATTCCGAAGACAAGCACGAACACTTCACCCACTTGCTTCTCGAAAGCGAGCCGGATCGTATCCGAGGCCGTAAAGGCGATTCGAGTATAGAATTATTCGAAAGAATGGGCTCCGGATTCGAGTTTTGTCTGGCGGTGTTTCGCGTTGGATTTTCAAGAAAACTTCAGGCTATGCTGATTGTCTGGATGGGTTTTCCATTTTTGGTATTTGGAAAGGTAAGTCAGGCCGAAGCCGAGATTCTCTTCGTGAAGAAAATTAAGCCATTACTCGAGTTCAAGTGTGGAGGTTGTCACGGTGATGCAGGCGAGAAAATCAAAGGCAACTACGATATGCGCTCGCGATCGGGTTTGTTGAGGGGAGGCGAGTCGGGTGATCCCTCTTTGATTCCGGGGAAGCCAGATGTGAGTCCGTTGTTTATCGCGGTGACCTGGAAGGATTCGGATTTAGAGATGCCTCCCAAAGAAAACGACCGTTTGGATGCGAAGCAGATTGCCGACCTTCGGGCGTGGATCGAAGCGGGGGCTCCGTGGGTGGAATCTAGGGTGAAATCCCCAGTCGTGAGGGGAGGGCTTGGTTCCTGGAGCGCTCCGGATGGCGATGGGCTTGTGAGGGTGAAGTTGACGAAGGCTGAGAGCGAGTCTTGGGCGAACCGGGGATATGATCCGAAAAAGCTATGGGCTTTTCGCAAGCCTTCGGTGGCGATCAAGCCGCCGACGTCATCAGAGCACCCCATTGATGCTTTTGTGAATTCGAAGCTTAAGCAGATTGGCCTTCAACCGGGGCCGAAAGCGGATGCGAAATCGCTAAAGAGAAGGTTGGGCTTTTCGCTGACTGGATTGCCTCCCACGAAGAGAGACCTTGTGATGTCATACGAAAAGTTAATGAATCGATTGATGGCCTCGCCTCATTATGGCGAGCGGATGGCCCAGCAATGGCTTGATGTGACGCGGTATGCCGACTCGAACGGATTTGCGCGCGATGAAGAGCGGCCGGATGCCCATCTTTATCGTACTTACGTCATCGAAAGTTTCAATTCGGATAAGCCATACGATCGTTTTGTGAAGGAGCAAATTGCCGGGGATGAACTTGAAATGGCAGGACAGGATGCCCTGGCTTTTTTGTGGATGGGGCCGTTCGAAATGACAGGAATGACTTCGGCTGCGGTGGCACGGCAAATGTGGTTGGATGATGTCGTCAATAGTGTGGGCGTGACTTTTCTGGGACAGGAATTGCGCTGTGCGAAGTGCCACGATCATAAGTTTGATCCAATCACCACGCGGGATTATTATTCCATGCAAGCGGTTTTTGGGAGCACCAACCATCACCTAAAAGGGGGGAACTATAGGATTCGCAAACAAAAGCCGCTTCCGGTCCAGATCCTTAAGGGTGGTTCTTTGGAGTCACCGACAGAAAAAGTGTCTCCGGGCTTATTGAGTGCCTTAAGGCATACGGGCGAGACACACGTGCCGAAGTCTGGGCAGGGACGTCGCACTGCCTTGGCTGATTGGATTGCTTCGCGGGACAATGCGCTTACTGCCCGAGTGATCGTGAACCGGGTATGGTCCTGGCATTTTGGGCGGGGGATCGTGGCGACTCCAAATGGGTTTGGTTCGATGGGGTCCAAGCCGACGCACCCGGAATTGTTGGATTGGTTGGCGAATTGGTTTGTGGAGAACGGGTGGTCGATCAAGAAGCTGAACCGTCTGATTCTCACTAGTGAGACTTATCAACGAAGCACCCGACATCCGGAGATGGCGACCATTCGTGAACGTGATCCCGATGGGGTTTATCTGGCTAGTTTTGCGCCCCGACGACTGACCGCCGAGGAGATTCGGGATACCATGCTGGTCGCGAGTGGTGAGTTGAATCGGGACATAGGGGGGAAGAGTTTTCGCGCTGAGATTAATTGGGAGGTAGCTTTTCAAGCTCGTCTCGCGATGGGGAAAGTCCTGCCTCCCTGGGAGCCCGAGGCCAAGCGTAAGGATCGTAATCGGCGCTCGATATATGCTATGCGAATTAGAAACCTGGGGCATCCTTTGATGGAGGTATTAAATCGCCCTCCGACAGAGCTGTCTTGTGAGAAGCGGGATGAGACCACGGTGGTTACCCAGGCTTTTAGTTTGTTTCACGGGGAGTTTTCCAATGAGCGAGCTCTTGCGCTCGCCGACTTGGCGATGAAAGAGAATCCGAAAAGTCTGGAGGCACAAATTAAGCAGGTTTTCTTGCAGGTGTTGTCGAGGATGCCGAGCGCGGATGAGATGGCGCGTTCCCGTCGTCATGTCGATGGGATGTTACTTCATCACAAAGCCAATCCGCCGGTCCGAAATGAACTGCCAAAGGAGGTGACGCTTCCCAATGTCATCGAGAAGACGGGTCGACCTGCATATACGAAATTTACACTGGAGCGTCTGGCCACGTATGAGCGGGATCTGCAGCCGTGGGAGGTGTCCCCCGAGACACGCGCCCTATCGGATCTTTGTCTTGTCCTTCTAAACTCGAGCGAATTCCTCCACATTTACTAGATTATAATGATGACTCCACGCCGCGATTTTTTGTTTGGTCTGGGTGCCACCCTCGGAACGACCGCCTTCAATGCGATGCTGCGGGCGGAGGAGATGAAAAACCCACTTGCTCCAAAACCAGCGCATCTTTCGGCAAAGGCGAAGCATTGTATCTTTCTGTATATGGCAGGTGGGCCGAGTCATCTCGATACTTTTGATCCTAAGCCGAAGTTGACTGAGTTGAACGGTCAGCTCTACAGAAACAATGACAAGCTGGCTTCCAACATGGCGAAAGGGGAGAGGCGCTTTGTGGGTTCGCCATTTGATTTTCGACAGGTCGGGAAATCGGGTCTTTGGATGTGTGATCGCTGGAAGCATTTACCCGGGGTGGCTGATGATTTGTGCATTTATCGGGGGTGTCAGGGCGAGTCGGTAAATCATCCGACAGCCAATCTCCACATGAATACGGGGAATCGTTTTGGCGGTGATCCCGGAATCGGATCGTGGGTGAGTTATGGATTGGGCACTGAGAATGCCAATTTGCCCAGCTTCGTTGTCCTCCCTGGTGCCTACTATCCTCAGGGCGGTTCTGCAAATTGGACCAATGGTTATCTGCCGGCCCATCACCAGGGAACTCCGCTGCGGAGCAAAGGGTCGCCGATCCTAGATTTGTATCCTCCGAAGGGTGTGACCCGAGAAATGGAGCGGCGTAATTTGGATTTGCTTGCGCAGTTTGAAAAAGATCATGCCTTGGTTCATCCCGAACACAAATCCTTGGCAGCGCGTATGCACAATTACGAGTTGATGTTTCGAATGCAGTCCGAGGTGCCGGGAATGCTGGATCTCGATGGAGAAGACGAGAAGACGAAGGAGATGTATGGTATCGGAAATTCGGTAACCGATTCATTTGGGCGACGTTGCCTCTTGGCTCGGCGGCTGGTCGAAAAAGGAGTGAGATTTGTTCAGGCCTACTCGGTGGGATGGGATTCGCACGATGATTTGCGCAATGCACACACCGCGAGGATTAACGCGGTAGATAAGCCGATCGCAGGACTTATTCAGGATCTTAAAAACCGGAACCTGCTCGATGATACACTCATCGTCTGGTGTGGTGAATTTGGTCGTTCCCCTGATAATGCCGCCAAACGGGGTGAAGACGGTGCGGGTCGGGATCATAATCCGAAAGGAATGTCAGTCATGATGGCTGGAGGTGGCGTGAAGGCCGGGCATTATGTCGGTGCGACTGATGAAATAGGTCGTGAGGCTGTGGAAGTGGTGCATCCGATCAAGGATCTTCACACCACGATTCTTCACTTGTTGGGTCTCGATGACAACAAGCTCACCTACTTCCACGGGGGAAGATACAAACAACTCAGCCAAACCGGTGGGGAGGTGATCTCGGAGATTATCGCCTGATTCCGGGCGCTAATATCCGGGTGGGTGGCGAACGATGTGGCCTGTGGATTTTCGCGTCCATGGTTTCCACCGGGGGCCGGTTCGTCGGCTGGAGCCGCCCGTGTCGAGACGTAGGCCGGCTACGGTCATGAAGACGTGGCCATTGCGGGCGTAAAGGGTGATCCATTTTCCGTAGCCTCTCTTGCCGTAGTTAAGAAAACCGCGCGAGGACATTTGACCGTTCATGAGTCCGGCTTCGCGGAGGACGTAGGAGACGGCGCCGGAGCAATCGTAGCCGGAGTCATTGAGTCGGGCGTGGCCACCGCCCCATTTGTAGGGCTTGTTTTGGAGGCGGTTTCCAGCGGCGATGGCCAGTTTGACCTTGGTGGGAGCCCCTCGTGGGGCGTAGGCCCAGCCGTTGTGGTAGGCGGCGGTTCGTTTCGCTGTTCTTTTGTAGGTGACTGGATCCCTGGCCTCGACCTGACTGCCGCAGGAAGAGAACAGGAGGGCCGCCGTGAGAGTAAGAAGAAACGCGGAAAATCGAATCATTAAAATTTCTAAAGTATTTTGAGCAAAAGAGCAACTCGGGAGAATCATGTGTTCTTTATTCGGTGGGGAAGCGAATGAAAGCTCCGGTTGCAATGCCCGCTTTTACGATTCCTCTAGAGGGCGTGGTCGTCGTGACGGTTGCTCCTCCGTGCGAAAAGAAGACTTCGGCGGCGATATTACTGTCGCTTGAAAGAGGGAAAGGTGAATTAATTCTGAATAAAGTGAGCCGCCTCTGCTTTCAATATTTTGTGCGTAGGTTAGGTGGTATTATGATTGTCTTTACACTCTTGTTGGTGAGCTATTCGTCATTCCGATTGGTGGATGGTGATCAGGTGGCTGCGCCGGGTGTTCAGGCCGGAGCACGGTATGTCTTCCGCGATGACTTTCAGCTTTTGGGTGACCAATTCATCACCGAAGACAGTGTGGCTTTTGAGGCTTCGATTGGATCGAGCTTTTAATGATTGTCGGTTCAATTCTAGGTCTTTGTGAAGTGGATTTGCTGAGGCCAACGGAACCCTTATTCAGGAAATGGCGGTGCGTTTGGTGCAGGATACGGACGGGTTGAAGTTGTTGAATCGGGTGGCTCACCGCTTCAGGGCTGTCGGCCACTGAAGATGCGGCGTGAGGTTAAAAAAGCCGAATGCTGGAGAGACCTCCGTCGGGGCGGAGGATCTGTCCGGTAGTGAACCGTGAAGCGTCAGACAGTAGATAGCTGACAAGTTCCGCGCTGTGTTCTACTTGTCCGATCATTTTAAGAGGATGTCGTTCGGCTGCGGCTTCGCGGCGCTTATCGTCGGCCAAAATTCCAGCAGCTAAGGGACTATCGGTCAGTGACGGAGCAATGGCATTAACGCGAATTTTCGGGGCCCACTCCGCGGCGAGGCTTCGGGTGAGTCCTTCGACTGCGCCCTTGGCGGTGGCGATACTGGCGTGCATGGGCATGCCGCATTTAACAGCGATCGTGCTGAAGAGAACGACGGAGGCGGAAGGCGCTTTTTTGAGGGAGGGAAGAGCAAGTCTCAATGCGCGGGTAGCTCCTAGGAAATTGACTTCCCAGTCGGCGAGGAATTCCTGATCGGTAAGTCGATGGAAGGGTTTGAGGTTGATTGTGCCGGGGCAGTAGACCAAGCCATCAAGGCTCTCAGGAATGCTCAGGGTGGCTTGTGAGTTGGTGGCCTCGAAAGTGTTCCGGGAAGTGGCAATGACTTCGTTGCCTTGTGATTCCAAAAGGTTTTTTGTCGCCAATCCGATACCGGAGGATCCTCCAACGAGAAGAATGTTTCGTGTCATAAGGGATTATGCCCGGGGAGGGGAGTTTGTCTTTGGGTTTCTGTCCAGTTGGCGGATTTTTTCGAGATAGGTGTTATCGGGGGCTGGTTTTTCGGGCGAAGAGGGAGTTGCCAGCATTTCCCGGGTGGTGTCGCTGCTAGACGCGATGAGTTCCTTGATGGTTTCTGCTTCGGGCAGGTTCTTCCAGTATTTCTTGGGCATCTCGGATTGCATCGCTTTTACCTTGAGGCGGGCAGGGTTGAAGATGTTGCGGTAGTAGGTTTTCCAAAGCTCATCGAGGGAGTCCGAGTCGGGGGCTTGGGTTTTGTCGACACCGTTCGTGAAGTGAATTTTCTGGCCGTCCCAGTGCATGCATTCGTCCGGGGTGAGAATGGACCAATCCATGCCGGTGAAGCGTTTGCGAAAGAAGGCGGAGGTTAGGCGCACGATGCGATGTTCGGTTTCGAACCAGGCGACGAATTGCTCGCGATTGGTTTCCGGTGCGTCATTGACTTTTCGGAATCGGATAAAGGCGTGCATCTTATGAATGTCGCGTCCGATTTGCTTAGCCATCGTTCTGACACGATGAATTTGGGGGTCCGTGGAAAGCGCGAGGAGATGAGCTTCACCGTGGGTGAGTCGCCAGAGAAGGGAATAGAGGAGTGCCCATTGATCTCCCGAGCGATGGCAGGAGACGGTGCGAGCGAGGTCGATAAAGGCCCTGGGGACTCTGGGGAGATTTCCGGTGCCCGGGGGCAGTGGTGCTTCGGAGAAAAGCCCGAACTGTTCGCGGCTCTGCCAAAGAAGATCCTCCGGTGGGGTTCCAGCAGCTAGGAGGGATCGAGCGACTCGACGCCAGTCGTCGAATTTTTCGGGATAGACAAGGGTTCTCATCGTTTAGAACTCACCTCCGATAACTTCGCTCTTAGGGATGGGCGCGGAGAAATCGAGTTCCAATTGTTGCGCGGGAGGGGCATGGAGAGCTCGGATTTTTTCGGAATCCAGTTCGAGTGAGGCTGGTTGATGATCGGCGGTGATTATGAAGGGGAGGCATTTTTTCAAATTGACCCGCATCTTCATGAGGTCGTTCACGCGGATGTGATGAAAGCGGCGGGCCGTAATGATCCGTTTGGCATTCCGCACCCCGAGGCCAGGGATGCGCAGGATTACTTCGTAGTCGGCTTTGTTAAGATCGATGGGAAAGAAGTTGCGATTACGCAGCGCCCAGGAAAGCTTTGGGTCGATATCCAGATCGAGGTTGGGTTGGTTTTTTGTTGTGATTTCATCGACTTTGTATCCATAGAAGCGCATGAGCCAATCAGCTTGGTAGAGACGGTGCTCACGGACCAAGGGAGGCGATTTTAGTGGGAGGCGAACCGAGGAGTCCGGTATGGGGCTGAAAGCCGAGTAGTAGACGCGCCGGAGTTGGAAATTTACATAGAGTTCTCCGGCGCGTTTAAGAAAATGGGCGTCGTGTGATTGGTCGGCTCCCACGATCATCTGGGTGCTCTGCCCGGTCGCGAAGGGCGATTTTTTGCAACTCTTCTCCGCTTTGCTTTCGGAAATTTTGTCGTTGATTTTATGCATCGCTTCCTTGGTGCGGGAGATGTTTTTTTCTGGAGCGAGATTCTTGAGACTCTTTTGTTGAGGGAGCTCGATATTGATACTGATGCGGTCGGCGTATTTTCCAGCCTGGGCGATGAGTTCGTCAGAGGCTTCTGGGATGGTCTTGAGATGGATATAGCCTCTGAAGTGATGGTCTTCGCGGAGCGTCCGCGCGACTTGCACCACTTGCTCCATGGTGAAGTCGGCGCTGCGCACGATTCCCGAACTGAGGAAGAGGCCTTCGATGTAATTGCGTTTGTAGAAATCGAGAGTCAGAGAAACGACCTCCTTGACGGTGAAGCGTGCCCGGCGGACGTTGCTTGAGCGGCGGTTGATACAATAGTGACAGTCGTAGAGGCAGACGTTGGTGAGAAGAATCTTTAAGAGCGAGACGCAGCGTCCATCGGGTGTATAGGAATGACAAATGCCGACCCCTCCGGTTGAGCCGACTCCTTTTCCGGAAGAGGAGTCCTTCCGAGTAGCGCCGGAGCTTGCACAGGAGGCATCATACTTGGCAGCGTCCGCGAGGATCTCTAATTTTGTGATAGTGTTAATATGAACAAGATGTTCTAATGAATAAATTTTTGCAAGACACTTATTCTCGTAAAAACAAAATTTTCGATAGGCAAAGGGCTTTTTTTGGATTTTTCACTGGGCTTAAATCCAGTGCTGCAAGGATTGAGGCGTCTTCGGGAATAAGCTTTAATTCTTGAGATCGAACTAAATTTGCAAGATGTCGAATTACAAGAAGGAAGAGTGGTGCGAGGTGTGGGACGGACTTTTCTGACCCTTCGTGGAGGGTCGTCGCGAGTTTTTTGAGGAATTATGGAGCAGTTGAGAGTCTGATGATTATGGTCGCTAAAAAATGTCCGTCGGGTTTGATTTTTGGTGCGGAAAGTGAAATATCGTTTTGAAGAGGCCTGTAATTCAGTGTGAAACGCGTTTCAAATGGCAAACAAACTGCAAAATGTTGACCGGAGTCGCTATCGGGTTCCTATCTTGGACCGGGCGCTGGCTTTGGTTGAATTGCTGGGGTTGCACCCTGAGGGCTTAAATGTGACCGAGTTGTGCGAGGCCCTCGCTATTCCTAAGAACAGTGCCTTCCGGATTGCGGTGACTTTGGAAGAGTCAGGATATCTTGAGCGGCTGGAAACGAGTAAGAAATACCGTCTGACTTCCAAGTTTGTGACGGTGGGTGCGTCCTCAGTGTCGGAGATCAATCTATTTGAGAAGTCGCTCGATATCATGCGGACTCTGCGAGATCAGTTGAAAGAGACTGTTCTTTTGGGGACTTTATCGGGAAGCGAAGGCGTGGTGCTTGATCGGGTTCCGGGGCTTCACGCCTTCCAGTTTTCGGTGGATCCGGGAACGCGCTTTGTTTTGCACACGGCGGCGCCGGGGAAGGCGATTTTGGCTTATTTGCCTGATGAAGAATGTCGGAGGATCGTTGATCGTATGGAGTTCACTCATTTCACTGAGAACACCATTTTAGAGAAGGATGAGTTTTTGGCTCATCTTGATGAAGTTCGTAAGAGAGGCTATGGGTTTGATTTATCGGAGGAGAGAGAAGGCCAGTATTGTGTGGGAGCCCCGATTTTTAATGCAAAGGATGATCCAATTGCGGCTTTGTGGATTACGGCACCGTCATCGCGTTTGCCGGACTGTGATTTGGATGGGGTGGCCCGAAAGATTCGGGCTGCGGCCGACGTCATTTCAAGTAGATTAGGATGGGATCCAGAAGGATGAAGATGAAGAAGCAAATATTTGGAATGCTGATATGCGGTTTTGTTCCGTGTCTTTCAGCCAAGGAATTCTCACCGGAGGATATTTCCTTTTTTACCAAGGAGGTTCGTCCTTTGCTTGAGGAGAATTGTTTTCGTTGTCATGGCGGTAAAGATTCCAAGGGTCATCCTAAAGTGAAATCCGGGTTTCAGATGATTAGCCGGAAGGGGATTATTATCGGGGGAGACCATGGTTCGGCCTTCAATGAGGTGGAACCGGAGAAGAGTCTTTTTCTTCAAGTGATCAGCTATGAAGACGAAAATCTTGAAATGCCGCCAAAAGGAAAGTTGTCTGAGGAGGCGCGCGGCGTTTTGTCGGACTGGGTGAAGCGGGGAATGCCCTGGACTCCGGAGGATGCGGATGTCCTCGTCGAGGTGGAAGAGGACGACAAATCCATCACCACGATTAACGAGTTCAGTAAAAGCCGGTGGTCATACAAGCCAATGGCGCGTCCGGATGTTCCGATTGTGGGCAATGGAGAGTGGAAAGCTCCGATTGATGCCTTCATTTACGATGGGGTAAACAAGATGGGGCTGAATCCTAATGCTCCGGCTCCTCGGGTGGAGTTGATTCGTCGGGCCTACTACAATTTGACCGGGCTTTCTCCCTCTCTTTCTGAGGTGCAGGAATTCGAAAATGACAAGTCTCCCGACGCCTGGGAGAAAGTGATTGATCGCCTTTTGGCCTCACCCGCTTACGGGGAAAAGTGGGCACGTCATTGGTTGGACTTGGTTCGCTATGCCGAGACTAATGGTTTCGAGCGGGACAGCGACAAGCCCTTCGTCTGGCGCTATCGCGATTATGTCATCAAGGCTCTCAACGAGGACAAACCTTACACTCAATTCTTGACCGAGCAGTTGGCTGGAGATGAGTTGGCCAAGCCGACTTTCGACTCTATGTCGGCGACGGCTTTTCATCATTTGATGCAGTGGGACGATGAACCCTCAGATAGGAAGCAGGCCTATTACGATATTCTTGACGACAATGTTCGTACTACGACCGAAGTTGTATTAGGAATGACGGTGGGATGTGCCCGTTGCCATGATCACAAAGGCGATCCGATCTCGCAGAAAGACTACTATAGCTTCATGTCCTTCTTCAGAGGGATCGTGCCATTTTCCCGCGGCAAAGGTCCGGTGGAGAAAATGGTATTCGAGGGCATTGATGACAAATTTGAGGCGACGATGGAGGCACACCATCGTCACATTGAGCATCTTAAAAAAGAACGCGCCAAGATCGAAAAGCAGCTACTTACATCTCTTGGGAAAGCGACAGTTGGGAAGAATTTCGCCTCGGAGGAGCCCGTTCGCTGGCTGGTTTCTGATGCCCGGACAAAGACTCCTCAGCAATGGCATTACTCGACAACGGTTGTCGACGGATGGTCCGAGGTGGGTTTTCGTGCTGGAAATCATCAGTGGAAAAAAGGGAAGGCCGGGTTCGGAACGAAGGGGCCAGAGATGGTTGTGCATACCAAGTGGAATACTCCAGAGCTATGGTTGCAGACTTCATTTCTGCTCGAGCAGATTCCGAAGAGATTGAACCTGAGTCTTCACCATGACGAGGATGTCGAGATTTTCGTAAACGGACAACCGGTGATCAAGCGTGAAGGTTTCCGGGACAACTACGATGACTTTGCTGCGGATAAGATATTCCTCGATGCCTTGCAGGTTGGACGCAATGTTATCGCGGCGCATGTCACTCAAACAAGCGGAGGACAATTTTTTGATTTTGGGGCCGGTATTCCGTCGGGAAAATCACTTTCTCTGGAAAAGGTGCTCAAGTCCAAGGAGGGCGCCAAGGCGGAAAAGGACCTCGTTAATCGCTGGAAGCGTCTGAAGAATGAGATTCGCAAAAAGGAGACTGATCCACCCAAGCGGGGAGTGGAGATCTTAACGGCGAGGGAAACCGGAAAAGATCTTCCTCCGACCTACGTGCACATTCGCGGGAGCGCCAATGCCGAGGATAAGGAAAAAGAGGTGACCCCAAGAATTCCGGAGATTTTTGGAGGCGAAGAATTGAAGGTTGAGGCTCCGGAGAATGGGCGCAATTCCAGTGGACGGCGGACCGCTCTGGCGAAGTGGATAACCAGGGATGACAACCCGAGGACGGCTCGTGTGATGATGAATCGCGTGTGGCAGCATCACTTTGGACGCGGAATTTGTCGCAGTTCGAATGATTTTGGTTTCCTGGGCGAAGATCCCACTCACCCGGAGTTGCTCGATTGGCTGGCGACGGAGTTTGTGGCGCGAGGATGGAGCCTGAAAAAAATGCACAAGTTGATCATGATGTCGCGGACATTTCAAATGTCCTCGAAGGCGAATCCTGATGCTCTGGCAAAGGATCCTGATAATAATAGCTTTTGGCGCTTCGACATGCGTCGTCTGACGGCGGAGGAAGTTCGCGATTCGATATTGGCCGTTACAGGATCCCTGAATCGTAAAATGGGAGGGCCGGGTGTTTTTGTTCCGCTGCCCGAAGAGGTTTTGGCGACCTCGTCAAAAAAGGGAGGCTCCTGGGGGAGATCGTCTCCTGAAGATGAAGTGCGCCGGACGATTTATGTGAAGGTGAAGCGTTCGATGGTGCCGCCGCAATTGGCAGATCTTGATGTCGCCGATACTGATACGAGTTGTCCGGTTAGGTTTGCTACGACGGTGCCGACTCAGGCGTTGGGTTTCTTGAACAGTAAGTTCATGAATGATCAGGCTAAGGTTTTCGCCGAGCGATTGCGTAAAGAAGCTGGGGATGACCGCAAAGCGCGTGTCCGGCTGGGCATCGAGCTGGCTCTGGCGCGTCCGGCCAAAGTAAGAGAGTTGGAATACAGCCATGAATTTTTTGATGCCATGCGCGATAAGCATGGTTTGAACGAAGAAGAGGCGCTTGATCGCTTCGCGCTGCTTGTATTAAACTTAAACGAATTTATCTTCTTAGACTGAACTCATGAAACATCCACAGAACACTTTCTGCGGCCGGGTTGACCGGCGGGAATTCCTTCGCGATATCGGCGGTGGCTTCACTTCGGTGGCCCTTACCGGAATGTTGGCGAAGGAGGGGTTTTTCAACAAATCACATGCAGCGACATTGGATTCTTATGCCAATCCGCTGGCCCCCCAGGAGTCGATGATCGCGCCGAAGGCGAAGTCGGTAATTTTCCTCTTTATGTATGGTGGTCCAAGCCACCTGGATACTTTTGACTACAAGCCGGAGCTTTATCCGCTTGATGGGAAAACGGTCAAGATGAAGACCTTCGGTCGTGGTGGTAAGAAGAACCAAGGCCGCGTGGTTGGGCCGAAGTGGAAATTCAAACAGTATGGAGAGTGCGGAAAATATATCTCCGACCTCTTCCCCAATTTGGGTGAGTGCGTCGATGATATGGCGTTCCTTCACTCGATGACGGCGGACTCGCCAATTCATGGCTCGGCGATGTTGATGATGAATTCGGGCTCCTTGCTCGGAGGGAAGCCCTCGATGGGATCGTGGGTGAATTACGGACTGGGGTCGACCAATGAAAACCTTCCCGGCTATGTCGTCATGTTGGATAAAACCGGTGGTCCGATTTCCGGGGCAAAGAATTGGTCATCGGGATACATGCCGGCGAGCTACGCGGGAACGGTCTTTCGTTCAAAAGGGGATCCGATTCTTAATCTCAAAAACTCTCACGGCATGCCGCAGGATCAGCAGCGGACTTTGATCGATCACATTAATCTGATGAATCGCGAGCACCTTGGGGTGCGGGGAAGCGAGAGCGATCTCGCAGCGCGGATTGCAAGTTACGAATTGGCGTATCGGATGCAGTCCACTGCGCCCGATGCTATCGCGTTGGAGTCGGAACCGGAGCATGTTAAAGAGCTCTACGGAATGAACGAAGGGAGGACGGAGGACTTCGGTCGCAAGTGTCTCATGGCGCGTCGTCTCGTTGAGCGGGGCGTGCGATTCATTCAACTCTATTCCGGTGGCGCCCACAATGACGACAACTGGGATGCTCATGGTGATTTGGAAAAGAATCACAACCATCACGCCGGTCGGACCGATAAACCGATTGCCGGTCTTTTGAAGGACCTCAAACAACGGGGGCTTCTCGATGAAACGCTCGTGGTTTGGGGTGGTGAATTTGGACGTCAGCCGACGGCGGAATACGCAAAGGGAACGGGCCGTGATCATAACTCCTACGGCTTCACGATGTGGATGGCTGGAGGCGGGATTAAAGGTGGCGTGAGCTATGGCGAGACTGATGAGCTCGGTGGCCAGGCCGTGACTAATCGTCTCCATGTCCGGAATCTCCACGCAACCGTTCTTGATCGCATGGGACTGGATCCGAATCACCTGAGTTATTTCTATGGAGGTCTCGACCAGCGATTAGTCGGAGTGAAAGGCGCCGAGCCGATTCGGGAAATAATGGTTTAAAAAATGATAAAAATTTTTTTTTTCACTCTAGTAGGCTGCTGCGCGCTTTTGCCACTCTCAGCGAAGGAAGACCGCTTGGTGTTGGTTGGCGCATCTTACGGCAAAAATGTCCTCGCGATTTGTGAGGCTGACGGAACCGTTCTGTGGAGGCATGATACTGCCGGTCCTCAGAGAGGACACACTGGACACCACGATCTGCATTATTTGAAGAGTGGAAACATTCTCTTCCACGACACCTGGACCAAGACCCAGGAGATCACCTTAGGGAAGAAGATTGTTTGGGAATACGAAAGTGCCAAGGCGAATGGCAACGAAGGCAAGCGCGTGGACGTGCATGCTTTTGCGCGTTTCCCGGATGGGAGCACTATGATTGCAGAGAGCGGGGTTGGTCGTTTCATTCACGTCGACAAGAAGGGGGCGCCTCAAAAGGTTGTCAGCATGGGGGAGGGTGGCCGCAAGAGCACTCGCCTCGTTCGGGTGTTGGGCAATGGGCACTATCTTGCCTGTGCCGAGAATCCCGGTGTCGTCACGGAATATGACAAAGATGGCGAGGTCGTTTGGGAGTATCCGACCAACACCCGGGTCTATGGTGCGATTCGTCTGAGAAATGGTAATACGCTGATTGCGACCGGCAGTGGTAACAGCGTGATTGAAGTGTCACCGGAAAAGAAGGTGGTGTGGGACATTACCAGGAAGGTGCCGGATACCGAGATTGAATTGGGCTGGACCACTTGCCTTCAGGAGTTGCCCAACGGAAACCTCGTCATTGGAAACTGCCACGCGGGGGACGATGATCCGCAGATCTTCGAAATCACGAAGGAAAAGAAAGTTGTTTGGGAGTTTGATGAATGGGACCTCGTTGGAAACGGTCTGGCCTGTTGGCAGATTCTCGATGCCAATCAGTCTAGCTTGGTTCGTAAGCAGCTAAAGGAATTGAAGAAGTAATCTATCGCATTGATTGATTCGGGAATTCGTGCTCGTAGTAGAGCACGATGAATTTTCGAGACAAAGTAATCACCGGACTCTTTTTCCTAGGCTGGAATCTTGGAGCGGCCGACGCAGCGGAGAAACCTAACATTCTCTGGATCACGAGCGAAGATAACGGGGTTTCCTGGATCAGTTGCTATGGCGGGAAGAATACCAAGACCCCGGCTATTGACCAATTGGCTAAGGAGGGTTTTCGCTATCTGTATTGCTTTGATAACGCGGCGGTGTGCGCTCCGACCCGTTCCTGCTGGATTACGGGAATGTATGGTATTTCTAACGGAACCCAGCCAATGCGAAGCCGGAATGAGATCCCTCACGACAAGATTCCGTATTATCCGGATCTCTTGAAGAAAGCTGGATACCACACCTCCAACCCCGGGAAGACTGACTACAATATTGGAGGGCGTGATGATTATGAGGCCTGGGATCTAGGAAAGAACAAGGGGAATGGAAAGAGGTCACCCTATGGATGGAAGGCTCGCAAGGAAGGTCAGCCCTTCTTCTGCGTCTACAACACGACGACCAGCCATGAGAGCAAGGCGCATGGAGCTGTGAATCAGGTGAAAAACGATCCAGCGAAGATGACTCTCTTTTCCTATCATCCTGATCTTCCGGTGATTCGCAAAAACTACGCCAAGTATGCCGATGCCGTAGAGCGGATGGACGGCGATGTTGCCAAGTGCATCGCGACTTTGAAAGAGGACGGGCTCTACGAGGACACCATCATTATTTACAATTCCGATCACGGCGGAGTGATGGCACGGAGTAAGCGCTTCCTCTATGCCAGCGGAGTACATTGTCCCTTGATCGTGCGGATTCCCAAGAAATACAAACATCTCTATCCCGCCGATAAGCCGGGCTCGACGGTTGAACGCCTCGTGAGTTTTGTGGACATGCCCAAGACCTGGTTGAGTCTCGCTGGCGTGGAAATTCCCGACACATTCCAGGGACGGGTCTTTTTGGGTAAAGGCGTGGAAGCCGAGCCGAAGCATCATCTGGGATTCCGCGAGCGCGCCGACGAGCGTCTCGATCACGTTCGCTTGATGCGCGATAAGAGATTCGCTTATCACAAAAACTACATGCCTTACGCTCCTGCCGGACAGCACTTGGCCTATCTTTGGAAAGCTCCCGCCACGCCGGCCTGGGAGAAGCATCATCGTGACGGCAAGACGGACGAAGTGACCGGGCGTTTTTTCCGTCCGCGGGTTTCCGAGGAGTTTTACGACAACGAGAGTGATTTCGATAATGTCAAAAACCTGATCAAGGATCCGAAGCATCAAGTGAGGATTTCTGAGTTGAAAGCTGCGCTTCGCAAAAAACAACTCGAGCTATTTGATTCCGGACTTCTTCCCGAAGGAATGCGGATGCGTCGAGCTAAAGAGAATTCCATGACGATCTACGAGATGGTGCGGAACACGAAACTTTACCCGCTTGAGTCTTACCTCGATGCTGCCGACAAGGCCTTGGTTCGTGATGCGAAGAATCTCGATGACTTTGTGAAGGCGATGAGCGACCAAGACGAAGGTTTTCGGTGGTGGGCGGTCGTAGGGCTTCATTTGCTTGAGAAGGATGCAGCCTCAGCCAAAGCGACTTTGAAGAAAGCCCTCAAGGACGACTGTCATGAAGTGCGCATGATGGCGGCCTGGAGTTTGGTCAAGTTGGGTGATTCCACAGAGGCAATGGATTGCCTTGATGATCTTCTTTTCAATGCCACCACGAATGAAATGATGCTTCACAACGTGCTCGATTGGATGGGAGAGCCGGCCTTCCCGTTGGTCAAAAAATTCCTAGCGGATGGCGGCAGCACGAAAGGAAAATATGGCATTAGCATTCTCGGGAGAGTTGGGGAATTGCAGGGGTGGTAGCAAAAATACCCTGATATTGCCTAATTTGCTCTGAAAGAGGGATTGCAGATCTCGGTCGGTCGCCATACCGTGCCGCCGATTTCAGCACACACGATGAGCGAAAATTCTAAAGTCAGCATATACGATACGACTCTCCGCGATGGCACGCAGGGTGAGGGTTTTTTCCTCTCTGGCCTTGATAAGGTGCGAATTGCGAAGCGTCTCGATGAGTTCGGGGTAGACTATATCGAAGGTGGCTGGCCGGGATCGAACCCAAAAGATATCGAGTTTTTCAAAGCTGCGGCCAAGGAAACCTGGAATCACGCCAAGATCGCAGCCTTTGG
>Ga0160423_10001413_pt1 | contig 20108 bp, 14 predicted proteins | sample CRUFie14St8metaG_FD_108191 | JGI IMG/M metagenome (GOLD analysis project Ga0160423, IMG submission 108191) | Marine microbial communities from the Costa Rica Dome - CRUD Field 142mm St8 metaG | ecosystem: Environmental > Aquatic > Marine > Oceanic > Photic zone | place: Costa Rica: the Eastern... | reverse complement strand
GGAATCTCGACGTAAGGCGCAAAGCCGTTGTCGGCCGTGAAAATAACCAACGTATTGCCATCGATGCCGGATTCCTCCAGTTGCGCTAACACTTCACCCACAACCCAGTCAGTTTCAGCGACGAAGTCAGCATACCAACTGTACTGGGGGTATTTCCCCTTGAAGGCCTCGCCGGGAACACAGGGTGTGTGAGGTGAATTCAGCGGCAAGTAGAGAAAGAAGGGCTTTCCGGCATCCTCCGCGACTCGCTCCTTGATGTAGTCGCAGGACTCCTTCGCCCAGTCTGCGAGACACTCACTGGGATCAAAGGTTTCCGATGCAGCTCCGATCCGCTGGTAGTCATTATATTCGTTGTGCGGGAATCCACGATCCACCGTAGGCACCTCAATGGCCTTGTCCCCCCTCAAGTAAAGATAGGGGGGCATGTCGAGAGAAGAGAGAATGAACAAGGCTTCATCAAAGCCAAGATCAGTGGGTCCATTTCGAAACGGCTTGGTATAGTCCACTTTCCACGAACCGAAAGTCTTCTCCCCTTTCTTGTCTTCCGGTTCTTCCGTCATCTCCCAATCCACCCCGAGATGCCACTTACCAAACATCGCGGTGTGATATCCTTCCTGTTTGAGAAAGGTGGCAATATTTAAGCGGTTAGGATCCATTAGGGCCGCGGAATCCACATTCGACAGAACGCCGCGCTTGAGGCGACTGCGCCAGTTATAACGACCCGTCAGGATTCCGTAGCGCGTTGGCGTGCAGACCGAAGAGTTGGTATGAGCATCCAGAAAACTCATTCCCTCTTTTGCCATTTGGTCTAAAGCCGGCGTCGGAACCAATCCGCCCGTGTGACTCATCTCTCCAACGCCCATGTCGTCGGCTAAAATAAGAATGATGTTCGGTGGTTCCGCCGCTTGAACCGAACCAGAAACCAATGCAACAGCCAGTAGAAGAAATTTCACAGCCTCACTATTACCCCATGATAGGCCTTTATCCACAATCGCCGGCCCAAAATGAATCCAACTACTCCTGCTTCTTCGACCCTTCCCCGAGAGACTTAATCCAACGACGTATCAGTTCGGCACCCTCCTCATCGACCGTGTGATGGTTTCCTAATAAAGGCATTTTCCCCATCTCCACCGTGGCAATTCGACGATAGATCTCAGAACGATCCGGATCCCCGGGGGCAATAAGCTTTGCTTCTTCCATTGGAACCCCGGGAAGACCGACAAGCGGGCGACCATTAATCAGATCGGTCTGGTCATTGGGCAGCCAGTTGATCAACTGAAACGACGCCCGGCCACCCAGACCGGTCTCACGATGGCAATGCGCACAATTGACGTGGAGATAGGCCCGTGCCCGGTCCTCCAGGCTTGCTGATTCATCGTCGGGGAAAGGAAGACTCTCATGAACTGCAGGGTCACGCACCACATTCGCATTCATAAACCATCCTAACTCGCGCATCACCTCCACTTGGTTCTTCACACCTCCTCCCAGAGAGGTGTAATCAAAATCACGATTCAGTTGCCCAATGGTCAGGCTTAGGCCAAACATGCCGCGTTGGGTGTGACAGGCGCTACACTCCGCGCGACCCGGAAATCGCCATTTCTGCCTCGTCCCATCCACCCGGGTTAATTCGACATCAGCCCCTTCCTCGGGAATAAGCTCCGCGTCTTTTTGATCGTCGCCCCAACGATAGGTGAGATAACGCCACTCTCCCCCGTCCTTTAGGGAGATTTGGGTTTCGATGCGGCGCCCATCGAGATTCAATGTCTGCATCAGTACTGAACCCGAAGGTAACTTCCAGCGATCGACACCGGCCAGACTGCGTGCCCTACCGAGCTCGTTCTTTCCTTTCACCGCCGGCGGAATCATTTGAATTTGCACCCTCTCTTCGTCGAGTCGAACAGCGGCAAAACGTTGTGCTTCTGCTCCATCCCAATAGGAGGGATGGTTAACTTCGTATGGCAGAAAGCCGGGAGCCACCTCATGTTTTGCCGTTGAGGTGAAGAGGCCGGTTTCACTCAAACGATTTGGAATTGGCCTCAAATCCCGCTTCGGCGATCGTTGCAATTTGAAGAGCCCATTATCCAACGCCACAACGATGACTTCCTTATCTGGGGTCTCGCAAAATGAGACGACTTGGCCCCCAAGATCGGCAATCCGACGAAGGCCTACCACCTCTTCTCCATCCATCGAAAAAGCCCAGATTTTTTTAGTTAGGTGACAACCATAGAGGTAATGACCTTCTAGTTCAGGGAACTGTTTGCCCCTATACCAGAAACCCCCAATAACTGAACGAAGTTCCTGATGGGACTGCTCCACGATCGGGAGGGTATGAGTTGGGTTTGGACCTGAAAGTGGATTGCCGGGACGAAAGGGGTGGCTTCCCTCGAAAGTGCTCCATCCAAAATTTTCTCCTCCGCGCACCCGGTGCACCATCTCCCAGTCCTCGTCGCCATTATCACCCAACCAGATTTCATTGGTTCCAGGACGAAAGCACATCCGCCAGGGATTGCGCAGCCCGTAGGCCCATATCTCCGGGTAAATCCCGTCAAGACCGATCCACGGATTATCCTCTGGAACTCGATAAGGCTTACCAACCTCCGACCGGCTCACATCGATCCGAATGATGGACCCTAAGAGGTTATCCGTTTTCTGACCGACGTTGTTCGGGTCGCCCGGAGACGAACCATCACCACTGGTAATGTAGAGCATTCCATCTTCACCGAAAGCAAGATCTCCTCCACGATGCCCATTCGCTGGCCATTCGAGAATCATTTCCTCCTTCTCCGGATCCAGAATGAGCGGATTCTTAGGATCCAATTCAAATCGCGTTAACCAATTGTGACCATATTCCGCCGTCATCACTCCCGACCGAAGATAAAATTCCGGGGTGTTGGGAAAATCGGGATGAAAGCACGCTCCAAGATTCTGACGATGCCCTTTCACCTCGTAAGAAATACCATCTATGATACCGAGCTTGATTAACTCCTTTCGCTCGCCCAACTCACCATCGAGATGCCAGATTACCCCGTTTCTCTCGAGGATCAGGTAGTGCTCTCCAGAGATGCCGGGAACGGGAACCATACCAAGCGGCTGACTCCATGCTATCCCCCCATGAAAAGGAACTGGTTCGAATGGCAGAGGATCCTGACCGGTTCCCTCAAGGTCTGAGCCTTTCCAGACTGAAACTTTAGGGAGTCTCTCCTCTCCATGTAGAAAAGGAAATGGAACTACGATCAAAGCCGCAGCAATTGTGATTCTTAAATTCAGTCGACGGGAGGGGGTATTCGACATACTAGATTCATACTATGGAGCGGGCGGTTTCGCCAAACCGAAATCTCTCCTAAGGTAGAGAGACTCCGAAGAAATTGCCAAAGACAAACTCAGTTCCGAGTCCGGCGATGAGTGCGATTTCAGCGATGATCGGAAATCGTTTCCTTTCCCAACCGCAAATCAAGGCACCGAGGAAGAAGATGAGAAGAATAGACAGTAGAAAAAAGGGTAAGGGGGTGAACTCGAGCAAAGCCACATAAGCAAGTAGCACACCAAAGCAAAGCATCCCGCGTTTCAGGTCAACCGATTCACCATCCAGCGATTCACCGCGATGCCTCCAAGTGGAGATCCCCACCACGATCAACAACCCAAGCGCGACTATTGCAATATATAGCGGGAAGTGGGGAAGCTCATTCTCCGCTTCAGCCGCAAAGGACTCGAGAAGCGCAACCCGATCAGCGACCCTCTTCTGAACTGCTTCGCCGGTTGAAAAAGTCGGATCAATGGCTTGCTCGGCGAGGCGCTCCCGCACCTCGGGGTGCTGCATGGCCTCCTCGAGCGTGCTCGCAATCAACTCCTGGATCTCGAGCGGTGTGCCTTTGGGTGCCCACCAGTAGTAGGCATTACTCGATGTGACTTCGACGCCCTGCGCCATGCAAGTCCTCACACCGTTCAACTCCGGATGCGGCTTTTCAGAGAGACAGGCAAGCACGCGGATATTCCTGTCGGCCGGCGTACCTTGAGGAGAACGGAACTTGAGATACTCCGCCAGGGAAAAGATGCCCGCATCAAGGTGCTGCCCGATGATCTCGGTGTATCGAGTCTGCCCGCCACCTGAGGTGACCAAATTAAACTTCGCGCCCGGATGCGCCGCTTCGAGGTTCATCGCCGTGAAGTGGGCCGGCGAGCCAATGTTCGCCCCAAAGCGGATCGTCTCAGGCGACTGCTTGGCGGCTTGGAGCAAATCCAAAATCGTTTCGTAAGGCGCGTCCTCCCGCACAATGATGAGCAGCACAATCTCGCCGGTCTGAGCCACCACCTCGAAGTCCGACGGCCCAAAGTTGGCCGCCCCTGAGAGCTCGGCGGTGATCATTGATTCGTGGTGGCAGAGAATGCGATAGCCGTCCGGCCGCGCTTCTTTGACCAGTCGGCTGCCAATCGTACCGCTGCCTCCCGGTTGATTGAGCACTACGAAGGGCTCATCGATCCAGCCCTCATCTGCTATCACTTTGATCAACGGACGAACAAAGCTGTCACTCCCGCCGCCCGCGTCGTAGGGAATTACAATCTCGATGGGCTTGGCAGGATAAGAATCATCCGCCTTCAGCAGCGCCATCGCCTGAGCTGCCTTCCAAACAATTAAGGCGAGAATCACCAGGATCACAATACCATGAACAAAACGCTTCATGATTCCGCCCCCTTTCGCTGAAAGCGGGAGCGCATCGGCGGTATCAGTAGCATGACCACCGCCATGACAATGAAGGTTGCCGAGATCGGACGCGTCAGAATGGGCAGCCAGTCCCCGTTTGTCGACATAAGCCCAGCGCTCAACTTAGTCTCCGCAATCGGCCAGAGAACAAACCCTATCACGAAAGGTGCCAAGGGGATTTTGACCTTCTCGAGCAGAAACCCAAGCACCCCAAAACCTAACATCACCCAAACATCAAAGAGGCGATTGGAGAGAGCGAACGATCCAATCACGCAGAACAGCAGAATCACCGGCAGGAGATAAGCCCTCGGAATGGATGCCATTCGGGCAAGAAAACGCATCGACCCGAACATCACGACGACCATGACAACGTTGGCCAAAAACATGGCGCCCATGATGGTGTAAACCACCACCGGACTGTCGGTGAAGAGGCGCGGCCCCGGCTGCAATCCGTGAAGCACCAGCGCGCCGAGTAACACCGCCTCCACCACACTGCCGGGAATGCCCATCGCGATCAGCGGAATAAGAGCGCCTCCGATCGTTGCGTTGTTGGAAGCCTCCGCCGCTACGATCCCAGGCTCATGCCCAGAGCCAAACTTCTCTGACTCCTTCGAAGTGCTGCGGGCTACCGCGTAGGCCGTGACCGATCCAATGTTAGCTCCGATCCCAGGCAGGATCCCGATCCAGGTGCCGATCACCGAAGAGCGGATCATATTGATGAGATGCGAGGTGAAATCCTTCCATCGGGGCAGGATGCGTTTCTTACCCAGCTCAATTGCCTTGGGGATCGTCCCATCAGACATCGTCTCCTTGAGAATCTGGTTCACCGCAAACATGCCGACGAGAACAGGAACCAGTTCAAAGCCATCATTCAATACAGGAAATCCGAGCGTCAATCGCGGTTGCCCCGTGGCGGGAGAAATTCCAGGCATGGAAAACAGGATGCCAAGAACCCCAGCGAAGAGAGACCGTGAAAGCGACTTCCCTCCAATACTGGCGATCAGAACCAAGGCCATCATGACAAGGGAGAAATATTCGAAGGGACCGAACTTGGTGGAGAGTTGAGCAACCGGCTTTGAAAGCAGCACAAGAAACGTCCAAGAGATCATCCCTCCCATGAAGGAAGCCATAACCCCAAGGGAAAGGGCTCGTTCCGGTTTACCACTCTTGGCAAGCGGGTAGCCATCCAGCGTCGTCACAATGGAGGCCGGCGTTCCCGGCATCCGGAGAAGCGTCGAGGAAATCATCCCACCGCTGATTGCGCCAACGTAGATGCTGATCAACAACATCATTGCGAAGCCTGTGTCCTGCCCGTAGGTCAAGGGCAGCGCCAAAGCGATCAGCATGGTCCCTGTCAGACCGGGAATGGCTCCCACAAACACCCCCAGCGTCGTTCCCAGCACGATGATGAAAAGTCCGATGGGACTGCAAAGTTGGGAAATCGCTTCCTGGACAGGCATTAGCGAGAATTAGGGATGAGTAATAGGCGTTTCGCCAACTTCTAATTTACCGGGGTGCCCACGGCAGGAAGGTTGTCGACCATCCCTGCCTTGGTGCGGCGAAGTTCATCAATGGCCTGGACGCGAAATTCATTCAGAGTTTCCTGATGGTCAGGCAACTGAGCAAGGTTGACAAGTTCCTCAGGATCCTCGCCCATGTGATAGAGCTCCTCGGTTTCCCCCTCGATCAGATTGCGGATATACTTGTATTCCCCCTCACACAGCATCACATACCAAGGAATCCCGGGACCGTGGACTAATTTCGGATCTCCAACCGGAGGGACAACATTGGTGTCGGAACCAAACTGCTTGGCCGTGTGGACCAGCAGCGCAGGGTATTCCCATGCCTTGTCCTCGGCTCCAAGGAGGGGACTGAGATCATAACCATGCATTTCCCAAGGGAGTTCGATACCTGCCTGGGAAAAGAAAGTCGGTACGATATCGACCCCTGCAATTGGTTCTTCAATGACCCGTCCGGCGCTTTGCTCTGCGATCGCCGCAGGCATGCGAATGATCATAGGTGCCTCCACGTTAGCACGATATGGGGCAACCTTTGATTTAAATCCCTTTTGCCCCCAGGCGAATCCCTGATCTGAAGTAAAAACGATCATTGTGTTCTCATCCTGCCCCGTTGCCTGAAGGGCTTTAAGCAATTGCCCGACTCCTTCGTCAATTGCCAGCACACCCTGTTGGTATTGCTGCACCCAGTCACGAAGGGAGCGGCCTGGCATATCCTGCATCCCAACGGGGCTATTTTCGCGCACCTTTCGTTCGACAGGATACCCGTCCTTACCAGGCTCCCAGAATTCCATTTCGCGAACGTATTTTGGTTTGTCAGGACGAGGTGGGTAAATGTCAGCAGGCACTTCAACCACCGCATCCTCGTAGTCATCGAGGTGACGCTCGGCCGGAGTAAAGGGACCGTGAACAGCACCGTAGCAAAGCCAGAGATACCATGGCTTGCCCTCTTCGCGACCCTCCCCCCTGATATAATCGACCGCCCAATCGGTGTAGAGGTCCGTGGTGTAGCCCTTCGTCATTTTCGGCTCGCCACCGTTTTTCACTATGAGCTGGTTGTCGAAATAGTTAGGAGAATTCTCCACATACTTCGGCCGGTTCCAGACAATCTGGTAGTCCCAGTCACGACCGAACCCGTCATCCATGCCAGTATGCCACTTCCCGATATGAGCGGTTTGGTAACCATTCTTGCGGAAAACACTCGGCCAGAAGCGACACTGTTTCGGGTCGTAAGTACTGCCAGGATACTGACCCTCCATCCTCATGGACTCAATGCCATGCTGCTGTAAACCCGTTAGAAGCGAAGCTCGAGACGTCATACACCAAGACCCGATGTAGGCGTGCTCAAAACGAATGCCGGCGGCAGCCAAGGCATCAATATGAGGCGTGTTCACCCACGAGTGAGCCTCTTCGTAACAACTCACCGTTCGGGTCGATTGGTCGTCAGTATAGATAAAAAGAATATTGGGACGGTCTGCGGCGACAGCCTGCAGAGTCAAGGCACCCACTAAGAATGACTGGAAAAGAATCTGGGATTTCATAGGGATTTAAGAGGTTGTGATATATCGGGTTTGGCCCGCCATGGCCAACTATTTGTGTTCATTAATACCAACTCTCGAATCTCAAAAACTTTGTCACATACCACGAAAATGTTTTTGAGATACTGACGATTAGCTGAAGAATGATGAGATTTCGCATAGCAAACCCCGTTTCGAATGCAGCCGAGTTTAATTGCTCCAATTTTTTCGATGTGAAGCCGGTTCTGCGACATACTACTCTACCTTAACCTACTTGGAATGACACCAGCCCTAGGAGAGACGTTTCAAAAAACGATTCTGAACGCAACTCAAGCATCCAGCCTCGAAGTCACTGAAGTAATCCAGGAACTGTGGAGCGGCTACGGTAAAATCCTGCGTCTCTCTCTCGAAGGAGGGGATCGTGAAACGGTAGTCATCAAGCATGTTGCGATGCCTTTGGAAACCCAGCACCCTCGCGGGTGGAACTCCAACTTGTCCCATGAACGAAAGGTCTTCTCCTACCAGGTCGAAACGGAATGGTATCAGAGTTGGAGTCATCGCTGTGGCGAGCGCTGCCGCATTCCACAATTCCTAGCCTTCGATCGGGACGATGACGAAATCCTGCTGGTCCTTGAAGATATCGACTCCTCCGGATATCCCAAGCGCCTGACCGGGCTAAAGCCAGCTCAAATTGACGCCTGCCTCACCTGGTTAGCGGAGTTCCACGCCACCTTTCTTGGAGTCGCCCCCAAAGGTCTCTGGGAAATTGGCACTTACTGGCATCTCGAGACACGCCCGGAAGAACTGGATGCCCTCGATGACGAAATCCTAAGATCTAACGCCACACAAATCGATGCCCGACTCAATAACGCGACCTACCAAACCCTTGTTCACGGTGACGCCAAGCTCGCCAATTTTTGTTTTTCCTCTGACGGTGTTCAGGTCGCAGCATTGGACTTTCAATATGTCGGTGGCGGCTGCGGCATGAAAGACGTGGCTTATTTCATCGGCAGCTGCCTCGACGAAGCCAGTTGTGAGTCTCGCGAGACCGAATTACTAAAGAGTTATTTTGAATCATTTTCCTCCGCTCTGGCTCGAAGACATCCGGAAGTCGATGCAGTTGCCGTCGAGGCAGAATGGCGCGAACTGTTCCCGGTCGCCTGGACTGATTTCCATCGTTTCCTAAAAGGGTGGTGTCCCGGTCATTGGAAAATTAATTCTTACAGCGAACGCCTAGCTCGGGAGGTCGTTGCAGCGCTCTCATGAGTTTATTAACCACTGAAATCCAGTCGCTCCACGACCTCGCTGTTAAGACAGCAAAGCAGGCAGGAGTTCATATTCAGTCGAGGGTCGGCAATCATAGCGGCGCCCAAAGCAAAGACGGTGGTGACACCCTTGCCTCTCAGGTCGTGACGGAGGTGGATCATGAGAGTGAGGATCTCATTATTGCAAATCTCGATGACTCAATTAGCAGTTTTAATCTCGGTCTCTTGACCGAAGAGAGTGAAGACAATGCCAGTCGGCATGAAAAGGGCGCCTTCTGGTGTATCGACCCTATCGACGGAACACTACCTTTTACCGAAGGAGTCCCGGGTTATTCTGTTTCGATTGCTCTCGTAGCACGTGACGGCACACCCCTAATCGGGGTTATTTATGACCCTGTCCTCCAAACTACGTATCACGCTCTCCGAGGCGGAGGCGCCATGCGTGACGGTATTACCATTCCACCTGAAGATAAGTCATCTGCCAACCAACTCACGTGGGCAATGGATCGAAGCATGAAGGAGTCGATCGATTACCCACGAGCGCTTGAGATGATGGAAGAACTGGCTTTCGAAGAAGGATTTGATGGTTTGAACATCCTCGATCACGCTGGTTCTGTTCTCAACGCTTGCTGGGTGACTGAGAACAAACCAGCTGTTTACTTCAAGTTTCCAAAATCGAACAAGGGCGGCGGTTCTGTTTGGGACTTTGCCGCAACCGCTTGCCTCTTCACTGAATGGGGGCAGCCTCCTACTGATGTTCATGGCGACCCGCTGCGACTGAACCCCAACGGTTGCACCTTTATGAACGAGAAAGCGGTCGTCTATGGGTCCAGCACGAAGCTCCGAGAGTCCGTCCGACAGCTTTATCAAGATCTTAGGAGCTGATTAATTTCATCGATACACGGACAGGTAATAAGCACAGCGCTCATCCGCCCTCTGTGACTTCAATTTCCCACGTCCCATTGAAAAGCGGACGCTCTCGGAATAAAAATGGGCAAGATTCAGCGTTTTAACATCTGGATTACCGTGGCGGGACAAATCTCCTTAGTCCTGATCATCCGTCATCACAATGATGACGTTTGGTTGTTCGGCCGCCTGAGAAGGCGAAGTTGAATCAACGAGTTAGGAAAATGCGACTCGATACGACTTCATGAATGAGATCGTTAAGTCCCTTGCCTTCCTCCAGTATGGTGGAAGTGATCTTCTCAATCTGCTCATAATCCTCAAAGCTTGGCTCACGTCCCGTGCCATAGGTCAGCAGTTTCGTAGTCAAGCTTCTGGCAACCAGGTCTTTACGCTCCAGAATCATGCCCTTCAATCCAATCTCATCCTGAAAGGAATCGCCATTGACCAACTCTCCAGAGGTATCAATTTCAGGCCCTCGGCCCGGCCGTCCATCTTGAGGATAGTGCGTACGCAGCCCTCCAATTGGATCGTAAATTTCGAGAGCGAATCCCCACGGATCAATCTTGGCGTGACAATCATTGCAAGCGGCAACCTCACGATGCTTAATTAACTGCTCGCGAATCGTCGTCGTGCCGCGCGTATCCGGTTCAATGGGATCAACATCCGGTGGCGGTGGCGATGGGGGCGTTCCTAACACACTTTCCAGCACCCAAATACCACGCACCACAGGTGAGGTTTCAACCCCGTTGGCGGAAGCAGTTAAGACACTGGCATGACCCAAAATCCCGTGACGTCGGAGTTCAGCCGGCATCGTCACCTTACGGAAGTGTTCGCCCTCAATTTCGGTGAAGCCATAATGCTCGCCAAGGCTGTCGTTAACGAAAGTGTAGTCCGCCTCGATGAACTCAGTAACGGGGAGGTTCTCTTTAAGGATATGAGAAAAAAGCATCTTAGTTTCCGTCCGCATGGCGTCTTCGAGGCGCCGTCCCAGGTATGTCGGAAACTGCTTCGTCCCTGGCGGCATCGATCCCAACTTATCAAGGCGCAACCATGCCGTAGTGAAATTCTCAGCTAGTGCTTGGGCCTTTGGGTCCGCCAGCATGCGATCGACCTGCGCGAGAAGTTTTTCCCGGCTTCGAAGCTCACCTGAGGCGGCGGTAGCCAGCAAACTTTCGTCCGGCATTGAACTCCAAAGGAAGTAGGAAAGACGGCTCGCCAACTGGTAGTCGTTCAGCTCGGGATGAAGATCCGCGTTACCTTCATTCAGGTAAAGGAAATAGGGCGATGAGAGAATCGCGCTGAAACCCGATTTTATTGCGTTCTTGTGATTCTCCCCAGCTTCGATGGACTCCTCCACAAACTCCACGATGTGCGCAATCTCTTCCATCTTTACGGGACGACGGTAAGCACGATTCGCAAGCTTCAGCATGGCAGTCGGTATATCGACCTTCTGAGGCTGTAGGGTGTCACCCACCAACTTACGATGATTCGCTGGAGGCCACTCTTCGTCAAGCGGCCCTTCGATCATCATTTCATACAGTCGAATCCGAGGACCCCGATAAACATATGAAGCCGGCACGACGCTGGCATTGTGTTTTTCCACTTCTTTATCTGTGACTTCAATCCCTCGCTCCCGCATTTCATCCACACGAACAGGCGTCCAAATCGTAGATTCCGGATGATAGTTCTCGATCATCATGCGGACATGCCGTTTGGAAGCCCCAGGACCGTTAATCCAATTAATAAATGGCACGCCACCTTTCGGCATCCAAGCCTCAACTGTGAAGGTCCCCACCTCGTTATCACCCAACTCAATCACCTCGATAATATTGCGCCCTCGCGTCGTCGACTTTTCTAGGGCGCGATAGTTGTCACCAAACCAGACACCTAACTTCATCGGTTGCCTCAAATCCACACCCAGCAGTTCAGGGTCATAACCATGATCGAGACGACCCTTAGCTTCCGCCTTTATCGTGATGCGGTAATTACCCGCTGCCGGCACCCCTTTTTGCTGCATGCTCTTTGGAACATTAGGGCGGCGGTCATCAGGGGCACCATGCCCGATATCCACGTAACTGGCATCCTCTGACAGGGCTCGATAAGCAACAGCCCCCCGGTAGACCGGACCGGAGGAGAACTCAGTGGGTTTGATTTCAAAACGATTCAACTCAGGCCGATCCTCACCAAAGACCAATACTTGATCGAGATAGTTGCGGGCGGATTCCAGATAAAGCCCCATCTGGTATTGCGATAATACCTGTGACTCTCCCACATTAGCAAAGCCATGTTTGGTTTCATCCGCAGGGAACGCAGTCGTCGCGTCATACACATCTGGGTGTACGCCGAGCAAGTCACGCATCGTGTTGTTGTATTCGTTTCGTGTCAGACGACGCAGGACCGTCTCCCTCGGAGCGAGGGCAGCAGATTCTGTAATGAGGTAACGGGTAATCTCGTTAATGACGGCCCGCTTCTCATCATCACTAGGCTGAGTCACCCCGTTCTTCTTCGGCGGCATTTCGCCAAGATTTAGGGAATCAAGAATTTCCTCAAGCGCCAGAAATGAGTCTGCCCCACTAGGATTATCGATAAACGGAATAAAGTCGCGATCGCCTTTCCTAGTGAGATCATCATGGCAATCAATGCAGTAGTTCTCAACAAAAGTTGGCACGAGCGAATCAAGCGATTCACTTTTCGATTCTACGGGGATGATACCACCGCTAAAAATGGATGTGGCAACCCAAAGGATTGAATTCTTCATCAGGCTACCTCCAGTCCCGTCAGCGTACTGGTCGAAGTATTGAAATGGTCGATTTCCATCCCGAATCGCTGCAACATCGACAAATAGAGGTTGCAGGCCATAGTCTGACTACCTCGCGAATTGTCCTTCTCGAAGCGGATATGCTGGCCATGCTTAAATCCACCCCCAGCGAGAATGATGGGTAGATCCTTATTCGAATGCGAACTCGCGTTGCCCATGCCACTCCCGAAGAGAGTCATTGTATTGTCGAGAAGACTTTTACCATTGGGCTCCTTGACTGAACGAAGCGTATCGAGAAAGTCCGCGAATGCTGCCGTATGAACCTTTTCAATTATGGAAAGCTCTTCGATGTAGCTCGCTACCCGACCATGGTGGGTGAGTTGGTGGTAGCCCTTGGTGAGAGGAAGTCCGCCGGAATTATTGCCAATCCCGGACACCTCCAGAGTAATGATTCGAGTCGAGTCAGTCTGCAGAGCGAGCGCCACAAGGTCGTAATAAAGGGGCAACCGATCAACGAAGTCGAAGCTATCCGCCTCGGCTGGCAATTTATAATTGGTCTTTGGTTTGGACTGATCAAGCCATGCCTGCGACTGCGTGAGTCGCTTCTCTAAATCCCTGACCGAAGTGAAATACTGATCCAGCTTCTCCTGGTCGGCTTTGCCGATTTGACGCTTGAGGCGATCAGCGTCCGTTTTGACAAGGTCGAGAATACTCTTCTCTTGAACATGCGCTTCTTTTAGGAGACTGCGATCTTTGGCTTTGGGCTCTTGAAATAAAAGTGAGAACAGAGTCGAGGGGTCTTCGACCGGCGGGATCGCCGAGCCGGAAGCGGTCCAACTCAGCCGGTTCCCGATAGAGGTGCCACATCCCATCTGCATCGACGAATAACGCGTCGCAGTTCCAACGTGTTCCGCTGCCTTTTGATCAACGGTAACATTGCCTTCAGCAAAGCCTTTAGAATTCTTCGAGAGTATGCCTGAGAGAAAAGCGTGCACCCCGCCATGACCACCCACCCCTTCCTGCCCGTGGTCGAGCTGGGAGAAAATAGTAAAGACCTCACGATGACGCTCCAACACTTCAATCTGCCCCGGCAGGGCATAATTCGCCCCCGTTTCAACAGGGAAGAAAAGATCGGGCACGTAGCCGAAATTATTACCCACACAGACCATACGCATCGGGGTCTCGCCTGAACTTGAAGATGCACCAACCAATTTGGGCATAGCCTCTAGCAATGGTAGCGACATCATCGCCCCGCCTGCTCCACGGAGGAAGTGGCGGCGATTTACGGGGTACAGCTTCTGTAGCATGGACTTGGAAGTATCTATTTTGAGGCTATTTCAGGGCTGAAAAGTATTTCAACTCAACACCATTCGCATATTTCGGGTTCTTAGATTCCGCCCTCCGGCGCGGATTGGGCTTCTTCATCAACCGTTTTAAACTCTCTACGAAATCCGCCTCTCAGCTTTCGGGAATCAGTGGATAAAGTAATCTCTTGACGACCCTTTTCAAGATCAATAGCCACAGTAGGGCTCTTGCCTCGTTCGCCATTGAGATTTCTAATCGAGAGAGAATTTTCTCTAATGCGCGGAGAGAGAAATGTTTCAAGATAACCGTGGTTGCGGATTTGGTCAGCAAAGGTAAGACCGACAATCGCCACCCGGTCTTCTGGAGGGATCGAAGCTTCAACAAGGACGGCGCTAAAGGCGGCCGCTACTGTTAATATAAACAAAACAAAAGACTTCATCTCACTTCTTCTTGCCAACGCGCTCAATCTGCCACGTTGTAATCTGGGATTCGGCCGGAGGCACGTCTATATCAAGGCACCAGTGGACGCTGTTTATCAGCATCCTGTTGTGAGACTCTTCGGCAAAGTCACCAAGATGGCCGAAAGAAGTGGCGAACACCTTGCCGCCCCATTCATTTTCCCAAGTCCAAGCAACAATGTCGGCCTCTGACTCATTCACCATGATTGAACCCCACGAGCGATTGAGGAGGCGATCACGACCTTTGCCTTTTCCAATGACGAGCGGTTCAACGCCAGGTTCGAGTCGAGTCAAGTAGAGTGTCCCCGGAGAAACCCACTCGGTCTTTTTTACGTTTGCCATGATAGGATGAGTGACGGCAGTGGGCAGAACTGAAATATCAGTAGTTCCAGCCTGATGAACAATGTAAGGTCCTGCTAGGGCGCGGCGGCCGAAGCCGTCATTCCACTCATACAAGGGGTGTTCCGGCGCATATTTAAAAGAATGATTGGCGGTCCGCAACCCGATAACGGGCTTACCTGATTCTAGATAATCTTTGATCGGCTCAAACTCATCTTCGGGCATCTTGAGGAAACGCATGAAAAAGATGGCCACATCTGCGTCGGCTAATACTTCAAGGCCGGGCAAGACGTTCTCCGTTTTCTTTTCCGGATCGCCCTCACCCAAAACAACGGTCGTCTTGAATCCAAATCGCTCTAACTCCTCAGCAAAAAGTGGCATGGAGAGTTCCGGCGAATAGTGAAGAGTGCCACATACCAAGACGACGTGAGGGCTGTTATCCTCAGCAACTGTAGGCTTAGGAAACAAAACGCTGAGAGCCAGGAGTAAAACTCTAAAAAGGGTCTTCATAGGAATGGCGACCGAAGAATCGCCGCCTTTGTGTTACGAATCGAAATGTTACGAAGCCAAAAGCTGTTCAAAAAAAACAGGGTAACCTAATCCGTGATCGCGGATACCCTCTGGTAAGCTTTCCTGTTGAAATTACTTCGAACCAAAGTTCGGGCTCGCGCGATAAATTAGGGGCATGCTGTGATCTTAGGAGTAACTATTCACACCGAAGCAGTTAGGCCTGTTGCGTTGCGTTAATCTCCAAAGCAAGTTTCGGGTAGTTTCGCTATCTCACCATATCACACCGCCAATCGCTCGGCGTCTGCCCAGTCTGCTGGCGAAACCAACGTGCAAAGTAATTTTGATCCAGATAGCCCACCGTCGTCGCGACCTCGCCGATAGACAGCGCCCCATCTTTGAGCAATTCGCAGGCACGCTCTAGTCGAGCCGAAGCCAGCAACTGACCAATGGTCTCACCTGATTCTCGCTTCAGTTGGCGGTTGAGGTGATCAATACTTTTTCCCCTAAGCTTTGCCACCCCTGCTGGCGATAACTCAGCGAGGTTGCCTTCAGTAATAAGGCAACGAATCCGATCAGTCATGGGGTGAATTCTGGCGTCTTCGGACCGACTCGACCCACGCCCACCCAGCTGCATCGTAGCGAGAATAGTTAGGACTTCAGCCGCCACTGCCAGGGGCGTGTCATAGGCCAGTAAGTGCAGTCGACCCAAGCGATAAAGCGCTTGCTCAATCTGTCGGGTCGCATCACTGCCCAACTCAATTGAAGTGTAGAGCTTGGCGAAGTCAGCCGACTTCAAATCAATCGCGAGGCAGACCGGCCTCACCTCTCTTTCTTTGATGAACTCGTGATCTTGACGAGGGCACACACTGATCAAAGTCCCACGACGAACCGGAATCCTTTTTGCTTCTACCCGCTGCACCCCACGCCCACGCAGGTAGAGTAACAACTGTTGATAGGGATGCGAATGGGCCTTCACTTTCTCGACCTGATTCATGTGCTGGTGTAAAGCAAGCCGCCTAACACTCACGCCAGGCAGCTTGATGTCGAGTCTCTCGATGAGGATATCCTGAAAGTCGTGGGCCATAATTCTGCCTAGCCAATCTTCAAAATAATGAGATCGAAATAATGCTAATAAGTCGATATCATTCTAACGCATCTTTAATCAGGAAGCAATAATGTGGATATGATAAGCGATCCTGCCGAGCTTCAACCCGACACACCATGGTCTGGCACCGTGTGGGCTCAAGCGACAGAAGAGTCACTCGCGGACCACGAGAACCGGGCCCGGCTCTGTGTCGCCACCTTGCTGCCTTTCCGGAATCAAAAACCCGACTGGGAGGGATTCGAAAATAGCATCAACTGGATGACTAAATGCGCAGAAGCGGCTGGGGTCGAACTGGCTTTTGTGCTCAATGCTGACACAGGTTACATCTTCAATCTCAGTCCGGAACTCTACGCCGAAGTGATCCAACGATTCCGTGCCGCCTTTCCAAATCCAAAGATCATCTGCGGTGTCACGGCCGTGGGAGCATCCGGCGACCAATTTGAGGCCGAATGGTATCACCCACATCTCGATATCGCGCAGACCGACTCCAATGTCGAAGTTATGATCATGACCTCGAAGCAGCTAAACCAACTGGATCACGAGCGCCGCCGCGACGCCTACTTTGAAATCGCTGAGCATATCACCGTTCCGGCACTCGCCCACGCTCTCGAGCCCGCGTTTGTTCCCTGGGCCACCCCGTTTAATCCCTGGCTACTTCATGAAATCGCCAATCATGAGAAATACGTGGGCGGAAAAATCTCAACACTGGATGAACCGCACCTTCTTTATTGGGCAGCGATGTGCCGTAACCTGAAGCTGAACTTCTCCCCCCACAGCGGTGACGATTTCGGAATCGCTTCAGCGATCAAAATGGGCCTCCCTCTGCTGATCGGTGCCGGCGTCAGTGCCTGTCCGTTGATCTGCCAGGCCCGAAAGTTGTGGCTTAGCGATCACTACGATCCTCGCGTTTACAAGCTCTTCGAAGCCTTCCAATCACTTGAAGATTCCGTCTTCCGCCTCGACGATCAGGGTAGCGCTGCCGCCTACAAGCATAGCACAGCAGTGGTGCTTCAGTTACTCGGGATCATCGCCAGCTCAGAAGTTCATCCTAACTGTCCCGACATTCGCCCAGGAGATGAGTACGCTCGTATGAAAGAGGCTCTCATCCGCCCGCTACGCGTTGCAGAACGCCTCGGAATCGATTTGTTTAAACTGGCCTGATCCATGGAAAATCTAGACCGTCTCGCCATTCATACCATGACCACGAAACCGTGGGACCTTCCCACGGCTTGTGCTAAGTATGCCGCCGCCGGGGTTCCCGGAGTCGGCGTCTGGCGGCAGTGGCTCGAAGGGCGATCTCTCGTCGAGTCCAAAACCATCCTCGACGACCATGGGCTCAAGGCCGTCTCCACCGTCCGTGGCGGATTCTTCCCCTACCTCAATGAAGCCGGTCGCCGCGACTCTCACGAAGACAACATCCGCGCTCTCGATGAAGCCGCCGCTATTGGCGCTCCGCAGGTCGTGCTCGTTTGTGGCGCCAAGCCAGACCTTAGTTTATCCGATAATCGAAAGCAGATCGCACAAGGGATTGCAGACCTGATCGATCACGCTTCCTCCGTCGGAGTAAAACTAGCGATCGAACCCCTCCACCCGATGTATGCCGATTGCCGCAGCGCCATCAACACGATTGGCCAGTGCAACGACATGATTGACCAACTTGGCGATGACTGGGTCGGAATCGCCGCGGATGTCTATCACATCTGGTGGGATCCTCAACTCGCACAGGAAATTGAGCGATCCGGCAAGCGAATCATAAGCTTCCATGTCTGCGACTGGGTCACCCCAACCAATGACTTTCTCAATGACCGCGGGCTCATGGGCGAAGGCTGCATCGATAACCGCGGAATCCGCCAACTTGTGGAAGCCGCCGGCTTTGACGGCTCCATCGAAGTTGAAATCTTTTCGGATCGTCACTGGGCCTTCGACCAAGACCGGTATCTCGAAGAAATCATCAACGCCTATCGCAAGCACGTTTAAAAAATACTAACAAAAACATTTTTTATCTTTCATGAAAACACACACAATCGGAATCATCATGAACGGCGTCACCGGACGCATGGGCACCAACCAGCACCTGCTTCGCTCTATTGATGCCATTATTAAGCAGGGTGGCGTTCAGGTCGGACCCGAAGAAATTATTATGCCTGATCCAATTCTCGTGGGCCGAAATGAGACCAAGCTTAAAAAACTCGTCGAGATTTCTAGCGCTGAAAAATACACTACCGACCTCGACGGTGTCATAAATGATCCAGCTTACCCAGTCTACTTCGACGCCCAAAGCACCCTGCGCCGTTTCGACGCCGTCAAGCAGGCCGCCGCCGCAGGTAAGCATGTTTACTGCGAAAAGCCGACCGCTATCAAAACCGAGGACGCCTACGAACTCTACAAGATCTGCCGCGACGCCGGCGTGAAGAACGGCGTGGTCCAGGACAAACTCTGGCTGCCCGGCATAATCAAATTTCAACGTCTTGTAGAGAACGACTTCTTCGGAGATATTCTCTCTGTCCGCGGCGAGTTCGGCTATTGGGTCTTCGAAGGCCACACAGTCCCTCCTCAGCGCCCCTCATGGAACTATCGTAAAGAAGAAGGTGGCGGCATAGCCGTTGATATGCTCTGCCACTGGCGCTACATCATCGACAATCTCTTCGGGAAGGTGAAAAGCGTTTCCTGTCTCGCCTCGACTCATGTCCCGGAGCGCATCGACGAGCAGGGTAACCCATACCCCTGCACCGCGGATGATTCCGCTTACTCCACCTTTGAATGCGAAAACGGAGTTGTTTGTCACTTCAACTCATCTTGGAATGTTCGCGTTCGCCGCGATGACCTCCTCACGATGCAGGTGGACGGGTCGAAGGGCAGTGCCATCATCGGTCTACGCGATGTCTGGACTCAGCACTACGGCAACACTCCTCGTCCCGTCTGGAATCCTGATATCCCCCAACCAATCGACTTCTTCGACGGTTGGCAGAAAGTCCCTGAACAAGAAGAATACGATAATGCGTTCAAGATCCAGTGGGAGATGTTTCTTCGCCACATCGCGATTGACGAACCCTTCCGCTGGAACCTTCTAGAGGGTGCCAAAGGGGTCCAGTTAGCCGAAATGGGGCTATTAAGTTGTGAGCAAAGGCGGTGGGTAAATCTCACTGATCTAGAAGACTAACCGATAAGAGCGCGAGGATGCATGGCGTCTTTTGTAATCTCTGTAGCGGTTAGGGTCTTCTCAGCTCAGGCCAACTGAGAATACGTTTATTGGCTCAAAAGATTATGCCAGCGGCTACCTCGCCTATGCTGATGCGGAATCCAAAGCTTCCAAGTTCCGAAAAAGTGAGCTTACCAAAAATCCAAGCGTCAAAGTTACCTAGCAATCAATCGACGAGAAAAGCTCACTCTAAGAAAAGTTGATGACGGAGAGGTCTTTTTTGCGTGGAAGAGTTGAATTCTGAGATTTAAAGCAAACAAGATTTAACTTCTCCCCATGTGACATTGAATTTTTTTGATTTGGAAATCAATCGTGGACTTGTTTAGTTCATTTCCATGAGAACGATCCTGACATTGTCCTGTGCTCTCCTAAGCTGGTTGACAACGCTTTTCGCCGACGAGAAACCGAACATTGTCTTCATCCTCGCCGACGATATGGGTTACGGCGATGTCCAGGCCCTCAATCCGGAAGGAAAGATCGCAACACCTCACCTCGATGCGATGGTCAAAGGTGGGATGCACTTCACTGAT
>Ga0160423_10001412_pt1 | contig 20112 bp, 26 predicted proteins | sample CRUFie14St8metaG_FD_108191 | JGI IMG/M metagenome (GOLD analysis project Ga0160423, IMG submission 108191) | Marine microbial communities from the Costa Rica Dome - CRUD Field 142mm St8 metaG | ecosystem: Environmental > Aquatic > Marine > Oceanic > Photic zone | place: Costa Rica: the Eastern... | reverse complement strand
TGCATCACTTGGTAACCAAACATAAAGATATTTCGTATCATTATCAAAGAACCATTCATTTTCACTATTCAAGTATTCTAATTTATTTTCTAAATAGTAATAGTGGTGTTTTTCTTTCCATGTAGCAACATTATCATATGATAATCTAATAACATTATTAGTACTATCTAATGATTGTGAATTTACTGTTTTTGTATAACTTCTAAATGAACCAACATTTAAATTGATTAATGAACCTGATGTAGTAAATGAAGGGTCTATTCCTTGTTGGGTTGTAACAAAATCATATAAACTAGCACTATAACTTCCATTAAAACTATGTGCTACATCAACTATTTCTCCATTTTCATAATAATAATGACTACCAGTTCCACTACCGATAACAGTACCATTGGAATTTTCGATATTTCCATTACCTTTTATATCATAATATCCATGACCCCAATTGTTCCAATCATATACACTTTCATCACTCCATTGGGCACTTGGGTATCTTGCATTTATCACTTCATTTCTGTTGTAAAAAAGTTGCCAGATTTCAACACTTGAATTTAATTTGATTTTATAAATTGTTTTATTACTGATTGTTTGATTAGTATCAGTAACAATATCAGTTGTATGTGTTTGCCAGTTACCCCCATTTACAGAACTATCTGCTAAATCACTAATTGGTTTAGTACCATCAAATGTTACATTTTCGTTATTATATGCACTTAATGATAAACCATTATTGGTAATTTCTTGTTCATTGAAGTTATACGAACCTGTTCTAAAATATATTGTATCTTGATTTGTAATTCTTGAAATAGCGTAGTTTAAGGTTTGGAAAGGATTATCAATATCTCCACTTACACCCGAATCATCAGTACCATCAGTTGATACATAATATGGGGTTGGAGGCCAGATGTGTGAATTATTATAATAAACATCATCCACCTGAACATTATTAAAATAAATGTTTTGTGCAGTATTAATCCTTTTACTACGCATTGTTATCCTTGTATGATATATAAAGTACCACTAACTGGTGTAATTGCTGCATAAGATGCAGATGACATTACTTGTATGATATTAGCAGTAGATGAACTTACATATCCATCTAATTGAGATGAACCACTTACTACACCCGTTCCACCTAAATTTCTTAAAACACTTCCACTAACTACACCCGTTCCATCTAAAGTTCTTAATACCGAACCACTAACTACACCTGTCCCATCTAAAGTTCTTAATACCGAACCACTTACTACCGAATCACTATTTACCTTTAAGAATCCTAAAGTATCTATTTGAGCAGAACTACTTACAGTACCACTTGGTAATTCAGTAACAACTGAACCTGAGAGTATTCCACTACCATTTGTGATTTGGGCTGAACTACTTACGATTCCATCACCTTTTGTGTTAAGATATTTTGAATCAAAAGTAGTTGTTGTTGCAACTGAATCAACTATCCATGTTGTTCCATTATAACGATAAACCGTCCCATTACTCGCAGTATGGGTATCTCCACTTGATGCTCCATCAGGAAAGTTGAAAGCCATAATTAATCTCCTTTACTATATAAGTATTACAAAAGGGTCTTTGCACGACCAGTTTTACTCTCAGTCGAACATTCTACTTCATATTCTTCCCAACCTTGTGTTGGTTTTTCGTTAGGAAATACAAACTTTCTACAAGTTCCATCTTCTTCAAAGTAAATATGTTTTGACATATGAGTTGGAATATGACCACCACTTGGTAGAATTTCATATCCATCTTCCCATATTAGTTCAACTGTGATTGTGAGGTTTTGTTCATCATCCCAAACTCTTTCTTGTTCTTCTAATAATCTCCACTCACCTCTGTTTAGGTTTTGTTCTTGTAGAGCACAATTTAGGAATGAAAAAGTTTGCTTTAGATTTACCATAGAATCAGAATAAGTTGCTGCTGGTGCAAGATGTCCTTTATCCCATATGTTTGCATAATAATCAGCATTATCTGAAGTGTGATAATCTGCTTCAGTATAGAAGTTCATATTACCTCTATCTACATTCTTAGGTCTATCTGTTGATGTGTATATTAATTTTACTGGTTGTTCCTTTACCTCGTTGTACCAAACTTTAAAAACTTGGTTCTCAACAATTACTTCTTCTCGTAAATCTTGAGCAACGATTTGTTCTGCCTCGCATCCAAATAAAAATAAAGATACGAGTAATATTTTGAATAATTTCATATTTTTCCTTAATTTTTTTATGTATATATAAATATTAAATCTTTGAGTAATCCGAACCCCAATCTGCTTTGACGGGGAATCCATAACTTTCGAGAACGGATTTGACCAATTTAATTTCTTCTACCTCAGATTCATCGAATTCAAAAAGAAACGAATCATATGTGTATAATATAGGAAGGGGTAATTTTAACTTTCTTAACTTCTCCATTACTTCAATGTTGAACTCGGTTTCTGTCGCTTGGAGAAGATAATTGAAGAACTTTTGTCCATTCGGTTGTTCTATCCAACCCAAAGGTATTTTTCTACCTTTTGGAGTTTTGATATAACCGTTTTGGATACTTTCTTCTTGTAACTTGCGAATAAACCTATCTACTTTATCAAAGAAAGGGATTTTTCTATCTTCATCGGATACTCCCCCATAAAGGATACGGAAAGTTCTTCCTTTGGATTCATCATACGAACAATCATATTGGTCTGCCAACCATTGGTGAACCGATGTATCGGGTAGTTTTTGTTTCACCAACTTACCGATTATTCGAACATGGTATGCATCATAATCAAATTGTAAGAACAACTTACCATCTCTTGGAATAAACGCTTCTCGTGAACCATCTTTCTTGTTAAGAGCACTAAAGTTTACACCACCATGTCTGTTTGAAGGTCTACTTGTTATTGTATAAGGATTGTATTCGGTGAATATATTCCCCAAATGTAATGATTTTTGGTGATTAGGCCATCTATCAAGAAATTTTTCCGTATCGACACGAATCCCCTTTCGTTCAATCTGAGAAAGAAGAGGAATCATCGTATCATCCACCCATTGTTGGTTAGATAAATCTGGTGGTGGTACTTCTTTTTTAAATTCACCAACAATCTCTCGTAGCACTTCACCCCACTTCATTATAGGGATTGAACCACCCAAATCATCTCTTACACCCAAACGATGATAAAAGTTCGTTAAAACCTCTAATTTCGATTGAAAATCGTATATTGTGTTTTGTTCAAAGAATAAAGCAGTTTGTACATCTTTAAGATTTTGAATATTGATATCGGTTTGTAAAAATCCTTTTTTATTCCAAATCCACTTTTGTTGCTTGGATTGAGATAAATCAATAGTTAGAGGTTCACAATCATTATGATTAAAAGGAAGGATAAAATCTATATTTGAGAATCGGACATACAAAAATGACAACCCATTATTCATAGGATGTCTTTCCAAATCTTCCCAAATTGGAATAATCGTAGATTGTTCGTTATTCCAATATTCGAGAAATTGGTCTTTCTCTTTATTGGTTTCTACTATTATCATTCAGTAACGCCGTTGTTGTATTCTAATAAGATTAGTTCTGCGGTTTCTTCATCTACATAACCACTCCCATCCATATCGATGAGGTGTCCTACATAATACATACCATCTAATTGTGTTAAATCTGTTTTTTTCATTTTACAAATATACGAAATTATTTTTAATTATCCAAATATTTTTTAAAAGATTCATCAAACCAAAAAGTTCTTTTTTGCTTATCCTTCATACTTTCTCTTCTTCCATAGAATTGCATCCAATCATCCCAAGTTAAGGTGAAATCTATTGCAGATTCATTTTCATTCATCCAAGTGTATAATTGACCACCACCTAATCGGTATGACCATCGAACTTGTGAAATTAAATGGTCTAAGAATCCGTCTTGTTGAATAAGATTTCTAATAGGTTGAAATGGATTTTTACCCCATTTACCAAGAATCTCAGCCCTTAAGTAATTACCTATTCCATTAAACCATTGTTGGTTCATCAAGGCTTCGTGTGCAGGTTTATTAAAATCTCTATGTTCTATGTTTTGAAGAATATGTTTTCTGAATCCTTCTTCATCATCAAATAAATCTGGTCCTCTTTTTATCCCCCAATCAGTACCTAATGATTTACCAAATCTACGAATATCACACCAAGTAAACCATTCACCATCGGACATCTTAAATCGGATATGAGAATGTTTCCAATACTTATCGGACTCATCACCTCGTTCTTTGTAACTCTTAAAACCACCACTCATACCTAATGTTATAACGACTGGTTTATCATCAAAGAGTAACATCAGTTCTTTCCCTCGTGATTTAGAACTAAGAGTTGAACCTATAATATCCATCTCTTCTATCATCTTGAGCTTATTAGATGGTAGATATTCTACATCAACAATTTTTCTGTTTTTGTTTTTTCGTGTTACCCATTCTGAGGTTATTCTTACTTCTGATATTTCTGGCATAATGTAGTTTTTACCAAATTTCGAATCCACCACATTCTCGTAGGAATGAAATGAAATTATCAATTCTAAATTTATAGACCATGTGTGATGGTTGTACAACTGTACCACTATCAGTTACAATTGATTGTCGAATTACATCACCCCATTGGTATTGTTTATCCAATTTCTTTGTGATTTTATCATCTACAAATCCACCTTCTAAAGTTGACCATGAACCTGTGTAAATTCCAAACCAATCTTCATCATCTTCAAAATCAATTTTAGATACAAATGATTCTAATGCATCAGCAAGTTTATCACACTCTTCTTGAGTTTTCAATCCTTTACCATCATTTGAACCCCAATAAGAAAAATCTATATTCAGTTCATGAATCGAATCTACTGTCTCACATAGTTGTAATAATGGTCTCCAACCCCACCAATTACTTCTAAAGTAATCACCAGGATTTTCTTTCATCCATTTATCGGATAGTTCAAAATAAGTTTCTTTTTCTTTTTCACTTGCAGTTTGCCAGTCTGGAGTTTCTGGTTTTGGTGAACGAATGATTGGGTTTAAACCCGAGATATCTACTCCCATAATTTTAAATTTTATATTGTTAAGTGTGTTAATTTTTCGTTTAATCTTTTCATGTGTTTACAAGGCGAGTATGGTCTGAATTGTCTTGCCATACATTCACAATCATCAATCTTGTAATCTGTTACCCTTACTTGATAGTAAGATAACTTACCTGTCTTTTTATTTCGAGAACCCATTTCTCGATAGTACCAACTATTTGTCATAACCTACAAAATCATATAGAACTGGTTCTACCAATCCTTGTTTAACTGCGTATGGATATTCTTCATGTAACCAATAGTTTTGAACATTTTCAACTTCTTTGTTAACATCCAAATAAAGGTCATCAATATTATATCCTTCACCATATTTGATACCACCACAAAGAACCATTAGTTCATTAAGGTTATCCCAATTATTTCTGTTTGTATGAATTGATGTTAGAATATTCTTTTTCATCAAATCGGCTACCTTGTCATTGTAATCATACATTTCTTTTGACCAGGGTTTTGTTACTTGAGGTTTAATAAGTACTTTCATATTTTAAGATTTAAAATGTCATTAATTCGATTACTTCTTCACCAGTACCAACACCATTTTTAGTAATTTCGTAGTTAGGGTCCATACCAGAACTCATTACATAATTTACCAACTCACTAATTGAGTCAAAGGTTTCAGTAAAATAAGAACAATCTAAAGAATACATAGTTTAAGTTTTAAGTGTTATCAATCATTTACATAGTAAATATACGAAAAAAAATTGAGATATCCAAATAAAATCTTATTTATTTTCAATATATTTCAAAAAATTATAGAACAAAGCCCCTTTAGGGGGCCAATCTTTTTACATGGTTTCTGTTCCGTCATGGAGGATTATGAGTAGTCCTCAAATCTGTAACTAATATACGATTATTTTTTGATATAAAAAAATAAAAAGTGTTAAAGTTTTGTTAAGAAATTTTTTTGTACTTTTTTTTACAAATTATACTCTCTTGTTACTGTATAATTGTAAAGTTCTCCACAATCTTCATCATCATCTACAAGATTTTCTGTAAGTGTAAAGTAACCTGGTAATATATCACTTAGTTCTTCCATATCTATTTTTTTCCAATATCCAAATCTAAGTGTTAGACCATCTGAATCATATCCAATCTCAAAATCAGATGAACCATACCATTTTTTAATTTCTTTAAATTTTTTATATCCTATTCTCATTTTTTAAATTTTAAATTATTTTAAATACGATGGGCCGTTGAATGTCCACTTGTCACTTCCATCGAAGATATTACCTCGAGCATGTTTAGCTGGAGAATTCCAACCTGCAGCCATAAGTAAATCCCCTTTACATATAAGAGAACCTTTCAGTACACCTTCCCACATAGAAACGAATCCCCACACAGAACCTTCATCTATAATCTTCATATACTTTTGTCCTTTTTTAACAGTAAGGGGAGTATATTCTTTGTAGGAATAATTTTTATCCCAATACTCTTTTCTTTCTTTGTTAACTTTTTCTAACCAAATTTCAAATTGTGTCATATCTTTTATATTTTATTAGTTTAACCATAAGTTGTAAACAAAATCATAGGGTTTGTTTAATTGTTTAGCCAATTCAGAAAATAATCTTTCTCTTACTAAACTATCATGAACACCGATGTAGTCGTAAACATCACCATCACCGAATAGTTGAGTAACTAATCCTGCGAAAGTTGCTTTAGTATCAATTTCAATTCCCAACTCATCAGTCGGATATTCATTTAAATAAAAATCTTTAATTGTCATAATTTATTATATATTAGGGTTTAAAAAATATTTTTCGTAGTTTGGGTTAGTTAAGTTATTACCCTCTAAGAAAGGATAACACTTTTCAATATCTTCTTTACTTAGTGATTTAACCCACTCGTCTGACACCTCATCTTGGTAGAGGTTTATTTCGTTATCCCAATCAGGTGAACCATCTTCGTTCATAGGATAAACAGAACCAACATCGGAATCTAACAAACATCCTACTGATTCTAATACATCGAAACTGTTAACAATCATCATGTTAACTGCTTTTGAAAAATCTTCTGGTTTTATCATATCTTTATTATCAATCATTTACATAGTAAATATACGAAAAAAAGCTGAGATTTCCAAATTTTTTAGAACATTTTTTCAAAAAATTTTACGAAAGGAAGGGTGTTATCTGAAAGTAATTTGTATATTTGTTTTTTGTTGTGTTTGAAATCTTCTGCAGAGGTTTCAATCCACTTTTCTAAGTTATCACCTTCGTTAAGTTCATTGATAAAATCAATCAATCCATCGTGATAAGAAGGGAATGGAAATCTAAATCCAAACTCTTTTAACAAATCATATGATATTTTGTTTAAAATTAGAATATATGGTTGTGTGTAAAGAAAACATTTAAGAGTTTTTTCTGTTAAAAATTGTTGGTCCTCATCGAAAGAATCGTAACCTACATCAATTTCTTCATCTAATATTTGAAAACTCTCAAAAACTAACTTTACTTTTACTTCCAAAGATTCAAAAGTACTTGTCAACATATATTGACCATAATCTGCAAAACGAGTATTAAAAGTTCGTTCTACATATTTTCTAAAAATTTTATGTTTTTCACTTAAACCATGAAATGTACTTGGTTTCCATAGTTTTTTATCTTTAAAATCTATTCTATCAACAAACCTACCTCGCCATGGTTTACCATTTTCAATGTTAGCATCTTTTCCAAGATAACACAAATAATCATATTTGTAATCTTTTAATCGTTGGTAATCAAAATCTGGTAATGGTGGATGATAATAAAGTAAATCATTGATATCAAAGTAATAATAAAAGAAAGGTAAATATGCTTGATTGTTTAATATTCTCTCATGTGGTTCAATATGAGTGTATCTCTGAGTGATTAAATAGTTTTTGGGGTTATCATCTACAAACTTATAAATCTCGTTTCTATCGAACTCAAATGAATATTCACCTATATCATCAAATATTAAAAATTTTGTATCTTTACTTAAAAACTTTCTAACATCTTTAATTGAATCTTGTTTAAATGATTTATTTACTTCAGTCCAACCAACAAATATATCAACATCGTTTTTAATTTTATGATAATCATTTCTCAAAAACTCATCACTACAAAAGAAGGCATTGATATTATCTGATTTAAATGATACTGCACCATCACCCATATTTTCCTCTTCACAAACGAATGGATGTAAATCATAGGATGCATGGACATACGCCATCATCGTAAATTCGTGTGTAAAGCAAATATTAATCATTAATTATACTTTTGCAGAACCAACATCGATTGGTTCTCTTTTCATTTGGTTTCCGGCAGCAAAATTTGCTCCTTCTTTCATGTATCCAACTAAATATGCTCTTCTGAATCGAGTTGATACATTTGGTTCTGAACCATGTATTACATTTGAATGTAATAATGCTATTTGACCTTTTTTGAGATATCCATCAACTTTTGTGAAATTATGTCCCTCTGGTATCACACAAGGTTTTCCTCTTTCACTTCTCCAGTTCTTAGGATTCGTTTTAGCACGCTCTTCATCAACTTCCATAGGTAACTTCCATAATCGGTGAGAACCTTCCATATACCACACAGAACCATTCTCTGGGTCATGATTATCAAATGCAAGAGAAATGTTTACAATTTCATTTGAATTACATTGTGTATAAAATATATTTTGGTGTTGGTCTCTTCCTAATTGACCTGGTGGTTTGAAGTATGCCCAAGTTTGTACACCAAATACTTTACTACCTATTAAAAACTCAACAGCCTCAATTATTTTAGGATGTTTCATAATCTCAGAAAGTTTTTCTGATTCTCTATGTGGATGCATGAACGGGTCCCATTCTCCCCATTGTCCTTCTGTATCGCTTTCTTGTCTTTGAATTCTGATTCGTTCTAACTCCTCAGCATAAGAATCTACTTCTTCTTCAGTAAGTAAATTTAAAATAGATACGCCTTTGTATCTCCAATCAAAAAGTAATTGTTGTTTTTCTTCGTTTGTAAGTAACATATAACCTAATTTTGTTTGTATATGTATATATATTAAGATTTATAAAATTGTCTCAAATTTGATAAATATAATTTAAGATTTGGAATTCTATCTTTGTGAAGTGATATAGATATTCTATTTGATTCTAATACTCCTTTATCTTTGATACTTGAATCATCTCTATATTCTGGTTGAAGTGGTCCACTTATTCTCCATTTCATAATGATACCACCATAAAAACTATTTCTTGTAATTTTAGCAAAATCAAAAGATGATACTTCATATATTGGTGCACCTTTATCATTCAATTTTTGAACAAAATATCTATCAAGATATCCTTTTTTATAATCAGCATCAGTTGGTGTTGGAATAAAGGCAGTAATTTTTCTTTCCTTTGCTCTGAAAGAACTTGATTTAATTCTATTATATCTATTAATATTTGATTCCATTATGTTTGATTTCTTATTTGAGCCTGTATATTTGTTTCCCACCCACTATCACTTATATTGTGTTCAACTTGTGTAACTTGAAACACTCTATCTCTATATTTTTTTGGTAGGTCTATAATCTTAAATATATTTCCTATAATCATTCCACTAACACCTGGAACTGTAAAGCTAAATTTTATTGGTAGTAAAACAGAGTTTTGTGTTTGTCCTTCTCCACCTTTTACTATTGCTCCACTTTTACCTTCATCAATTAATTGTAAATTTTTTAATAATTGTGTATCTTTCCATGTACCTACAAATAATAATCCTTCTAATGTATTTGCGTTTGTATCTGAAAAGAAATCATACCAATTTTTTTCTGCATCTGTATTACCATTCCTATCTTGTACTTTCGGATAAACTCCTGCCTTACCAACAAATAATTCATAGTTTGCTTTTCTTGTTTCTGCCTCTTTTTCTTTTTCTGTTGGTTCTTCTGGTTCTTCTTCGTTAGTATTTTGTGATTCTTTTATTTCCGATTTCATTGCATTTAACACATCTAAGACAGGGTCATTTGATTTATTAAATAATGTATCTAATGGAATTTCTCTACCATCTTGTACAAATGATTCATTTTTAGATTTATTAGGAGAACTTCTCTGTGCTACGATTTGGTTTTTCATTGCACCTGGTATATCGAAATCTAAACTTACATTTGTGAATGGTGAATCTAAACCACGAGATTGCCATGTTGTAATTTTATCAGTATTTGCCTTTTTTCCACAAAAAGATTCATCAATAATTGCTAAGTTTATATATCCATCACCACCAGCACTTTCATTAAGTTGGAAATCCCAATAAAAGTTTACTGCAGAAGATATACCATTTAACATATCTAATACAACATCCTTTACAACGAATCCATTTTTTGTTAAACATGAAACAAAAAAATCAAAATTTATAAATAAATCTGAAAGTAATCCGTATTGGAATGGGTCACACACATATGGTATGTAATCACTATCCCAAGTATAAGTTTCGGTGCTTGGTAAACCAGTTTCTGATAATGCTTTATCGTTTGGAAAATATTGTTTAGTACTTGTAGTTTCTGGATGTACATCTACTTCTGTAATATTTTGTAAATCAATAAATTTATCAAGTTTATCAGTTGCTGTAAGTGCATCTTTTAAACCAAATTCTGGCATATTTTTATTTGGTATAAATAATTTTGTAGGGTCTGTTGAAAATATATGTCTATGTGCTCTACAAATACAATAATCATGTAATATTCTAAAATTCATTGTAGGAGAATCGCCACAGGCACTTTTTACTGCGGTAAAAGGATATTGAACTGTATTCAATATTTTAAATGCAAGACCCATTCTTATAAATCTTTCTGAACCCGTCAATGGAACACCTTCTGGTATCTTTGCACTTTTTCCTTTGTTCTCTTCTGATTGTTCTAATCGAAGATTTGTATCGGACATATCATCAGTCATTGCTTCTCTGATTTCCTTATCCATATTTAGAAAATTACCAGTATCTGCAAATGGTCCTCTATCTATTCTTTTATTACCAAATTCAAAAAATTCATTCTGATTAATCAATGCTTTTACTTGACCAATTTGTTTTGCTGAAGGTAGTTCATTGTACATTTGCATAAATAATGCTTTTCCAATTTCTTCATCTTTAACTGCTTTGTTTATTTCCCATGTTTGGAATACCTTACCACTTTCATCTACATCAGTTCCTTGTTTATTAGTACTGGCAACTCCTTTATGTTGTTGAAGATATGCAGGTATTTCACCTAATGTAGTAAGTTCTACCGCAACATCAAAGGATTCACCATCACCATATTTCATACCACCACCTGTGATATATCCAAGAAAAGCATCATAACAACCTTCCGAATTGGTTCTTTTTTGCTTTAAAACACCTAAACTATTATAAGATACCATACTACAAATATCTGGTGGACATTTTTGTTGTACGGATTTAGGAACATTCCAACCATATTCTACTAAGATTGTATAACCTGGTTCGTTGAAATATTGCATAATCAATTCTGCCTGACCGAGAGTAAAACATTTTACATTAAAACTAATTTTTCTTGATAAACCAGAAGTTCCATTTGCTACAGCAAGAGATTCTATTAATGGTGATGGTCTGTATCCTCTACCACTACCTTCCTCATATACCGATTCACCTTTCCAATTTATACCTATTCTACCACCTTTTTGAGAATTACCATATCTTGCTTCAAATGAATCTGAACCTGGTAGTGATTCTACAATTAACCCACCGTTAGTTGCTGACATTAATCGTATCCACGGTTTAAGTTGGGACATTTTAAGATTATTCCCAATTCTATCATTTATTGTCTTAACAATAGTTTTATTTACATTTGATAATTGTGGAAAATTCATGATTCAAACTGATTTATAATATTTAGATAATCTTTTGGTATTCTCAATATAGTACCATCTGGTACTGAAATAGGGGCATCGTGTAAATTATTAGCAGTAGCAATAATCCACCATAGTGTTGAATCCCCATAAAATTGATACGCAAGAGTATCTAACCTATCACCAGTTTGAGTTGCTACATAGATATCAGAATCCTTTTTTGGGATGTTAGGATATATCTTTGTACGATAAACTCGTCTACCGTCTTTTAGTTTCTGTACCTCGTTATTTTTATATCTATCTGCCATCTTTTATTATTTTCTCTCTTTTTTGAAAATAAAAACTTCACCATCTGTTGCAATCTGTCCATAACCAATCTCAATTTTATTTTCAAATTTAACTAATTTAGAATTGGCCCATTTACCTTCTTCTTTTATAAATTGATGTTCATCCAAATCATTCTTAGTAAGCATTGTAACTGGCTTATATTTTGCTTTTAAACTTGATATTACTAATGATTGTACAAATGTTGTATTATCTTTATTTACTGATTCTTTAGTTGCTTGAATACCCGTTTTACCATCAAGATTATCAGATACCGCTGATTGATTTGCTTTTTCTCCTTCAACTCCAGCTTCTGTTTGTTCTGGTGTCATTGCCTTTGCACCTGTTTTAATATCTTTCGTTTTAGATTGTAGTTTTCCTTTTAGTGAACCTAAACCACTTGTATCTACCCCACTAATTTTAATCGGTAATGGTGCAATACCTCTTGATGATAATTTTACTGGTTCTTCATATTTTAAACTACCATCTGCATTTGTTCTGTTTCCTAACGAAACATTGTTTGATTCTCTTTCTTCATTTAGTTGTTCAATTGCTGCTTTAGATTTTTTATATCCGTACAATGCAGCAGTTGCATTTTCATTTTCGATGAACTTAATTGTAATTGAACAATCTATAAGTTTTGGAAGATAACCAAAATCACCATCTGTTTCCCAATTTGAACCATCTGGTATTGTATGTGAAAGTGAATCAATAAACCCAATCTTACCTACATAGATATCTCCTAATCTAAATTGAATAATAGGTGGGTTTACTTTTCTACCACTTGTTATGGATGGATACGCCATTTTAGTAAGATTTGTTAATCTTTCCCAATTTGATTGTAATTCAATTGGTGACATACAATAAATTTTAATTGTAAAAGTCACACTTCTTTCAATTCCATCATAAGTGTAATACGAATAAGGATTACCAACAAACTTTTTACCTGACCAAGAAGGTGTAACTGTTTCAGAAATACCTGTTACTGTACTTCTAAATATAGTTGGTTTATCACCAAGTTTTCCAATATGTAGTGGAATTAAATCTTGTATCGTTTCCCCACCAATTTGATAAGAACCATCATCATTAACTGTATATTCATCTGCCTTTGATAAAGCGTTTATAGTATCAGTTCTCCCAACACCAGAATAAGTTTCTAAACTTTTTATTTGAGGGTCACCACTTTTACCACTATATGGTCTTGTTGGTGAATTGAACGATTGTACTCCTTTTGGATTTTTTCTATTTACAAAACCATAAGAATCACTTTCAGAACCTTGACCTGGTTGTTTACCAAAATATCCTTCATTATCTTTTCTTTGTACTCCGTAAATAGGTGATACTAATCTTAAATCGATTTGTTCTAAACTTTTATTACCAAATGGTATTGGGTTCTCGCCTTCTGTGATTTCACCACCTTCACTTTTATAATCTCTTTCTTCTTTTAATACTTTCGTATATGGATTTGTATTAGTATATTCGGTTTCTATTTGTTCACCTACTACCTCACCAATTGATTGAGGACTACCAAATAATTTACCTCTTATTTTATCTTTTACTAAACCAATTCCTTTTCCTAAAGCCTGTTTACCGATAGTTTTAGGATTACCACCACCAGTATCTTTTAAGAAATTACCTAAACCAGTTCCTTGTAATCCTTGACCAACATTATCTTTGGTAATTGCTGTATCTGAACTTATTTTTATGATTTCACCTTCTAATCTACTTGGATTTGTTGTTGTAGGAATACCAAGTTTAGAATTAACAGCATCTCTTGCTTGTGATATTGATGATACCTTTCCACCAGTCAATTTACCTAACCCTTTACCAATTAATCCACCATCACCTGCTTCACCGCCTGTTTGAGATTTCATACTCTCAACAGTTGATGTTGTTCTATTCGCAATACGAATAGCCTCGTTACCATATATTAAAGGATTATTTAATTCTACTGCTGATTTAATTCTGATACCACTTGTTTCTTGTTCTAATAAAGTTTCCGTATCTTTCTTTACTGCACCATCTGCCGTTTCCCCACTTGGGAAATTTAATTGTTTGTTTCTAAATAATTCTAATATCGTTGGCATTATTGGTTATTTATATTTGTGTTATTTTTTATAGTTTTCTCCGATTTGGCCATAACTAAGTTCGTAACTTTATCTTTATCTAAAAATACATCTTTGTTAGTCAAAAATGCACCTTTTAATTCTTCCATCTTATCTAACATAGTTGTTTCATACTCTGACATTGATTCTCCACCCACAACTCCACTTACTGAATCAATCAATCCACCGATAGAATCACCAATACCACTTATTGCACCACCTATACTTGCGGAAATAGAAACGCTTGAGAGTGCTTCTAACTTTTCGGTATCCAATCTATCAAGTTGAGTAACAACCGCCGTTAAACCACCTGCCATGTTGTTTAAAGCAAGTGCAAGATTGTTTACATTTTCAACTCCTTCAGCTCCAATGGACATAATTGATTCACCAGTCTTTCTTAGGAATCTTCTAATAACAAAACCACCTAATCCAGCTGCTGTTGCTAATGCTCCAATTCCAAATGCCATTACACCAAATGAAGCACCAAGTACTCCCATAGCAAGAGCTTTTTCAATAGTAATTGAATCTAATATTGTTGCTATTCCACCAGCAACTGAAGTTATAACTGTTGCAACTCCTGCAAATACACTCGTTATAATAGTACCAAAAGCCTCAAAGGCTGGTGCTGCTAAGTTCATTGCATATGCAGTTGGTAATAAAGCTAAACCAAATGCTGCAAGTGCCAGTAAACCTATACCGATTTGTGGTAATGCTTTTGAAACAGTATTACCAAATGATTTTAACCCTAAACCTAATCCTTTTAACCCTGCACCAGCCATCGGGCCAATTAATCCAACTGCTAACATACCAGGTATTGCTGGTAATATTGCAAGAAATCCTAATGCGGTTGGAATCAAGTTAAGAGCACCAAATAAAACTTTTGTATTACCCATTGCTCTTAATCCACCTGCTAATCCTTTTAATCCACTTGGTTTTGAACGAGTTTTAGATGCGATATCAGTTGATGTGGTTGCATTTTTCATAACATCAGTTGCTCCACCACCACCGCCGCCTGTTATTTTAGATACCAATGGCCCTAAACCAGAATATGCTTGTCCTGCCTGAGCAGATAATGTTAAGAATTTACCACTCCAATCTAATATTTTTGGTCCAAATTCTGCTGCTGCAGCCTTTAATCCTTCTGTAAGTCCACTCCATGACCCATTTGTTAATTGAGTCATTTTGTTCATTCTTTCTTGACCATCTGCCATTTTTTGAAGTTCTGCTACTGAAACTCCTAATAGTGCTGCGGTTTGTTTCTTTTGGAAGTAATCCATTCGGTTAAATGCATCTATACCACCAAGTTGATTTAAAGTTTCTTTGGTTGCACCTACAATATCACCTTCATATGCTAAACCTCTTGCTCTGTTAAGATTTATGTTTTTACCTAACATTGCAGATAATTCTAATTCTTTTGTTATAGAATTTTCAAAATCTAATAATCCTTCAGCAATACCACTAAGGGTAGACATATTAGTACCTAATTTTGCTGCTGCACCTGCTGCTTCAATAATATTCTTACCACCTTCTCTACCAAATAGAGCAAACTCTTCGGTTGCTCCAGCAACATCACCCATCAGTTGGGCAACAGGTATATTATTCATTCTTGCAAATTCTCTTGCTCCAGCAGTTAGATTTGCTGCGGTATCTAAAGAACCACCACTTAATCTTGAAAGTGAACCTTGAAGTTTTGAGGCCTCTGTACCAGTGATACCAAGATTATTAGCCATTAAGTTAATATTGGCTTGAGTTCTAAAACTTATTCGTTCTGTTCCACCGAGTTCTGCCGATAATGCTTTAAGATTGATTGCTGCATCATCAAAGAATAAACTCATTACTGCAGCACTTCCTGCTGCTCCACTTAATCCTTCACCAACTTGTCCTAATTCTTTATTTACCTTTGCTAAACTTCCAGCAAATTTACCAGCACCAATCAATAACAATCCCATGATACCTTTACCACTTTTTAAATTAGTGACAAAAGTTTCTGCAGTTTCAGTTACTCCTTGCACCATAGTTTTGAGTGCCTCTGCTGCTTTTTCTTGTTTATCTAATACTTCTTTTTGTTCTTTTGTAATGTTTGCTATTTCAAGAGCTTTGTCTCTCTGTTTTTCTAATTTTTTTACTATTTCTGAATCAATTCCAAAAATAGCCTTAGCAATACCCATTTGTGCTTCTAAACCTGCTAATTTAGCATTTATCTGCTCAACATCTTCTGCATTCAAATCAGATAGGTCTCTACTATCAGATAATATAGAAGTTATAATTTCTTTTTGATACGAATTCATACTGGACATAGATTTAGTTGAATCCATGACCTCTTTTTGAGAATTGGAAAATTCTCCATAACTTTTACCAATCGATGATATTCCTTTTTCTAATTCTCCTACAAATGATTGATTTGATTGATTTACTTTTTTAAGAGATTCTCCTAATTTTTTAACTTTTTCGTTTTGTTTTTGTAATGAGGCAGAATAATCCTTACCAGACTTCTCTTGCATATTAAGAAGTTGTTGATATCTCTCTTGAGCTTTTATGAGAGATGCGGTTATTTTTTCTCTGTTATCTGCCATTTATAGATAAGTTATTTAGTTTTCTTTTGATATTTTCTAATTATCTTGTCCAAATCATCGGAATCTTTTTTTAATTTTTCCATTTGTTTTTGGACTTCTGGCGGGAATCCTTTTTGTTTGGCTTTTTTAATTATTCTATCAGCAGTACCTTTTGATAGACCATCAAAAAAATCTCCTACAAAACGAGATACCATATTAAGTTCGTTTAAATCCTTTTTTGACATGAGTTTCTCCTATATAGTTTTATACTACTATAAATATAGGGTAAAAAAAAAGTGAGGAATTATTTCCTCACTCTTACATTTGGTCCTTGAGCTCTTGATTGTCTACTAGCCTTATCGTATTCTTCTTTTTCCTTTTTCTTAGCCTCTAATAACTTTTTGAAATAGAAATTTCTCCAATGGATTGGCATGGTATAAACTTCATTCCAAGTGAATCCATTACCATAGTTAACCATTTCCCAAATCTGACTATGAAGTTGGATTGAGTAATCAGTCGGTAGGGTAAAAAAACCCGGCCCCCATAGGGATATCGAGAGCCTCCGATTCTCCCGTCAAGTTCGATGTGAAATCAAATCTTAAATCAACATCTGGTGTGATTTCTTGAATGTAATTTCTAATCGCTCTTGAGTCTCTTGCCAGGAGCTCATTTCTTACATAGTTGTTAATGTAACCTCTATCGGTTTTACCATCAACTTCTACAATTAAATACCTTAATCTTGTGGATAGGTCTGATGAAATTTTATCTTGGTCTTTAGATAATCTTTGTAATGCTTGTACTTCAGCATTAATATCTTTTTCATCTTTATGTGATAATAATTTTAAAACTACCTTCTTTTTTGCAGTGGGTAGTTCAAACTCATATTTGTTTTCTGAATTAAGAAGATTGAAATCAATCTCTTTGGTTTGTACCTTAGATAAATCGACTGTTACTTTTTGTTGTTCTAAAGTAAATGGGTCTGTAACCTCTACTTTATAATCTGCTCCATATCCTAAAATACGCGTTGCTAGAAGAATTGCGTTTTTATCACCAATGATTATATCATCAATATTTACATCCTTATCTACAATAACAGATTCGAATAACTTATCTAAGACCACCCCCTTCCTTATCAAATTTTGTGAAGCAAGTATATCTTCTTCTCTAGCTGTCATATACTTGATTTCAATAGAACCCTTTGATAACGGGTTGTCTTGTGAGTAGACTTTACCTTGTGATGGTAAATCTATAATCTCTGTTGGAAATTTGTGTTCACTCATAACTTTATTTGTTTGTATATAAATATATAAGAATAAAAAAATTAGAATTTTTCGTAATAAAATCCTTTTTTAAAACCTTTACCAATTGATTTATTTGAATATACACAAAGATATGCTCTTCTCGGTTGGTTAGACCAGTTTGTTTTAGAAGAATGAAATGTATTACCTTCTATCATTAGTATATCTCCTACCTTTGGATATAATGTTATCCATTCATCATCCAATACACTAATTGCACCATTTTCTTTAGTAAAATCATCTAAAACTAACATACAATTTATAGTTAATAGTTCTTCATCATTTGGAAATGGGCCGTACTGATTATCTCGATGTGATTCAAATGCAAATTCTTCGTATGGTTCTTTAACAACTATTTGGTCATTAAATAGATATGGTGTTGGAATATATGGAGTAATAATATCATACATAAACTTAGAAGTATAGATATCATATAGTTTCTGATTCTCTTCATCAGATGATAACTCACAACTTGATGCCATATCTAATCCCTTCCAAAAAGTACCAGAACCATTTGATTTAGGTTTTCCTTCATGTAGTTTAATTCTTTCCTTAACTTTTAAAGTGTAACTTTGAAGGTATTCAATTATATCAGATGGTATTATATTCTCTATTAATTTATATTTCATATTTTATCCAACTTGTATCTCTAAATACTTTATCAGGTTTTCCAATTAGTTCGTTTACTGCTTTAATTACACCAGGCCATCTTTGATGATAATCATGACCTGATATTATTCCACTTTTTAATAGTTTTGGTAAATACAATTCCATATCTCTTTTTACATCTTCGTATTCGTGATTAGCATCAATATAAATAAAATCAAAAGCTTCATCTTCAAAGTTAGTTACTATATTATAACTAAAATCTTTATATAGAGTTATATTATTAAAATATCTTGTATTTTGTTTAAATTCGTTTTCTACAAAATCCCAATCATATCCATGCCAGTGATTGTAATGTTCGTATCCTTTATATGAATCTATACAATGAATTTCTGAAAATAGATTAGATGATGCAAACATCATAGTTGATTCTCCCATATAAGAACCTATTTCTAACATCTTCAATTTAGACGGTGGGAATGTATCATATTTTTGTTTAACATATTTTTCTAAATCTGTTATTAAATCAAAAATACCTAAAAAACTACTATTTGGTTCTTCATTCAACCAACTTATGTTGAATCGTTGTGTAAACATAATAATACATATTAGACATAAAAAAAGTTCTCACTAAGAGAACTTTTTTCTTTATAAAAATAAGTTGGAGTTGTATTAGAATTCTAATATTGCATAATCATATGCTAGAGTTATAGTAATATCAGCTGGTTCATTTGATGTCCAATCTAAATTACCGAAATTGGCTGTTGTGATAAATGCACCTTTTAAAGTCCATTGTTCAATCTTATCACCAACAGGTCCTAATAGATAACATTGGATATCTTTCTTGTAGAAATCAGCATATCCATCTCTACCTGTTAACGATTCGTGAGAAGTTCTCACCCATTCCATTACAGATTGTGCACCACTTGGAACGATTGGGTCATATAATGTAATTTCTACATCTTGCCATTCACCTTTACCTTTCAATTGTCTTTTAACATTGATATGGTCAAGTGTTACTTTTTCAAACTGAATAGTAGGTCTGTTTGCTACTCTTATAAGATATGAAGGAATACCATCAATTTCCATGACGAACCTATTTTTCATTTTCGGTTCGAAATTGGTATAGAACATATCGTTAAATTCTAATACTTCTGCCATTTTTGTTTTCTCCTATTTACTACTATAAATATAGTTCTTTTTTATTTTTAATTAATTACGCCGAGAATGATGCTCCTGTCGGTAAGATGTTGAAATCTAACACGATGAATTCAGCAGTTTTTGTTGGTTGTAAGAAAATCTGTCCAGCCAATATATTTCTGTCGATTACATCTGGTGTGTTGTTTGAC
>Ga0160423_10001411_pt1 | contig 20114 bp, 18 predicted proteins | sample CRUFie14St8metaG_FD_108191 | JGI IMG/M metagenome (GOLD analysis project Ga0160423, IMG submission 108191) | Marine microbial communities from the Costa Rica Dome - CRUD Field 142mm St8 metaG | ecosystem: Environmental > Aquatic > Marine > Oceanic > Photic zone | place: Costa Rica: the Eastern... | reverse complement strand
CCCCCCCCCCCCTCCCCCTCCTGTTCTAGCCCCAAGGCCTCTGCGGTTTCTGACCTCCCCATTCCCGCCCCTTCGATCCTTGCCGCTGTCAACGAAGGTGGACGCGGTGAAAGCCACCAACATGAGCAAGATGTACAGGCAGATGGACACGAGGGATAGGTTTCAGACGGACGCCGACCTGGAGAAGTTTGTTCAAGAGAGGTACATGAGGCGGGAGGAGGAGTACCAGGATTACGACGAGGACGCGGAGCCCCAGCGCGAGACGGGGCAGGCGGAGGGGGCGGACCAGAGGGCGCTCCAGCCCACCTTGGAGGACCCAAAGCTCTGGATGATTAAGGTAAGGCGGGGCATGGAGCAGGAGATTGCTGTGAAGATCATGCAGAAGGCCATACACTTCGAAAAAGCCAGGAGGGCGAACGGGGGGGTCGGCCCGTCGCTATTTATCTGCGGCGTGATCCACCACTCCAACCTTAAGGGCTACATCTACATTGAGGCCAAGAAGGCGTCGCACGCAAAGCAGGCCATCAAGGGCCTGAACGGGGTGTACCACTCTCAGGAGGAGCAGCTCATCTCGCTGAGGGAGATGCCCAACGCCATGACGCTGGCGGACAGCGGCCAGGTGCAGTGCAACCCGGGAGACTGGGTGAAGATGAGGGGCGGGGACTACAAGGGCGACCTGGCGAGGGTTGCATGGGTCAGTGACTCTGGAGATAGGGTCAAGGTGAAGCTGGTGCCCAGGCTGGACTACACAAGATACGACAAGGGGATGCCGAAGCCATCGAACAAGATCAGGCTCCAGGCCAGGGCCTTTGACTATGATGAGGCTAAGTCTGCAGGCTTCCTTATAGAAAGCAGGACCAGCCACCAGGGCCTCGGTGAGATCCTGACGTGCATGGGCAAGGATTTCGTGAACGGTTACCACCTCAAGGACGTCAGCATCAAGTCCATCGTCCACGTCAAGCCGAGCTACGACGAGTTGCACAAGTTCAACTCGGCGGAGCTCAAGGCGAACGGCCGCACAGGGGCAGCGGACGAGTACGATGCAAACGAGGCCTACGAGAAGACCCTGCAGGTGAGATTTGAAGATTGAAACGAGCAGAGATTCGAGGTGACTTGTGTCTCCCACCATTCACGTCCGTCTCTCGAAGGGTAGAGCTGACTCCTCCTCCTCCTCCTCTCTCCCCAGGACGCGAGGGATGTTGAGAACGCGAACAGGAAAGACCTCACAGCGCAGAAGGCCGCGGAGGGATTCTCTAAGGGCGACGTCGTCATTGTGGCGAGGGGTGAGCTTCAGAACCTCGTTGGCTCGGTCGACCACGTCTCAGCCGCAGAGGGCGTCGTTCACGTCAAGCCCGACCACAAGGAGCTCACGGACCTGCTTCCCATCGACGCGCTGCTGCTCGAGAAGTACTTCACGGTAGGCAAGCACGTCAAGGTGGTCAAGGGAAAGCACGAGGGAAGCACTGGGATGGTGGTCGAGGTCCAGGACACCATCGCCGTCGTCTTCGCTGACGTTACCCAGGTCGAGATGAGGGTGTTCATGCGAGACCTGATCGATTGCACCGAGGTGACGCACGGCTTGACGAAGTTTGGCGACATTTACAACCTCCTGGACCTTGTGCAGCTCGTGGACACGGAGAGCGGGGTCATCGTCGGGGTGGAAAAGGAAGCCTGCCTTGTCTTGACGACCAGGGTCATCAATGGCAAGCCGGACGTCAGGACGTGCAGGCTGCAGGACATCCAGAGGAAGATCTACGCAAGCAAGCTTACCGGCTTTGACGGGTGGAGAAACGTCGTGAACAGCGGCGATGTCGTCAAGGTAGTTGGAGGGGAAAACGCTGGCAAGCAGGGCACGGTGAAGCACGTCGCGAAGAACAACGTCCTTTTTGTCGAGTGCAGGGACGTGCTGGAAAACCTTGGAATCTTGTGTGTCAAGTCCAAGGACTGCAACGTGGTGGGAGGTAAGCGGATGGGCGATCCCGGCGCCCCGGGAGACCCGAGGCGGCAGGGCAGGGAGGCGAACGTGTCCACGGGGGTGGCCAAGTCCTTCAGACAGCTGCAGAGGGAGTCTCCGCTGATCGGAAAGTCCATCGTGATCGCTAGGGGCCCGTACAAGAGCTACAGGGGCAAGGTTGTGGACGCCAACGACAGGAACGTCAGGGTGGAGCTGGAGGCCCAGTGCAAGGTAGTCACGGTGAAGCACGCCCACCTGAGCAGAAACCACCAGACCGTGTTGAGGAGTAACTACACCCCGGCGGCGCAGGGAGCCTTCTCGATGCCAGCGACAGTCCAGGGCGGCCGCGGGCCCTTCAGCTCCATGGCGGCTGGTGCGAGGACCCCAATGCACTCTGGAATGGGCGCCTATGGCTCCCAGACCCCCATGCACGCGGGGGCTTACGGATCCCAGACCCCGATGCACCACAGCGGCGGCGCCATGGCCTCACCTTTCCGGATCTCCGGCCCTTCCCAGTCTCACGACGAAAGGAGGCCTGCCGACCGGTACGACCAAGACCTCCTCCAAGACGTGGTGTGCCAAGCCAGGCACGCTGGCAAGTACGGCAAGGTCACCTCCGTCGGGCAGGACGGCTTCGTTCAGCTCCTGCTTGGCACCTACGACCCCGAAAACGGCTTCCACGCCGGTTCTGGTATGGAGAGCTTCAGCCTCAAGGAGCTGGACCTGGTAAAGCCGGTGGAGAACGCGTTTGTGCGCATTTTGGATGGGGAGCACAAGCAGAGCGGGGCGCAGTACAGCAAGATGGTCGCGGAGATGGAAAGTGGAGGCATAGTGAGGGGCCTGGGCGACGTGGCCGATCTGGAAACCATCCCGATGCCCCACCTCGCCTATGTCGATTTGTAAGGACTCTTCAGTCTGTCTTTGCGAGAAGCAAAAAATATATCTCTCCCAAGTCATTCTCTCAAAAAAACCCGCTCTCCCCGCGAAATCAAAAGAGAGACGGGCAGCAGAATCAGGAGAGCATGATGGCGAGCGACGTGGCAAGGAAACAGATGCCCGGCCAGCCGGTCGGGCCGGCCGCCCGACGGTCTCCGGACCCTCGGCGCGGGTCTCTGGACCGCCTCCATGGCCGAGGTTCCTTGCGCCAAGCGAGGAGGATCCTGCCTATCGCCTTCGCGGAGACGAGCGGCGGGCTCAGCGAGGACTACACGACCGAGATGCAGGAAAAAATGGGCGGGAGTTTGACATACGAGCATGACAGGGGGATGAACTACACCCGGATATTGGACGGGACGAGGTCGCACCCGGGGCTCATCGTCGGCAGCTGTCTCCAAACGCCGGAGGACGCCGAGCGCCTCAGAAACGACGAGAAGGTCCGTGCGGTGTTGTGCCTGCAACAAGACAAGGACATGGCTTACTTTGATCTCGACATCATGCCGGTCCTCGGCGGGTGCGAGGCCGTGGGGATCGACCACTTTAGGTCCAGGGTGAACGATTTTGACCCGCACGATCTGAGGCTCAGGCTCCCGGACGCCGCCGCGGCCCTCGAGCGCGCCGCTAGGTTGTGCGGTCCTGGCGAGTCCGTCTACGTCCACTGCACCGCCGGTCTCGGCCGGGCGCCGGGCGTCGCCATCGCGTACATGTACTGGGTTCTGGGCTACGGGCTGATGGAGGCTCACGGAATTCTCACGTCCAAGCGCCCTTGCCATCCCAAGCTCGAGTCCATCCGGTTGGCGACGTGCGACATGCTCTTGGGCTCGGCGACCACAAAGGTGAAGATCGGGATCCGAGCCCCAGTGTCCGCCCGAGAGGTCCTCGTGGCCGGCCTGGACATGGGCTGGGATCGCACCGTGTCGTGCGTCAAGGAAAACGACCGTTTCGTGTTGGAGAGGGACCTGCCCGGGGGCAGGTTTCAGTACAAGTACATCGTGGACGGCAGGTGGACCTACAACGCTGACGCGCCCACCCTTTGCGACAACGGGAACAACAACAACTACCTCGACGTTGTAACGGGCGACGACCACGAGCGCGGGGTGAGGTCCAGGGTCCTCTCCACCGAGGCGGAACTCCTGCTGCAGGAGAGGGAGATCATTCTACGTTCGATCGCGGATGCCTACCTTTAATCCTTTCAACTCTTTTGTTGTAATGAATGGCCCACCGTCGCGAGAGCCTCCGAAAATCCCGCGATGTCGCCCCCCACGGCCTTCCTGCCCCTCACCCACCCCCTCCAGCCCCCTCCCATCGCCATCCTCAAGCTCCTCTCTAGGATTGATGATTATTCCGACACGTCAGACTCTTCGAGGTACTTTGGCCGCCGATCGCGAGAGAGCGTCTACCCAGCTGCTGGCAATTGAGCGAATATGAGCGAAGGGGCGCCCGCGGCGAAGAGGGCGAGGGCCGGCAGGGACGGCAACCCGATCGAGGTCGGGTACTGGAAGATCAAGGGCTTGGGTCAGCCCATCCGGCTGTTGCTCGTTTGGGCTGGGTTCGAGTGGAAGGACACACTGTATGAATGCGTTCAAAAAAACGATGGGACTTATGACAAGTCATCCTGGTTCGATGTGAAGCACAAGCTCGGACTCGACTTCCCGAACTTGCCCTACCTCGTCGACGGCGACCTGAAGATCACGCAGACGAACGCGATCTTGCAGCACCTCGCCGACCGGGCGGGTCTTTCAGGCACCACCGAGGAGGAGAGGGCAAAGGTGAATATGCTCTTTGGCCTGAGCGGGGACGTCAGGAGAAGGTACACGGGGGCGGCGTACTCCCCCAAGTTCGACGAAATGCGGCCAGGGCTGGTGGAATCCATCGAGCAGAAGCTCGCGGAGCTGGACCAATTCCTCGGGAGTCGGGAGTATCTTGTGGGACAGGGGGTGACGGTGAGCGACCTGCTTTGGTACGACTTGATCGACCAGTTTCTGGTTCTCGACCCAACGATTTTGGACCAGCGGTGCCCAAACCTTCGCGCGTTTCACTCGCGCTTCCACAACGACCCAAAGATCGTCGCGTACCGGGAGTCCGACCGCTTCATCACCCAGCTGAACAACACGCAGGCCTTCTTCAAGTGAACGGACGCAGCGGGAATGTAAAGGAAGACATTTTGAGTGTATTACAAAGAACCCTGATCTCGCACCCGAGCTCCCCCACCCTCGACCCCTTTTTCTAAGGCCTCCGCGCGCTAGTAGAACCGCGGAGGCGGGTGCGAGAGCCTCTCGGTGACCGCCTTAACCGCCCTCGGGGTCATGATCAGGTGGTCAAAAGCGAGCAGGTCGTATACGTTGAGGCCCTCCGGCTGAACCACCTTTGCCCGCTTTCTCAAGTTCTTTGCGCTCCTTTCCAGCTTCACGAACTCCTCGCACCTAGACTCGAGCTTCTCCTCGCGCTTGGCCGACCGCAGCAGATTGGACCGCCACTGCCACGGGGACTTTCTCACTCCCGTCTGCGCATGGTATGGCTCGTATGACGACCAGTCTACACCCGCGGCGTCGTCCACGAGGAGGAAGGAGGTCCTGTCCGCCTCGAACTTATCTAGAAATTCCCGGAGCTCCCTCGTCTTCGGCACCTCGCTCTCGATCCTCAGCTCGTCCACCACGGTCAGCCTGCCCGTCGCGAGCTTGGACGACACCGCCACCCTGAGACCCAGCCTCCTGATCTTTGAGTTAAGCTGCTGTGACCAGTCCTTGGGCCTTGGGCCGTGGGCCTTGCCTCCGCCACGGAAGAGCGGGGATCTGATGGATCCGGCCCTCGCACGGCCTGTGCCCTTCTGGGGCCAAGGTTTCCTCCCGCCTCCCCTCACCTCAGACCGCGTCTTCACTTTGACCGTTCCCTGCCTCCAGTTCGCCCTCTGCCACACCACGACCCTGTGCACAATGTCCTGCGGGGGGGCGAGAGAAAGAGAGAGAAAGAGGTGGTGGGTGACGACGACGGAGGGTCAGGTCAAGTTGCTTGGAGCGCGGGGGTTCAGGTTCAGGCAGCTGTCGGTCGTCTCACCTTTCGCAGAGGTTGGTCGTAAATCAAGCCCGGAAGGGTGACCTCCCCGACGCTCTCCAAGCTTCTGTTCAGCACGGGGACCACCCTGTCCACGAGCTTTCCCTGGTCCGCCACCTCCGCGGCATCCGCGCCGGAGTCCACGGCCTCGCCCAGCCTCGCGTCGCCCTCCCAGCCCCTGAGGTACTCCCTCGCAGGGTGGGCGTACGACTCAATAATAGCTTTCTCGCGCCTCGTCACGTAGGGCCTGTGAACATGCTCAGCATCCTGAACCGCCTCCTGGGACGCGTATAACCTCCTCGTCACCGAAGCGCTGCTCGTAGTCGTGTTCGTCTTCGGCAACAGGGCCGGGGCCACCCCGACTTGGCCCACCAGGAGGCCCTGGAGAGAGATCCCGCCCCGGCGCAGCATCCTCAGGCTCCATGCGAGTCCGGAACCCGCCATCACTCCACCCGGTTCCCTACGCGCGCGGGTCGGACGGTCCTCACCGTCTCCGTCGCGGCCGTGACCGGCTGCTTCTGGCCCGGCTGGGCGGCTCCGCCTTGCAGCTCCAGGAAAAAAATAAAAAATTCGGGATGGAATTTTCCAGAAATGTTGTACAGACTTTTCTTCGCGAGCTACTCATAGGTATGTCATGGTGATGGAAAGGTTGTATCTTGGGGAGGCCAAGACTGGATTCGTACACGGAAAAGTCAGTCGTCCGTCTCCTCTTGGGAATTTGCCTCTTGGGGAAAATTACTGATGATGGATCCCAAAAGCCCCCATAAAAACATAATATTCTCCAAGAATCCTGATCTGGCTCTAGTTTCCGTCTAGTTTGCTCTTACAACAGGTGCCGGGGGTACCTGCGCACGAGGTGCGGCCAACTCGCGCGCCGTCCCTGTCCCTCATCCATGGTGACTCAAAACGAGGACACAGCAGGGGCTGGTGTGATGGGGTTGGATCTCAAGACGCACGCACTGGATGGAAAGGGAGGAGCGGGGGCTCCCCAGGCCGAGGACGATGCTCTCAAGGCCTCGCAGACGGGGGACGTGGAGGAGCTCAAAAAGCTGCTGGACGCCGGTGGCGGGTCCAAACGCACTGAGCTCTTGGACTCCACCCAAGACGACTCGTTCACTTTTTTGGAGAGGAACATTCAAGGTTTGGACACCTTAGATAGGGACTCCTTCCACTCCGTGGTGAGCGTGGAGCAGGAGATAGCAACGGCGAACCTGGACGACATCGAGGTGGACTCGAGAGACTCGTGGGAGTCAAACGCCTCGAGAGACTCGCTGCAGCTGTTTAACGAGAGGCGGGAGGTGCGGTGGACGCGCCACTTCTCCAAGGCCACGATAGACGATTCGCACGTCCTGAAGCCCGCGGTCGACCAGGACCTGGAGGAGGACGAGGAGGACAGAAGTATCTTGGAGTACTGCAAGCTGCTACGGGTGCACGTCAGGCAGGCCTGGCCCCTATTCATATCGGGGTTCCACCTAAAGATGAAGTCGTCCAGCCTGCTCAAGGAGACCGGCAAGTTCCAGATCCTGGCCAAGCTGATCGGCTCGAAGTCAAAGGTCCTGTTGGACGAGGACATAACGCTACCAAAGGAGAGGAATGAGAGCAGCGTGAAGTTCACGGACCCGCTGCTTATTGAGGTCCCGTCGAGCTCCACGATACTCCAGCTCGCGATTAAGCGAGTCTGTAGGAAGAAGAACATGTTCCGGTCTGCCAACCTCAAGATGGAGAACTTGGGTTACGTCTACATCAAGGTCAAGGACATTTTGCAGGAGGACAACCACAGGATTCACGACTTTTTCACCGTGCAGAAGGGGATACAGGCGCAGCTCTTCTGCTCAGTGTCTCTCATGTCGCCGTACATGAGCTACATCACGCTGCTGCAGCTGGGATCGCAGAATGAGAAGCTCGAGTTTGGTCACGACTCCAACCACTACCGCAAGATTCAGAACGAGGAGGCGGAGGAGGTCTTTACTTTTGGCAGGGTGAAGTACTCTAGGGCCACGGGCGTGGTGCGGAGGTCGGGGTGCTCGGACAGGAACATTAAGGACGCCATTGGGTGCATTGACGAGATCGAGGTGGACTGGCTGGACAAGAAGAAGCATCAGCACCGCATGGTGGATATCATCTTGCTGAAGATGAACAACCGAGAGATGGAGGTCAAGGAGCTCGTGGCACTGATCTTCAACTACGTGGACGATGCGGGGAAGCATTGCAGCCAGGTCGTGTACAGGCAGTTCTTCGATCTGGAGGCGGAGAGGAAGGAGGGGGAGAAGATCAAGATGCAGTGGACCAAGTTTGCACGCATCAGGCTGAAACAGATCGGGAAGCTCAGAAACACGCTAAAGAAGTGCCGGCTAGAGTCCACCGCGGCCTTTGACTTTGTGAACGAGAGCGACATCGACATAGGGATCGAGATGAAGAAGCCAGACGTTTGGAACAGGAAGGACATGGACAGCATGCCCCACATTGTGGGTTCTTGGGTCCTGACGGAGCAAGGGGCCAAGCTGGATCCCATCCTTGCCGGCCACGACGACAGGAAGACGAAGATGAAAAAGACGGAGAAGAGGAAAAATACCGTGATTGCAAGGGCGGAGGTCTACATTCACTACCTCAAGGGCAAGAAGTCCTTCTTAGGTTGCCACGGGAGCGGGGAGTACATTGACAAGTACATCTACAGGGGCTTCAAGCTCATGATCCAAAAGTCCTACGTGACTAAGGTTCCGGCCTTTGTGGCGCTCGTCATCGCCCTCAAGGAGTGCGAGCTGCACGACTGCCTGTGATGAGTCCCTACCCATGCGCCAAACGCAAGCGCTAATCGGTCTTGCCTCCGGTAGTAATAATTATCATTCAACGCCAAAAAAAGCCACCGCCCTCCCCGGCCCACCACATGCCCGCCTGCCTGGAGACGCTGTCTCTCTCTCACACTTTCTGAAATAAACAGTGACGATGGCTGCACAGGGCTGCGATAGGGGTCTCTTGCGCGACTCGCGGGCGTGGTCGGGAACCAGATCGGGGGGGTCAAGGGTGTTGCCGGCTCCCAGGCCTCGCTTGGGGAGGGCGGAGAAGCGGTTCACCGCCAGGCGAAGCCAGGCTCGAGAGTTCTCGGACGGCAAAAGGGAGACCCACCTTGAGGGCCAGGAAGGGGGGTCTGCGGAGGAGTTCTTCGGTCGGCAGGCTTTCGACGCGGCGGGTCTCGGCCACCGGGACGAGGATGACCTTGCACGGCCCAAGTCCGTCGTCCTCTGCGGCTTCAGGCTCGAGGAGTGTGCCCAATTCCGGATGCTCCTGGACGAGATCGGTGGGGCGGGCTACAAGGTCCTTCCGGCCAACCGCGGTGAAAGCATGCACGGCACGGTCCTAGAGGCAGTCGAAGCGGTGGAGGTGGACTGGGAGAGGCCGAGGGAGTCGGAAACCATGGCGTTCCCGTCGCCCGGGTCGCCGCGCTGCCTCCTCTTCTGCGGGATGCCCCGGAGCGAGGTGGACATCGTAACGGCGATCCTGGATGAAAACGGAGTAAAGGAGTTTGCTGTGGAGGTGGCGACGGAGGCGAACGCGGGCGAGGCCCTCGGCAAGGTCGTCGTCGACGCGGTCAAGGGCCAGAGGGATGGAATGCTTCAGAGGACGGAATTCATGTCATGGAAGAGTGACCTGTCTTCCGGGGAGGACGCGCTCAAGGCGCCTATCTTCAAGGACGATGCAACGAGGGCGACCTTCTCCTCGGCGTTGGAGACCACCTCCGTGCGGCCCGCTGGGCCGGCGGAGCCGACGATGGAGACGGAGGGAAAGGAGACGGGGATGGAGGATGCGGAGGGATCCGAGACGAGGGAGGGGCCTGAGGAAGGGGAGGAGGAGGTAGCGGACGGTGTATTTTCCAAGCCTTTGGACTTGGACGGGGTGCGCAGGGACCTCGCCCAGGACATGAAGGACGACAAGGTGTTCATGGACCCGTGGCACGCCAGGGGTTTGCAGAAGGACGAAACCAGAGATATCGTGAAGGAAGAGGAGAGGGACTTCATTAGGCGGTGTCAGGAGAGGCAGGAGAGGGAGGAAGGGGGAGGGCCCGCGAAGAGGGACGAGGGGGCGGCCTCAGGGGACCTTGACCCAGTCCCGCTGCTGAGCGAGGGGCCCCAGACCTCGAGCCTGACCGAGGAGGAGGTGATGGCCCTGCTGGAGAGGTTGGATGATGAGGACCTCAAGGAAAGCGTGCTGAGGAGGTATTCAGACCGCCTGAAGTGAGAACTTTCATAATGTACAAAGGCGCCTTTCGCTTTTTACTCCGGGTCCACGACGACAACTGGGAAGTCTGGGTTGAGGAACCGGGACACCAGCTCGTAACCCTTTTGGCCGGGCTGGATGACCTCGCTGCTCACCTTCATGGCGAACCCGGGCTGGAACCCGCACTCCATCACGATCGACTCTCTGAGCTTCTCAACCGTATCCCCTTGGCTGTGAAGGATCTCGCCCACCATCTGGCTCGCAGTCCCCCGAGAGACGTAGATCGTGTTGTACTTGTCCGACCCCATTGACTGTTGCTGCTGTTGCTGCATCTGCTGCTGTTGCATTCCTCCCAAGTGCATCATGCTCTGGTGCTGATGCTGGGGCACCGCACCGCCCATGCCCACAATACCTACGAGAACACTAATCAGAGTCAATGAGCTTTTTGCGCTGACTGGTTTTACTGGCGAGGGCCACGGCCCCGAATCACCACTTACCGCCCATCTGGCCCTGAAACATCGCCTGCGACGGGTCCATGTGCTGACCGCCCCCCATCTGTTGCATCATCATTTGCTGCTGCATGGGATCCATCTGCTGGCCCGCCCCCATCTGTTGCATCATCTGTTGCTGTTGCTGCTGCTGCTCCTGCTGCTCCTGGAGCGTGGTCAGGGCCTGCTCGCTTAGGCTTGCAGCCTCCTCCATCTTCTTCATGAGGAGCTTCGTCCTGTTGTGGCTGTCGTGCAGCTTCTGCTGCAGCTTCACGATCTTGGCCTTGTGCTGGACGGTTGACCTCTCGCTCTCCCTAACGATCTCCGGAATCTCGGCAGACGAGGTCTCCACCTCGTACTCCGTCCTCAGGGTTCGCAGGGTCTCCTCAAGGGGCCGTCTGTCCGTGCTCAGGGCCACGAGCTGGCCCTTGATGCTCGAATACTGGTTCTCCATGCTCTCGATCTCGTTCATGGCCTCATCCGCGTCAAACGCGGCAAGCTCCTCCTCCATTTTCCGCAGAGTCAGCCTCATGTTCGACCTCTGGCAGCTCCTCAGAGCGTGAATCCACGACTCGGACTCGTAGTACGTGTCGGTAGCGAAGAACTCCTCGAAGATCGGACCTCCCCCCTCCATCTGGGGCCGCATCTTGCACACAACAAAAGAGTGCATGGTGCCCGTCCTGGTAGCCCCAGACTCAACGAGAGTCCCCTCCAGGCATACACTCGTCACCAGGTCCTTCATGTCCCAATACCTGAAGACGAAAAGCACGTTCTGGCTCAGCACGCAGTACCTCTGGGGCCAGGGCAGGAACATGGAGGTTCCAGGCTCGTACACCCTGAGGAGGCCCTGAAAGTCAAAGGGCGGGGAAAAGTAGGAGCCGCCGAGGAAGAAGTTTCCGCTGTTCTGCGAGTACTGCTGCATGCCGTCCACGGGCACGATGGACTGCCTGCTGTGCGCAAGGCCGTTCATGTTGTTCCTCAACGCTTCAGCGGCGGGGGAGCCCTCCGAAATGGAGAGCCTGGTCAGAGGCTTGCTCCTTAGAAGACCCCTGGGCTTTGGCTTCTCTGGTTTGGCGCTTGCCTTGACCGCCACCTTGACCGGCTTTTTGACTTCCTCCTCCTCGAGCTCCCGCTCGTGCTCTTCCTCGAGCTCTTTCCGCTCCGCTGCCTTGGCCTCGTCCTCAGCCAGGGACTCCGCCTGGCTTACCTTCTCCAAAAATTGGATCACGTCCCTCGACTCCTGCTCCTTGGCGTAATGCAGCGGGGTCTTGCCCTCGTTCGTCCGCGAGTGAACATCACATCCGAGGGAGTACAGCCACTTGACGACCTCGAGCCTGCCATCCCTGGCGGAAATGTGCAAAGCCGTGGCGCCCCTCGCAGTCTTGGCCTGGACGTCCGCCTTTGCAGCCGCAAGCTGCTTGAGAACGTCCAGGTGGCCCTGCGTCGCCGCCATGTGGAGGGGCGTGGCCCCTCCCGCGCTCTTCTTGTCCACCACCGCGCCGTTCCTGAGGAGCCACTCCACGCAGTCCCCGTGACCGAAAGCGCACGCAAAGTGCAACGCTGACTCTCCATGCACATTCCCCACGTTCACATTATCGACCTCCGTTTCGAGCAAGTCCTTCAGGGCGTCCAGGTTTCCCTGCTGGGCCGCCCTTATGAACTTCTTGAGCCCCTGCTCCTTCTCCTCCGCGGCCGACATCGGTCCGACCCCCCGTGCTCAACTCTGAATGCTCCCACCCCCCCCCCCGCCCTCTCTCTCTCTCTCTCTCCCTCTCTCTCTAGCGCTCGCGTGGCCAAGCGTTCGCGAGGCGGGCGGGCCAGCCTGCGGCACGTTGTTTTTTTCCTGCCCTGCTCTGTTTTGCCACTCCCGCTTCCGGGCAGGGCGCTCGGGCGCCTCTGTGTGCGAAAGCTTGGACAGCTCACTTCAGGTGCTCTTCACCGTCCTGGGAGACGTTCAAAGATTGTCAAAGGCAAATCGTATAAGGCATTTGTACACGAAGTGTGCTGCGACAGGCATTTCCAACGGGAACTTCAGTTTCGCAGAAATGTTCACGAAAAGTTGGGAATGTTTAGGTTGGGCCCAATTGGGGTGGGGGGGGGGGCAAAAGCGTAAACAAACGACAGAAGAGCAGCTCGAGAGGGGCCGTGCCATCGATAGGCACGATTCGATCGGCGTGGACGGAAGTCTGATCGAACGTCTTCCCATCGATGAGAAGGATGAGAAAGGTGTTGCCGGTCTGCCTCCTTTTGGGAGTCCTCCTCTGCTCGGCCCGCGCCCAGCAGCAGGAAGTTGACGCAGGAGTCGAGCCTGCGGAGCCAGAGCTTGAGGTCGGGGTGGGCGAGGCTTTCGACGAGATAGCGACCGGCGTCGACGTGGAGTCACTGGGGGAAGAGGACGACGTCAATTGCGAGAAGCCGAGAAGGAACGAGGTCGTGAACATTCCCAAGAAGTTCCGAGAGTTTAACGATGTTTGGTCCCCCAAGGTGATAGGCGAGATGAACGACTATCAGATCAAGGTTGTGAGAATTAGGGGAGACTTTGTTTGGCACGACCACCCGGAGACCGACGAGGCATTCTTCGTCAGGGGAAGATGAGGATCGACTTGGAGGGCGAGGATCCCGTAGAGCTGGGACCGGGAGACGTGTACGTTGTTCCCAGAGGGAAGAGCCACAAGCCCTACGCGGAGAAGATGTGCAACCTGATGCTTATCGAGCCAAAGGGAGTGATTAATACGGGGGACGCGGACAGTGATCTCACCGCCCCGAACGACGACTGGGTGTAGGGGCACCTGTGTAGGGGCTGTTTCTGCCAAGGATGGTCGATTTATTATATTTAACACTGGCGATGTTTATTGGCGGCAAGCCTGGTAGGCGCCCAAGCTGCGCAGCTCAAGCCTTCTTCTTCCCCTTCTTCTTGTACTTTCTCATGTAGAACACGTAGAAAAGCACAAACATAGAAGTCATCATGAACTGTGAAAAAAAAAGGGAGGGTGGGGGAGGAGACGGACGCGTCAGACAACACAGTGAAGAAAAAAAGCATTCGTCCTTTGCTCGTATGGCCACTTCTTGACTTACGACTTGGAGGGCCAGCAAGACGGTGGGCACGGTCTTGTGAATGTACAGGTATCCCGCGTGGACAATGCAGGTGAGGAACTGAATCATCTGCATCTTTGTCAGATGCCTTTTCCAAGGGCAGCTGATCTTGAGGGCTGCCATCAGGTAGTAGGCGTACATCAGCACGTGGATGAAAGAGTTGCACAATGCGCCGAAGTAGCTGTCACCACCGCAATTCACCTGAAGTTTTGGGTTCAGGTCGGAGAGGAACGGGGAGAGCTGGTCAGAAACTTTCTTTTCTGGCACTGCGCGAGTCGAGAATCTCTCACCTTGGTGACGACCCACCAGGCCCAAGCTATCGAGGTGTGGTGATAGATGTGGAGGAAGCTCAGCTGCTCGTTCTTCTTCCTCAGAACCATGAAGATGGTGTCGAAGAACTCGAGGTACTTGTTGTTGTAGTGCAGCCAGATGAAGAATCCAAGGCCAAAGTTGCTCCCGATGGTCTCCGGAGCGTTGCCCCACCAGTGAAGCTTGTTCGCGTAGCCGTTTCCCATCACCTCGCGAACGAAGCCGTAGCAGCACCACGTGTTGTACAGCACCTGCGCGGCCGGAAAGCGAAGATGAGGGAGGTGGAGGGAGAGTTACACTCTAGTGTCAGCACAACAGCACTACTTGGATCGAGTAGGCACCGGATCTGGCGTCCTACTCCCTGGTACGCTCATACCTGGTACGCATTGTAAGCGATCATGGCGTCCTTGAGCACGTAAGCCTTCTTTTTCTGTTGCGACGAGGGAGGTCGTGCGAGTGAGGCGGGAGAAGGACGGAAGACGACGAAAAAGTCAGCACCTTGGCTCGGCGCGCGCGGCTTCCAGGCGGAAGCAGGCGGGGATGGTAAAAACGGAGGTCGCCTTCGTCTTCGCTCCCTCTTCGCCTGACTTACCGCCATGATCTTAGGTCCCACGGTCACCAGCAGGAGGTAAAACACGGTTCCCGCCACCGGTACGGTCAAGTCCGAGTCGAAGACGGTCTGGTCCGTCTTGTATTGCGCAGCCATTTTCTTTTCAAGTCCGAACAGGTGAACCAGGTGAAACAGGCTCAGGTACGGAAGGTACCTCCGCATTATGGACAGCATTGTGCCCCCTCACTCGCCGCTTGCCGCGCCCCCCTCCCCCTGCCGCTCTTCTGCCCACCAGAAGGTCGATTCCCGTCGCGGGACGCTTCGTCGGCCGGCCGGCTGCCGGATCTTTGACATCCCAGCTGTACGGATCCTCACAATTCGGAGTCGCTTCCGAATTCCGAGGCGAAAAAAAAATTGAAAAATGAATTTGGAAAAATGAATTTCACCGACAGTGGAGGGGGAAAGAGGTGTCCGTTCAAAATCGCAGGACGACAGCGACGACAGCGTGAGAGCGCGAGAGAGAGCGCGACCGAAGACGTGGGGTGGGCGCGGCGAGAAGCGAAGGCGGCGCGGCCGAGCGGAAGACGGCAGCCATGGTCATGTCTCACAGCTCTTACAGCTTCCCCATCCTGAGCCAGAGCGAGATACTCGCGTGCCTGAACGAGCTCGAGATGGAGGTGGAGGAGGCCCAGCTGGCGAAGCCGAACTACGACTTCGTCAAGGCCCTCTACGAGAACCTCGTCGTCCTGCTGGTGAGTTTCGCGGCCCTGCCCGCGCCCGAACCCCATCCCCCCACCCTCCCTCGCCGGCCTTGGCACCGAGTTTTCCGAAAACTGAACGTCGCTCGCTCTCGCCCTCTCACCCACCACGCCGCGCAGGTCGGCGTCACCCGGGAGGAGATGCAACAGCCCATCTTCAGCGCGATAGACTGCCTGCAGTTCCCTGAGCTGCACGACAGTAGCATCCCGAACATCGTGTTCAGCAAGAACCTGGGGAAGCTAATGACGGCCTCCGGGCTTCAGGACTTTTCGCTCGTTAAGGACTTGTACAAACCGGAGTCCGCGAGGCTGAGGAGGAACCTGAGCGCGATCATCAACTTTGCCAAGTTCCGAGAGGAGAAGCTCTCGCTCTTCACGGAGCTCCAGGACCAGAGCGACGCGCTTGGCGCCAAGCTGGCCTCGCTGAGGGAGGAGCACAAGCGGCTGAGCGAGGAGGAGGCCGCGCACAGGGAGGCCAGGGACGCCGAGAAGGAGGACACCCTGGCGCTGGAGAAGGAGACCATTGAGCTCGAGGCTGGCCTGCGGGCGCTGAACAAGGAGCAGGCCGTGCTGCAGAGCGAGATCAGGTCCAGCAAGGCCGCCTCCAAGGAGATCTCCGAAAGGGTTCAGGAAGAGAAGGAAAAGCTCTCCGAGGAGACGAAGAGGAAGGAGGAACTCAAGTCCAGGATCGTGCTGGATTCTCCCGGCAAAATGCAGAAGGCCCTCAAGGAGATCGAGGACAATATCGAGAACGAGCGCAAGTGCATATCAGACGTGGAGGCTAGGGCGAGGGACGCCTCGCGCAAGCTGGAGACGCTGTGCAGGTCGGAGAAGGACCTGGTCAAGCTGACGAAGATCATGGAGGAGTGCGAGAAGGACATTGAGAAGTACAAGGAGACCAGCAGGAGGGTGAAGGAGGCAAACAGCCAGGTCATCAACAACGAGAACGAGCTCATCTCTCTTGGCGCCCAGGAGCAGCACCTCAGGAGGCAGCAGACCATGCTGAGCGAGAGGTTCGGCCGGCTGCAGCAGCAGTTCCAGCTCAAGCTGGAGGCCACCTCGTCGAGCGTGGAGAACCAACAGAGGAACAAGGAGAACGCCCAGGCCGAGCACATGACCGCGCAGCAGAAGCTGATGAACAACGAAGCCATCTGCAAGACCTACCAGGACAAGATCGCGGAGCTGAAGTCCGGGCACGCCCAGGAGATCCACGCGCTGAACGAAAAGTACAACCAGCTCTGCGGCCAGGTCCAGGAGTACCACAAGCTCCTTGTGGAGACCATGGAGGCCAAGTCCTGAGCCAAGTCCTGAGGGGTGTTTGTAAAGTACAATGTAGAGCTCTTTTCTGGTTTTTGTTTTTTCTATTCATGCTCCCCTCTCCTGCCCTTGCCGTTCTGGACTCGTCTGCCCGTCTGCTAGAATATAGAAAAGAAGAAGTACAAAGTAGAAAAAAATCGTGGACTACGCTTGTGAACGATCAACCCAAAAGCTTGCCCTTGCAGGCTCCCCGGGGGAGCTCGCTCATCCCGTCCACGGCCTCCGGCGCGATCAGCTTTTGCACATCCACCGCCGCAGGCTGGAAAGATCGCAAGCTCTCCAGGATGTCCCCATCTTCTGCCTGCTCCCCCTCCACTTTGGGCGTCCTGTACTTCAACTGCTCCGAGCAGAAGAAGTCAGGGCTCGCTGCGTCGCTCTCGTTCTCACACTCGTCCAGAACCCTCTGGAGGGCCGTCGAATTCCAGCCAGACATATAGTCAGCGTGGAAAGTGTCAGACCCATCAGAAAACACGTGCTGACCTCCTTGGTAGTCCAGAATTCTGGTGTAAAAATGAATCTCCGGCATCCGGACCGGGTGCGATGCTGGGCACGGCAGGTCAAAGCACTCTGGATCCCAGCTCTCCTCGGTGATGGCCGACGCACAACCCTCTGCCCACGACACATGCGACTCGTCCGTGGACTCCAAGTGGACTCCGTCCCAGCAAGTGGGGAACTTGATGTTGATCTCGAGCTCCCAACATGCGTGTGTGGGCAGGAAATCCCCGTTACCATCGCATCCGTCCGCACGCTCGCACGCCGTGGGTTCGGGCGCGCAATGGCTGGTGGCCCGAGCGACCGGGTCTGCGCCGTGGGTGCGCATCTTCAATCCGTCGGGAAAGGCAGAGGCCTGGCCTGTGCGCCAAACGTAGTACGCGCTGGCGAACCACACGTCTGCGGCCTCGTACCTCCGTCCCCCATTGCCATCGCTGCCTGCCGTGACGACCTTGTAGATCGTTGGATGCCAATAGAGGGACTTGTTCTCCAGGACGTTTCCTGTGTTGCCCTCAGCACGCCGCAGCACCCCGTGGGTTGCATTTGGACGCAGCGTCTCGGCGCTAGGGTCGATCGAACCATAAAAGGTGTGCACATGGTCGCTGAGACACTCGCCCACCTTGAGAAAACCGGAATTTCGGGTCGCGTCAGCACAAGGAGTATGAAGGAGTCTGCTTGAAGGGCGCCAAGCGGGAGAGCGAAAAGAAGAACAACTCACGTAAGGGTCGTAGAGCAGAGCATCGGTGCGGACGTTCGCGATGGGAAGAAAGTCCATCTTCATGCTGGTCGCGCCGACGAACGAGAAAGCCGCGCACATGGCGCTGGCCACGGCGAAGAGGAGGCCTGCCATGTTTCCAAATTATTCTCCTTCACCGTTACAATTCTGTTTTCCTCTCCAAAATGCATTCCGAAAATGGAGTCGAATCATCCAATTGTCAGGGGGGGGGGGGGGGGTGTGGGGGGGGGGGGGTGGTGGGTGCGGTGGTCGAAGGTGGTGGGGCGGCGAGGGTGCTGCTGGAGGCGATGGAGGAGAGGGGCTGCTTGTCCCCCCACGTACTATAACGACGTTTTTTATAAACATTAATTCTATTGCTTAGCACGAGAAGGTCAGCGAGCGACAAAGATTGCTCGAACCCAAAGCCAAAAAAACTCACCCCCCCAGCCTCACCGTTCTCCCGTTCTCGCACCCGGGTCTGAGTCCTGCAGCCGTCTTCCTCGCCCCCAATTTTGGTAGCATCATCGCGAGAACCTCCGATAAGCCGCGATGACACCCCCCAAAGCCTTCCTGCCCCTCCGCGTTGCTCGTAACACCCGTCTTCGTCGCCCTACCAGAACAGGAAGGCCGGTACGAGCGCGGGGAGCTTCCTTCTCTTTGGCATCGCCGCCTTGGACGTCCTGAGGAAGGACAACTTCGTCCATCAGTACGCGTCGGCCAAGCCCAGCTGAGTTAGGTTTCAGGCTCTTAGGGTTATGAGGGTGGGTGGGTGCTTGAAAACCTGCTGGAGCTCAGGCCGGCACAGAAGCTCGGAATGCGATGCTCGGCTGTGTTGCGAAGAAAGAAGGGGCAAAGCCAAGCGAGAGAAGAGTCTTCTAGTAGTGCCGTCGTATTACTATCCAAGTTTACTACTAGATCTTTGTCCTCGAAGATCTTCAATCGCCGTTCTACTTGGTGAACTCGGGGAAGACCTTGGCCACGATGGGTCCGGCCTCAGCGTCGCCGAGCACGGGGGTCACCTCCCACTCCAGGAACTGAGCCCACTCGGCGCTGTGCTCGTAGAGGCACTCGATGTTGTCAGCCTCGATGACAATCCAGCCATTGAGAGAGCCCGGCGCGTGGTAGCGGTCAAAGGAGGTGCAGCCCGGGATGGGGGCCTGGGTGGCGAGGAACTTCTTGTAGGCCTCGGCGCAGTAGCCGGTGCGAAGCTTCCAGCACATCATGAACTTCATCGTTGCTTGTAACTTCGGGTTCTGGGGGTGCGGCGCAAAAGTTTTCTCAGGGTTTGACAGGTGTTCCACACTGGCACGTCATCGCGTAGCCTTGTACTTTAGAAAACAGATATTTTCTTGCAAAATCTCTCACGAAATGCGTCAAATTTTGCCAAGCCTGTGAGACGTGTAAAGATAGAGGGGGTCTTAAGCATGCATCACCTGTTGCTCCCGAGCAGCGCCCTCGCCCTGGCGGCGACCTCCTCCTCCTTGTTGTCCCACCACTCGTCTCCCTTCTCGAAGACCTTCTTGTACTCCTCCCAGCCCCTCCAGTCCTCCCTCCTCAGCGCTTCGCCCGGCTGCCCCCCTCCCCTCCCAAAGGCCGCGCAAAGCGCCTCGTAACACACCCGAAACTTGGGGTTCTCCATCCGCCGGTCGTGCGGCGAGGCCTCCCGCTGGCCCGTCGGCGGGCCCCCCGGCTGCTGGTCCTCGTTCCGCGGCCTGCTGACGCCTCCGCCGAGAGACATCCTCTTCCCTGGGGGCTTGAGGAGCTCCTTCTCGCCCTCCCTCGACAGGGTGAGCCTGGCCTTGGAGACCGCCCGCTCCCGCTCCGCCCTCGCCGCCTCCTCCCTTGACGTCGCCTCCATCTGGCTCGCCTTCCTCTTCAGAGTCTCCCTCTTCTCCTGGTCTCTCCTCTGCTGCTCCTTATGCGCCGCCAGTTCCCTCTTGAGCTTCTCGGCCTGCCTCAGCGCCTCGTACTCCTCCTGCTTACGCTCCTCGATCGACTTTGGCTCGTAAGTGCTGCCCTGCGCGAAGGCCTTGGCCTCCCGGTCGTAGAACTCTTCCAGCTGCACGGACTCTGTGATGCGGACCTTATTGACCCCCCCGTCCCCCGGCAGGGCCTCAAACTTCTTGATCTCGATCCACTCCCTGTCTCCGTCCTCGTACATCACGAAGAAGGCCTTCTTCACCACCTGCTCGGTCCCCTGGCCGCCATGCTTCTGGTCCGCATACTTGGCGCGCAACTT
>Ga0160423_10001410_pt1 | contig 20120 bp, 35 predicted proteins | sample CRUFie14St8metaG_FD_108191 | JGI IMG/M metagenome (GOLD analysis project Ga0160423, IMG submission 108191) | Marine microbial communities from the Costa Rica Dome - CRUD Field 142mm St8 metaG | ecosystem: Environmental > Aquatic > Marine > Oceanic > Photic zone | place: Costa Rica: the Eastern... | reverse complement strand
GGCTTTCTTAATCATTCCACCCTTGGCTTTCTTAATCATTCCACCCTTGGCTTTCTTAATCATTCCACCCTTGGCTTTCTTAATCATTCCACCCTTGGCTTTCTTAATCATTCCACCCTTGGCTTTCTTCATTACTGGAGGCCTGCTAGGACTAGTTTTCTTTAGTTTTGCTAACTCTGCTCGAAGTTTTTTAAGATCACCTGTAAGACTCTTAAATTGTGCTTCGGTGTAAACTTTTTTTTCGGCCATGATAATCTCCTTTATTTCTTCCAATTTACTCGTTTAATATTACTTTTTCTTTTTCTTTTTCTTTGTATCATTTTTGTATCTTTTTCTTTGATCTTTTTCAATTTTAGAAAGGGTCTTAGCTTGACCCTTATGTAATTGTGAAGCTTTTTTTAAACCTTTAATTACTTTTTTTAACGGTTTTGTATAATGTGGCATTACTTTATTTCTTCCAATTTACTCGTTTAGATGAAGTTTTTTTCTTTATCGCAGACTTTGCTCCAGCGGCTTTACACTGCGCCTTCGTTGGTCGGCATGCAGGATAACTTCTTCGTTTATCACTTTTACCTGAACGACCACAGGGTTTTCCGGTTTTGCAATCAATCCAACCTTTACCCTTGTTCTGTCCAAACCACTTACGAAGCTCGGCACCTTTTTTCGTCTTGCGAACAGCCATTAAAACTTCCTAGCTTTCTTCCCACTAGTTTTCTTTTTCTTTTTTTTGCCGCCAGTCCCATAATTTGCGGCACCGACTTTTCTACATTTTGCTATGGCTCCCGAAGCATATGCACTTGGGAAAACCTTATATCTAGCTTTTACCTTGTGATAACACGCGTCTTTTGGCACGTTTTTTCCTCCCCGCACAATGCGCTTTTTCAGAAAAACCTTTTGGTCTTGCACAATTAACAGACCGCTTTCTTTTTGCACTCCACTTTTTCTTCTGTGGAGGCTTTGAAATTTGTTTGGACATACTGCTACGTCCCATAGCCATTAGACTAATTGCTCCGCTACTGCCGCCGCAACTATCAATACAGCTAATCCCCATAAACGTTTGTCTAACTTGTCCAAAGTCACCTTTTGTTCTTGCAACTGCTCTTCGATACGTTCGTATCGCATATTGCATTCCGCACCATGTTGCTCAAGCTTTGCTAAAACTTCTTCCGCTTTCACGTTAACACTTCCATCTTCTTCGGGCTTGACGCAGACGACTGTTAGGGTTTTTTGCCGCTTTCGGAAACTTCTTCATCTGACCTGCGGAACGGGCGCAAAAAGACTTACGTCTTTTCGCGTCTTTAGAACCTTTCTTAACTTTACCTGTGACAGCAGTTTTGAGTTTACTACCGGGGTTATCACGTCGATACTTAGCAACCCCCGCCTTGGTCATACCCGCACCGGCTTTAGTTGGACGAAAATACTTCTTCGTCTTAGGGGGTTGCTTATCTCGTTTTCTAGCCATTAGCCAAAGAAGCCAGTTACGGAGTCAATATTAGTCAACGTAACGTGACATTCGCTATCAAAAATTATTCCGTGGTCAGGAATAGTTATTTGATTATCATCAGAGGTGTGAAACACCATAGACAATAAAGTTGCTCCACCACTTCCGTTTTTGAAAACAATTGCGGGAGAGCCACTAGAAGACGTTTTAACATAAAAAGATTTCAGTCTGTTCCTGCCACCAAGCAACGTTCCCGTGCTTGTGGCAGTCTTAGCTGTAATAGGACTAGCCATAGATTACCCCTTCTTCTTAGGAGCGGGCTTTTTAGGAGCCGCCTTTTTAGGAGCGGGCTTCTTTTCAGCACTTCGGTTGTTTTTTAACCTACCCATGACCCACCTCTCACGATACTGCCGCAGAGAATGGTGTAGCTTCTGAGCCTGACGCTTCACTCCGCGTAAGAACTGAGAACACGTTTGACGCAACGTCTTGAATTTCAACCGTAGCACCAAGTATCCCTCCTGTTGTAGTACCGTTCATAGTGATGGTGTCTGAAGTCGCGCCTGTCGCAAAAATATCTGCGGTTGCAGATTCGTCATTAGATACGATAGCTAAACCAGCCATAGTGTCGTTAGCGTTAGCGACTTGGATTTTATAACTGTTGGATGTGACAGTCGTTTTTACAAAAAACTTGTAAACATTTCCTGTGCCTGAAGCCGCCGGAAGAGTAACTGTAGCTCCAGAGGCTATGTCAAACACCATTGTCCGACCCGCATGTGATGCAGAAGTCAAAGTAACGTCTGCGGTTACACTTACAAGAGAACCTGAACCGGTGATAAAACCATTAGTCGCCGTAACCGGACCTGAAAAAGTAGTCGATGCCATGTGAAGTACCTCTTGCACAAGGATTAGCTTATTAGTCTGTGCAACGTCAGGGGGAACATCCTGTCTAATAAGCTATGTGGATTCCCAAGCTTCAGTATACATATAAAAAAGAAGGGGGCACAAGGCCCCCAATAGAGGTAGTCAGAAGTAACCGTTAAGTGATGAGGTCACTCAACACTCTTATTGTTATCACAACAAAAAAGGGGGCACAAGGCCCCCTTCGTAGCAGTGCTACCTCTATGCACCTTGAGAAGCAAACACACAGCGTGGATCGGAGAATCCAAAGCTGTAACGCTCACGCGCCTTATAGCGCATGTTGCCTGTGTCAAAGTCGGCTTCCATGTTAGTGGAAAGTGCCGTCCGCTCAAAGTGAACGAATCCACGAGGTGTATCTGTCATGACAAAGAACGCGTCTGGATCTGTCAGGAAGTCATTGACAGCGTATCCGCCGGGCAACATTCCCATAGAACGAAGTGCGTTAATGTCATTGTCTGCTGTACCAACACGAAGTTGAGTGTTCATCAGACGCTCTGCTACGAACTGAAGCTGACGTGGAATAATCAGCTTAGTGCCGCGCAGTGCTACTTTCAGACCACGCTCATCAACAAAGCCAGCGATACTGATCAACGCATCTTCAAGAGATGTTTCATTCAGGTCAGCCTGAGTTGATGGAGTGTTGGAGAAAGTACCACCAGAAGTCAGTGGGTGTGATGCAGACACAAGTGCTACACCGTCGCCACCAGCGTTAGCACCAGCAGAGAACGCATTGTTCAGTACTGAAGCCGCTTTGACTTGCTTGGTATGAGCCATTGAACGAGCAAGAGCACGAGTGTAGCGAGCCGAGATACGATCATACAGATTGTCCTCAACTGCCTCTTCAGTGATCGAGAATGCTAGAGCAATAGTCTCGTGATTATACCGAGCGGTGAATGCTTCGTTGGCATCGTCAAAAGTGACAGCAGAACCTTCCGCTTTAGTCGGAGCGGCTCCAAAGCCTGAAAGCATTACCTCTTCTTCAAATGCACGATCTGAAGCCTCAGTGGTAAATATTTCTGAGTGTTGATTTTCGTACTTGGCGTACTCCATGCCGAAGAGGGCATTGAGTCCCGGCTCAAGTTCTTTCGCTAGTTGTGCGCGAGAAATAGCCATTATCTAACCCCTCTTTAAGACACTACAGTTTCTACGTCGTTAGACAGTAAAGCGTGATTGTTAAACATCACAACAATGCTTGCACCTGCCGCTGTGTAATCCACATTTTCTGGATCGTCATAGAGACCCAAAATCTTGAGGGGCAGGGACGCATTAGTTGCATCCAATGTCGCAACATCCATTGAAGCTGAAGAAATACCAGTTGTAGTGGAACCAGAAGTTGCAGTATTGAACTGAGTATTTTCAAAAATTGCCGCAATAGCAGTTGCACGGTTTGTAAATGTTGCATCAGTTGCAATTATAAACCGCTGAGTTGGGTTATCGTACACAAATCCGACAATGTCGAAATTCGTGTCCGCACCTGATCCAGGCCAGATGTTCGCAAAAACTTTCTTGCCTGTTGTTGAAGATACATACTCACAGCCAGCAAATACGCCGATGTGCTTATAAGTGTCCCCGGACGCTGAACCAGTAATAGCAATAGTGCCATCATTAGTAGCAATGACCGGTGAACCTTGATAAATCGCACTGGCGTCTGACTTGATGAAGTATGCGTTAGTTCCTGTGCTGTTGGGGGCACCGCCAGCCAGGTTGATCGGCTTCATACCGAACGCTACGTTCACGTTAGCCATTTAGATCACCTCTAAAAGTTTCCTTACTCGGAGTCGTTTTTATTACGGCCTCCGAAACTTACACGACTCTGCCTATTTTGACTGATAGGCATTGAAGGATGTTGTTCCTTCATTAGGTCCTGATCCACAGCAGTCATTTGTTCGCGGGTACGGCCCCCGTAATACTCGTTTCTTTCCTGCGCTGTTTCTACAGGTATGCGGCATAACATCAAACCACCTTGGCCGATAACGCCAGCATGTTTGCCCTCATTGATGACTGGGTAATCGTATTCTGGATACTCTTCAGATCTGACTGGTTCCCATCCCTCCCGTAAACGGGTATGAACGTTCATCGAATCATCTTCATTACGAAGAGTTGTCCGTATCCAACGATGTACAAAGCCCTCTGGGGCAGGTGGTGCTTCCAACCGACTAGGTGGAGACCACGGTTTTCTGCGCTCTTCAGTTGAGCGATTCTTCGCGGCACGCGGTGTGCGTGTATTTGACTCTGTCATAACAGTTCTCCTTAATCCTTCACGTATTTGGCGTACTCTTCTAGCGGAACGCCAAGCTTGTTGGCGATAGCCACCTGAGAGGGACTAAGCTTGACTGTTCTGCGCCCTGACTTCTTTCGGGAAGCTGAAGTGTCAGCAGAGGCGACCTGTCCACTTCTCCCATTTGATTGACCTGCAAACTTATGCGGAAACTCCGAACGAATTTGCTTGTCGATTTCATTGTAGTACTCATCAGACGTTGGATCAAATCCTTGTTCTTCCACAAGCTTACGATGAATTCCAAAAGCGGCATAAGTCATGACCTCGTCCTGACCAAACCACTCATTCTTTGTCGCCCACTCCTCGGCTCTTGGATCTGGTTTAGTTGCCTGTTGAGTAGGCGCTTCCGTAGAAGGAGACTCTTCTTTTTGAACAGAAACCTTTTCCTGTTGTGCCTTAGCCAATCGATAACGCTCTTGTTCAATAGTAATTTGAGAAAGCTTTTGCTGTGCTTCTACTAAGGCATCTGCGTCACCGCGGTCATGGGCATCTTTATAAGCTTTTTTAATCAGATCCAGTTGATTGTCAATACGAGCACCGTATTCAGTCAGATGCGCTTGTTGAGAGTTTTCCATCTGAGATTTTAGTTTCTCATTCTCCTCTTTTAGTTTTTGCGCTACACGAACTGCTTCTTCTCGGTCTCGCTCTTCTTGACGGTATTTTTCTGTGAGCTTTTTAATGCGTTTTTGTACATTTTTGCTGTACTCAATATGCTCATCGGAATCGCCTTCCTTAGAATCTTCTTCCTTGGCAGGTTCCGCAGAAACCTCTGGTTCCGTTTTTTGTTCCAATTCGAGTTGTTGTTGCTGTTCCGGTTCCGGTTTTGATTCCGGTTGCTCTAACTCAACTTCAACTGTCTCTTCTTGCTTCAGTTCTTCTTCAGACATTTGACACGTCCTCTGGCTCTAAAATTGTTGCAATAACTTCATCGTCATTGATGATACGAATCTCTCCGCCGTCAATTCGGAATCGAGATCCTGAATATCTGCCGATACATACCCAATCGCCTTCCTTACACCAAGGCTCACATTCACCAAACTTGGCAGAATCTTTATATGCCAACGGACCAACTTTGAGGACATAAGCGACTACTGTTGCTAATTGCTCACGCTCTCTGATTTGATCTGGTATATAAATGCCGCCTTCTGTGGTGGTTTTACCTTGATAAGGCATGACAAGAACTCGCCAACCAGTTGGTTGAGGAAGTCTTTCTTTGAGAGATTTATCAATTAAGGATGGGTCAAGAACTCGCTTAGACTCTTCAACATATGCGTCTTCAAGCGTCGGTGCAGTCTTTTCCTTCGGAACGTCTTTTTTAGTTACCTCCTCTGAGGCAATACTAGCGGCGACGTGTTCCGGTACTAGCAAGGAACTCTTCGACATCGTCTTCTGTTTTCTCCAGCAGGGTTTTTAATTCTTGAATGGAAAAGGCAATACCCTGTAATTCACCTACCATACCGCGATACTGTTCATAGTTCTGAGCAGTACCGTTTGCTAATTGATCGCATAAATCATCTTCACGCTCTCGCATAGCTTTATACAATGCTTGACTGAATTGCACAATATCCATCAGTCTTCTATGCCTTCAGAATACAGGTTGTCAAACGTTATGTTGGGGTCAGTGTAACTAGAGTGACCCTCTGCTGAGTGTGTGTACTGACTTGGTTTAAAATCAGGAGCCCCTTCACCCGTATCCCAAAGTGCGGGTGACGTTGCCCTGACTCTGTTATTTGGCAAAGCAATAACGTTGCCCTCCCAAGGGCCCTCAGTTAAATATAAGACATGGCTTTGTTTGTGTTGATCCGGTGAGTCAGCAATCTCATGGTCCGTGTAATCCACCGTGAATATATACCGTGCTTCGTAGAACTCATGATTCACCTTGGCAATCCAAGGACTTGAACTGACTCGATCTATGACAATGACTTCGTGATGTCTAGATTCACAATCCCACGGTTGGCAGATGTGGTCTTCCATACGTTCAGGCCACTCGTCGGTCTCTGTTTCTACATCAGCGACCAGTGCTTGTATAGGCATGCGGGCCCACATCGCACCACCATGACGATTCTCATCACTATCTTCTAAGTGTCTTTCCTGGCCTGTAAATACAACCTGGAAACTTAGCGACCTGTCTGGGATCGTATTAACTGCGATGGCTAAAGCATGGAGATACTCTCCGTGGTAGTCATCGTGATTGCAAGTAAACTCTTTCCGCACCCAGCATTTAAAATACGGGATGTTGCTAATCAGATATGACATTAATATGTTCCGCTATATTTTGTACCTCTTATCGCTGAACGAGCGCCCTGTGTTCTGTCGGCACCGCCGCCTACACAAACGTCGCCACCCTGTCCAAACTTCTTAACAGGCTTGTCATCTCCTCGACGCTCCAATTTTTTCTTTTTAACCGTTGGGCCGCTTTTTTCGCCAGCCATAATATCTTCAATGTCTTGTGCTGTTTGAGAAAATAATATTCCAGATTCTCGTCTTTCTTGCTCTATGCGATCAAGAGTTTCATCATCAGGTTCCATCGGGACACGAACCAATTTACCGTCTTTAAAACCTGGAACTCCTGCGCCTCGTAGGAAGTCCTTTCTAGTGATCTTTCCATCACCTGTTAAGTCCGTAAGCTTTTTCTTAGCCATCGTCACTTGTCCTTTTTACTAGAGGTGAAAGACTCTATTGCGCCTCCACCAAAATAAAAACCCAAAATTAAAAGCATGGCGTAGTTGATTTGAAACTGCTCCATCACTTGAGACACAGAGGAAGGATCACCCTTTCCGGTCAGTGTCATAGCGAGGACTATGATGAAACATGACACATAAGTCAAACCGAACATCAGCGCGAGATACCGCTGGGCTACCTTAAAGGGAGCATACGAATTCATCAAGGCTACCTTGGCTTGTGTTTTGGCTTCAATCGACTCAGTTTCAGAAGTATGCATGTCATCAATCAGGTCCATGCCTTTCTTGATGACCGACTCACTACCCAATATCTTTCCTAATGCACCTAATATCATTTTCTACTCATCCATGCTGTTGTTCCCATGTACGCGCCGACAATACCCGCGCCTGATATATAAAAAAGATTGCTGATGTCTGACAAAGCTTGCACTCGCTCTATCGGTACAAAGAACATGGCGGCTGTAAACGCGCCCATAGAAATTAATGTAAACCTTGCCATACGCAGTTGCGCTAAATTTTTACGTAACGCGGTTTCGGTTTCTTTGATGGTTTTGACGTGCGAAAGCTCTTCGTCACTTACGATACCATCACCGTCTTCGTCATATTCATTATAGATCGACTCTTTTTGAAGTTTTTTCTGAGCCACTAGGACATCTCTCCCTGAATCTGGTTAGTGGGTACGCACACCACATTGTAGTTTACAAACGGCTTACCAATCTTTTGAACCATCTGCTCTCCTGCGTACAGGCACTCTATGTGAGTGGAATGTATCTCTAGTATCCTAAAATAAAACGTCATGTCGGTTACAAAAATCCCTAAAAGCACCCAAGACATCACCTTCCCTTCATAGCAATGATAGCAAGTAGGAGCCAAATGCCACCAGCGACGGCCAAGCAACCAGCAAGTACAACAGCAGTATAAAGAAGTCCGTCCTTAATGGCTTTCTTCTTAGCCAGTTTTTTAAGCCTTTCACGCTCCGCCGCCTTCCTCTTCATCTCTTTGCGGTTGCGAATGAATGTCTGGTAATCGTCCCAAAGACCAGGTCTTCCAGCGTAGATAAATAATTGTTTTATCTCATATTCTTTCTTTTTTATATCTTCTAAGGCCCAAAATGCGTCCATTGATCCTTGCTCGGATTCTTTTTCTAACTCATCGTGAGCATCCGCCAACTGAGTAAGTTGCTTACCCATCTGACCAACAGACGTGACATGACCAGCCAATTCCTTTATGCCATTGATTGCCTGGTTTGCTAGCTCAATAGCGGCAATGGCTTCCACAAAGAACACAGCACTATCCTCTATTCTGCTGTGCTTCTATGCGTTCACGATTTACGTCCGCCCTTTCTGCCGCTATTTCTTCCTGAGACTCGATTCTAGCGGCATCAGTTACCGCTCTTTGCATCAGTTTTTGTTGTTCTAACTGAAGTTCTGCTTCATCAAGTTTAGCACGACGTTCAACATCCGCCGCCCTTATAGCGAGTTCTTGCTGTCGAATTGCTACGAGCGGATCCTGTTGATCACCTTGTGGCATTAACTGTTGAAGAATTTGTGCATTGAGTTCTGCTTCAACTTGTGCAACTCGAGCCTCGATTCCTTCAGGAGAAGATTGAATCTGAGCCATCTGTGCCTGTTCAGGTGTTAATGCGCCAACTTGTGCCAGACTTTGAATCTGCATCATTTGTTGTTGCATCTCCTGTTGCACAATACCACGCGCCTTGAATGCAATGTGTTCCTGAATGTGCGCTAGAAACATGCCGTACGACTGTGGCGAAGTCTGAACAATGGGTAACTTCATAAACTGAATATGAACCGCCATGTGTGCATCATGATCCTGTTCTTGAAACACCGTAATAATCTGACCAGCCAATGCACGAGCGTTCTCAATCCCTGGATCTGTAGGTTGCGGCTCTGGTGGTGGGGGCAAAATCTCATCAATATTCTGCACCTCTAATGCTTGATACATACGCTTGTACGCGGCGTGTAAATTGTGCATTTGTGGATTTGACTGGGCTAGCTGTAATTGGTTTTGTGCCAAAGTCACTCGCTGTGCCATTGAAAAGATGTTTGGATCTGATACCGGCAGAACATCAACTCGATTGTCAAAGTCTGACTGCATCACAGATGCGTCGCCTCCAACAACTTGATACGGATAGTTTTGCGGTAGATAGTCACGAATTAACGTAGCTAGCAAACGAAACTCTATCTTCTGCGCGTAGTGCAACCGCTTGTGAATTGCACTCATTACCTTCATACCGCGTTCTAACAACGCAATAGTTGTGCCAACAGGTTGTTGTTGTGAGCCCGGACTTCCTGTCTGTTGATCAGCAATCGATACAAATCGACGACCTGACTCAACCAAAACGCCTAATAACTGAGCGAGAGTTCCTGACGGTTCTTTATAAGGTAATGGAATAATAGAATTCCGAATGTCTCCTCCGGGAGCATCAATGTCTCTAAACTCTCCGGGAGCCAAGGGCTCGTCCTGATTACGGACACGGATTCCACGCGCCTTAAATCCAGCAGGCAAATTAGACAAAGTACCCGCGTCAATCAACTGACGGAGAATACTGGTCGCGGCTTTACCTAAACCACCAATCATGTGAAGTAAACCAAAACCGTAGAAACCTAGCCCCGGAAGAAACTTGTAATGCACAAAGTATTGTTGCTTACGCTTCAGAGGATCTGCTTCTGCATAGTTGCGACGGATGGATAAAATCTCACCACTGCCCAAATCCAAAGTAACGATATAAGGGAGCTTGATACCAGTCGGCTCTCCATCCGTTCCTCTGTCCTCAAAACCTTCAATATCTAGATCAACATGAAACTCAAGAACTGTCAGGACCTCGTCCGTTTCTGTTCTTTCTCGCCCATCCAGTTCGTCAACTTTTGACTTAATCGTGTCCTCGCCGCCTTCATAGTCAGCAAGTAAATCAACATCTCGGTAGACATTAGCAACCTGTAACTTACGAACTTGATTCTCGTCCATGCGAAGAATATGCGTAACACGCGTGGCAGTTGCCAAGTCCGTCGCGGTGTATGGGACCACCAAGTCTTCTGCTGGGACGAATCGAGAAACAGGTCTTTGTTTAGTTTCATCAAAGTAAACCTTTTTGAAGGTAGAACCACTGATTGGTAAGTAGAAAAGCATCTGATCCGTGTCAGGATCAAACTCTTCCATCACCTCAGTGACCATATAGTTCATGTAATCTTTGACACGATTAGCTTGCGCTTCGATTTCTGGAGACTTCATGCCAATAATATCGGTGCGAACTGGACCGCCTGAAGGTAACAGTTCTTTGTATGCCTGAGCCTGAAACTGCGTGACTGATTCAGCAATCAGCGGATGCGTTACTCCAGTGGCTCCAGCAAACGGGTTGTTTCTTTCTTCGTATTTGACTCCGAGTAGGTCGAGACCTTTGCTATATCCGTCTTCCCACTCGGACCTTGAATCTTGATCTTCTTCGTATCTAGCTCTAAGGTCGCTTGAAATTTCACCCAAGATTGAGTCATCAAGGATCTCAGCAAGATTTGCATTGTGGTTATATTGCTCTGTGACAACTTCTGTCTCTCCTTCCATAAGAGCCTGAATAATTGCGCCACCCGCGCCATCATCAATTATTTGTGCACCACCCTCAAAATTTTCTGGTTGTGCTACGTCAACTTCCATACCCGGAACGGCTTCTATCGAGCCATCAACCATACCTTGCATCATATTTGAGGGAACTGACATTAAAATATTCCTTTAAACGAGCTTTTACCACGGACAATACCACCAGAGCTAAATGGGATATCATCATCGTCAATTCTTTTTCTAACATTAACTATCTTTGGTCCTAGAGATGGGTCGAATAACCCACTTTCATCACGAGTAATAACGCCCTTTTGCATAAGTTTTTGCAAAACTCTTTCAGGCATAGGATTACGAGTATTGCCTTTTGCATCGGGAACCTGTCCTCGTGCCACTGCTTCTGATAAAGTTCCAGGTCTTGATTTAACAGGATTTTCAACTGGGCGACCCGCAGTTGGTGTTAGTTGTGAAAAAGGTGCATTGACAGACTTACCCTCTGAAGTGACGACGGTAGCACGAGGGCTTTTAGTTGATCCAAAAACATTGCGAACCACGCCTTTTGTTCCATCAGGCAAAATAACTCGACCACCAACGACAATTTTAGTGTTTCTAACTCTTCGTTTTGTGGTTGTTCTTTTTTTAGCCATCAATAATACTCTCTCGCTGTCGAAATGTAGTCTTCTTCGTCATCTTCGCCGTCCAGCGAGATGAACCCACCCTGTCGAAAGCGAATCAACGCCATCGTCATGCTGTCAACAAGGTCATCGTAATCTCCCATCGGAAATGCCGCACACTCGTCAATGACTTCTTCGGCAAATTTCTTCTCAGGTGCCCACACCATGCCTGCTTCAAACATTGGAGCGACCATATGCATTCGAGTCACCTTATCACGGCCTTTTGACGGAGTATAATTCACAACAGGTATTCCTGTCCTGCGTAATTCGTCGGTTAGCGGCGTGCCCGTAGCCTTTGCTTCAATCAAAACCATGTCCGGTTCCCAATAATCATGCTCTTCAAGCGCAATTTCTTTGAGTTCCGGGAAGTTCCAACGGCCTTTTCGAGCATCTAGCAGGATAATGTGGTCTGCACCGCCCTCTTCAGGTTGAAAGATGCCCCAGGTGGTGATTGCCGAGTAGTCAGCCGTCTCTTTTTTAGAAAATGCCGTGTCATAGCTCTGCATAATGTAAGAGACCGGCGGGATCTCCTCTTTTTCCCAAAGATTCCACCACTCTTTCTTAACTATTGCGCCTTCTGAGGCCACCGGGTTCTGTTGCCACTGAGCATTCCACTTGGCAAGCGGCAACGCGGCCTTGACCTTCAACAAATCCTCTTTGTTCCAGAACTCAGGCCATAACGGATTGTCTGACGGCATGATTGCAGGGAACTCAACGACTTCCCACTCGTCACTCATGACATCATCGCCCTGTGCCCTGAGTAAACGGCCCGTCAAATCCTTGATTCCCCACCGCGTCATGACCAAAATGATCGCTCCGCCTGGTTGCAAACGCTGACGAGGACCAGATGTGTACCACTCATAGGCGTTATCAAACGCCGACTCACTCAAAGCGTCCTGTTCTGAGTGCGGATCATCAATAATAAACAAATCTGCGCCACGACCAGTGACCGCCGCACCCACACCAGCGGCAAAATACTCACCACCGGCTTCTGTGCCCCACCGACCAGCCGCTTTATCATCAGCTTTTAACATGGTTTGTGGAAAAACATCACGATACTCGTCTGATCCCATCAAATCTCGTACTTTTCGACCAAATCTGACCGCTAGTTCGGTGTTATGAGTGGCCTGAATGATCTTTAGCTTGGGATTTCGGCCCAAAAACCACGCTGGCATGAGGTATGACGCAAATTCTGACTTAGAATGACGCGGTGGCATGTTCACAATCAGCCTTTTTAGCTCTCCACGCGCTATTCTCTCTAGTTTTTCAGCAATAATCCGGTGATGACGGCCCTCAATAAAGTTCTGATAGACATGATGCACGAATGGCATGAACTCTTCTTGAGCTTTTTCGCGGGTCGCGAGACGTATTTCTGCCTCTTTTAGCGCAAGGATCTCTTTGAGAACCTCTTCTGGAAGTACTTCAAGTGCGGCTGTGTTCATCAACCAATGTTATACAGCGGAGAAAACATTGTCGGCGCGGTATATGTCGGTTGTAACGTAAACTGAGGTAGCCCTGCAATTCCCGTGTACTGCGTTGCCGGACTATACGGTCCAAAAAACGGAGGTATGGCACCCGGAGCAGTGATTGGAAAACCTTGAGCTACCTCTTCTGGAGTTACCGCCTCCGGTGTCATGGGAGCGGTTGATGCTACTACAGGCTGATCATCCCCGGCACGTCCCATACGCCTTTCTTGCTCGGCACGTTGCATGTCATACAAATCGCCCGCGGCCCTTTCCTGACCTTTTAAATCAAAAAGACCTACGTTTCCTGGAGTAAAGACAGCATTCGACTGAGGGTTGTAAACACCAGTTATAGTGCCTTCAGCATCTCTCTGAAACCGGTTACCGGGTCTTTGCACCTCACGCGCAAAGGCCGCGTTTCTGTTTGTTAAGTCCTCGAAAATATTTTTAACAATACCGCCCGGTTTAAGCAACGCACCTAGGCCTTCATCTCTTGGGCCTTTTCCAGCTTGTTTTTGTATCTCTAGGTCAATTTCAGGAGTAACTTTAGGACCAACCAAAAAATCAGGACCTTGACCCGAAGGGTCCAAATCACCAACATAGAAATCAGGATTTCGAGCCTGCTCAATAATCTGGTCCGCAGGAGTGGCACCACCTGTAAAGGCCGTGTCAAAAATATCAACGTCAGGTGTATCGAGATCACCATCATCTAAGTTGTCAGATGATGGAGGTCGAGTGGGTTCTCCAACGTCAGGATCTCGAGCCAACTTCTGCCTTTCCAGCATTTCTAAGACTCTATCTTCTGTATTTATCAATGCTTGACGGTCAGGCTCTGACACTAAAGATTTGATATTCACGGGTGCTGATTGATTATCACCTATGTTTTTGCCTGAAGCCATATCAGGAAGAGCGTCTGTAAATGCCGGTCGTCCCGTCGGTTCTGCTAACCTTTTCTCAAGTTCAGCAAAAGCCGCCGGATTATTCGCAAACACGTTCTCGTAATTGTCACCTCCAGCAATGCTTTTAGCGGCCTTTTCTATTTCAGATTCATACTTCGGTCTATCGTCTCCTGAAAGTCTGACGGTATCGTCAAAGTCACCAGCGGAACCACCACCAGTCTCCTCTCCACTACCAAAGCAGAAAAGAACTTGATCCATCGGGTTATCATTCGGTGCGAAAGGGTTCAGTCTCATGAATACATCCAACCATAACGATTTTTGCGGGTCCGGAAAATACGTGCCTTGGTGCCATGACCATATCGCATCTCAAAGAATTCACGCATCCTCCGAATAATAGACCGGCACCCTCCATTAGGCGCGGCAAAATCAATACACCATAGAGTACCATCTTCCGACTCAAAATCACTAATGTCTAAAGATCCAGGACGAGACATGTACAAAGATTCACGGTCCGAGGGCAAAAATGCATACGTGCAAAAACCAAAAGGCTCACCACCAGATCCGTGGACCACGAGCAGTTTGTTGTTGAGCAAAGGTCCAAGGACATAGGTCCGCATCTTCTCCAAAGACATCCTCCGGTGATAGTCAGACTGCTTCATCAACCAAAGAGTGTCTTTCAACAACCCTTTCTGCTCGGTACTCAAATGAAAATACATGCGCGATTTTTCTCGGCCCTAGGGACTCCTAATGAAATTATGCCTCAATGAAAATATAAAACCAGGGCGGGAGGGTGGGCCGCTGGCGGCGGCCCGGCAAAAAAAGGGGGTGGCCCCCGAAGGAACCACCCCGACTCGACCCGATTAGGGCAAGTAACCCCCAGGTTAACTGGCTAGTTTCTTTTTTCTCCGTTGCCTGCCCCGCTCCCTCCACTCCTCAACCCTCTTGTGGAACCGGTCAATCCATTGGTCTGAGTAATCAGACTCATGGGCATGTAACTGGTCTCTCAATTTCTTAGGTATATCTTTCGAAAAGGGTTTGATACTGCTAGAGGTCACAACGAAAACACCAACGGGAGATGGTGCTGTTTTCTCCCATGAAAAAGTAGCCATCTCGGTGGTTTCTAAGTCTCCAAATTTTCCGTACGCGACGGCAACCAGCGATGGAGATCTATAGGTACAATGTCGAATGGCTGAGATCGGATCACGCCCTCTCGCCCACGGCGCACCCAAACTCAAATGCACCGCGTGAAAACAGAAGCCATTTGGCTGTACATACTCGAGCGTTTCCTCAGTCAACGCAAATGCTTTTTTACTCATGATCTACCTCCTCTAAAGGATCTACACGTTTTGCTGTACGTCAATTGGTGTGATGTCTAGGCCCCATTTTTCAGCCAGAGAACGTCTTAGCCTTTCAGCAGACTTTCTGGCGCGGGCTATTTCCTTCTCAGTCATTTCAGCCGAATGTGGCAATTCCCTTTCTGGCTCTTGGACTAACGCGGTCAAGGTGTCGACTACTTGCATAAGCACCATTTCTTTGGGGGTATATCCAACTCTATTTCTAAGCGTTTCCATTTACTTTCTCCTTTACAGATTGTCTAAGATTTCTTTGATTGGATCGTCGGGCATGACGATGTTTTCGTTCTCGAACGTGTTGCACGCAACGGAGTGTAAGCCATAGAAGCGGGCGCACTGCGCCAAGAACGGTAGCTTCTCTACGACTAGCTCGCGGTTGGTGTCATCAAGCGGCGCGAACGCACTATGACAAGCGGCGAGCGCGTTTTCGATTTGATAACGACGGGTATCAGCGATACCCATACCATCCAGCAGTTTCTGTAACTCATTCATTTTTTAATCCTCCAATCTCTACGTTGTGAACGGGTACACATTTGAGACCATTTGGCCTCGCCAAACTCAAGAATAAACGTGGCCTTATTCGGCGAGGTCTCGCGGTCTGAAAATTGCCATTCGGCGAGGCCTTCATCCACAGCGGCCTGTTGCGCGGCCTTGATCGCGGCATCAATCGACTTCGCATAATCTCTGAGCCACGCGACCTGATCCACGGTGGTCAGGCGCGAGACTCGCACAGGTGTTTTGAAAAGTGCTTTACTCATACTCAATAGTCCTCCTTACTAAAATGACTAAAGTCATTTTAGCAGGTAACATCACATAATGTCATACTACATTGGTATTAGTTGTTTTGTGCATTGCATCAACAGTCCTAGGTATCTAAATGCCTGGGTGGGTGGGTGGGCGGGCGGGCGGGCGGGCGGGCCGTGCTGTGTCAAGCTTTTTAAATGCCCCGAACCCGACCCGAACCCGACCCGAACCCGACCCAAAAAATAGTTGCGTATGATGCAGAATCATGTATCATGTAAAAGGTAATTGGAGGAAAACTATGGAAGAACATTTAGAAAAGATCAAAAAAGCCCATGACCTTGTTAGTCAGGCACGCAATCTACTTGATGAATTGTCTAGCGATATCAAAGACGAAATAGATGTCCAGATGGAGGTCGATTACATTGTCGATGATTGGGTAGAAACTTTGGAGAATGTTGAGGATTCATTATTTAGTGGATGCGACATTGAACATATTAACGAACTGTTGGAGTTATTACACAATGAAGAATAGTGAAGAAGGCACGCCATTGGCGCACACTGAATTCACCGTTTCTTTAACCTTCGAGGTCTATATAGACCTCGATGGATTTAACGGGGAAGAAGTTACAGCAGAAGATATCGCAAACCATCGCGGTTCCGATGAGATAAATCCAGATGTCCATCCGGACGTTATTAAGGACTATATTAAGCAGTGTATCGATCCATTAGATATGGTGCTCCAAGGTAGCGTGCAGACAGAAAAGATAAATTACGTCACGGAGAGTTTATGAGAGACATAAGCGGAGACCAGAAAATCCAAGAGCTCGAGTCCAATCTGTTGTGTGACCAGCTTCGAGAATTTGTTGAAGCAATGCGCGATGAAGCGCTCGCGACAGATGAAGAGATAGAGCACTGCGTTCTTAAAGAACTAAGGCATATCTTAAAATAAGACCAGGGGCCGCAAGGCCCCTTTTTTTAGCTTCTGTATTGGGTGGGTGGGTGGGCGGGCGGGCCCGGCCTGGCCTGGCGTGTTTAGAATATATGGCCCCGAACCCGACCCGAACCCGAACCAAAAAAGCTTGCACTATATAATGTAGTATGATGTAATATCATTGGGTTAATTGTTGGAGACTATAACCATGCAGAGACTATCTAGCATCGACGCGACGAACACCAAAGTCGCGAAATCAGAAAAGAGTCTAGTAGGCGGTTCTAAAATCCGCATACTTTCCTTGTCACTAATGCCGGATAACATACTGTGCCCGGCGCGTAATCTTGCAGAATGCGCGGCGGATTGTTTGCGCTCGAGCGGGCGCGGCGTTATGCGTAACGTTATCGACGGACGAACCGCACGTTCCGCATTCTGGCATTTAGACCGAGACGGATTTTTAGTCCAGCTTAAGAAAGAGCTACGTAACTTTATAAAACTATGTGACCGTCAAAACGTCGTACCGGTCACGCGGTTAAATGTTCTTTCCGATATCCCTTGGGAAAACTATATTGATTTCGCGGATGAATTCCGCGCCTTGTTTTCGTATGACTACACCAAATTACCGGCACGACTCGGCAAGACACCAAAGAACTACCGGCTAATGTTTAGCTACTCAAAGGCCCCAGGATTCGCAAATCAAGTAAACCGGGCACTAAACCACCGCGTACCAATCACCGCAGTATTCCGCGGCGGCTTGCCTACCAAGTTTCTAGGCCGCCCGGTATATGATGGCGATGTTTCAGATATCGCGAACCTCGAACAAATCGACAGTGTCATCGGTTTACGCGTTAAAGGCCACGAAGCGAAACGGTCCAAGTCGCCTTTCATTATCGACAATCCGGAACTAATAGCCGCCGCATAACAAACCTCGGCCCTAGACAATAGGGCCTTTTTCACCGATAATCCGTTTCAGTAGTCCTCCAACTACTACCCACACCCCCGTTCGCGGGGGTTTCTATTTATAGCCCCGAACCGAACCCGACCCGAATAAAGCCCCGAAATGACCCCGAACCGAATCAATGGCCGCGTCTATTGCGTCCCGAACCCCGACACCCGAAAAAATAGGCTCCGAAAGTAGGCCCTGAGAGGCAATGTCCCGAGCATCACGGCCCTCAAATAAAAATAGCACTCCCGTCGAGGACCTCTTTACTAAGATCAAACTATGACCTCCTACGTGGCTATGAGCGGTATGCCAAGCGATTTGCTGTGGCGATAGTTTAATACTATTAGATTTTGTTACTTTTAGCTCAATCCACAATGGATGACCACTAATCATCAAATAACAATCAGGCATGCCTGCCGCAACACGATTTTCTAAACGCCAAGCTTGACTGCCTTTAGGCAGATTCTTCCGGACTATGTTCCAAAAGTTCGCCTCGGGTCCCCGTGACATCTTTGAACTCTCCCTCAATGAAAGCCGCAGGATATCGCTTTTGAAGATCCGCCAACCTAGCAACTATTTCTGTGCGAGACATGTCATCCAATTTATTAATAGTCTCTCTTCTATCAATAGTCAGACCACCAAGAGCGGAACGAATCTTTTCAGCGTTAATCGCGGCTGAATACTGCCCAGCATCCTCTGCCGCTCTCGAAAGTTCATCGAGTCGCTTCATTTGCCCAACCAACGTCACTCCATAACGGCGCTCTCTTTCTTCTCGCAGTTCCTTTATGTAATCCAAAACATGCGGAAAATCTCTGCCGTTAATTAATTTAGACGCTTGGATGTGAGCAACTGTCGGAGAAAATCCTGCCTTTCTTGCACACTCGGCATTTGAATAAATGCCCTCTACGAAATATTTAGCAAATTCACGTTGACGATTAGTCAGTTTACGCTCGTTACGCTCTTCTATTTTGGAAACAACTTTCTCATTCATGAGTATGGGTTACCTGTTACAAACGTTACGGATGATTTGTGGAAAGCTAACATTTGTTAAATCAAATGGGAAATGCGATGAGTTTATATATAAAGAAGTGTTACAAACGTTACGAAATGCAAAAAAACGTTACGGGCTGGAAACCTCGTTGTCTGGGCAACTCAGTAGTTTTCGTCACACTTTTACACTCGTCACACCAAATTTGAAATAAAAAAAAACTTTTTTATTTTTTCGTACAGAAACCCTTATGTAAAAAACTCAGGCATTAAGAAAAAATTGCTTGACATACTATGTGATGCAACATCATAATGTACTTGGGTAAATATAACAGGAGGACTAACAATGTTGCAGTATAACCCAGACTACCTTCTCAAATGCTCTTCTTATGTGGGCGATTTTCGTTACGAAGGTGTGGACTATCATACGTCATGGGCCAAGGTTCTTGGTCCGGTAAGAGAGCGCCGCAACTACAAGGACACCTATATTCTGGTAGAAATGTATTCTGCCGCCAACGGAGACGTTATGCGTGAGGAACCCGGTTCACCGGCGTGGTGTGCCGCGATGGATCATTCTCGTGATAACGCAAAGGGGTGGCTCACACAAGTAGAGTATGAGTTCAGTCCTTTTGCATTCGATCAAACTGCTGATTCAGAACCTGACATGTGGATTGAAGCAGATCTAATCTTTCAACTAGGTATGTGGGACGCGAACCATTGGCCCCAGTTTCCTGCTCCTATTTTCTTTGAAAAGTTGGTCAAGTCGATGAAGACATATGAATGGCATCGTGAGAAGAAGTTGCGTGAGTCGATATTCTTTTACCACTGGTCTCGGGACTGTGATCTGTGTGAGTCGGAGGGCATTAAGATATTCACGGACTGGTTTGAAGCGGCTGATTGGATCAGTGGGTTTGGTGAGTCGCGTGAAGGTCCACAGAGTTTGCATCAGGTGACGTTTGACCAGTGGCGTTGTTTCAATGCATCGCCAATGCGTGACCGTGGTTTGGAACATTTCGAGGAGCATGGCTACGGCCATTGAGGGATAAGTCATGAGTGTTGACACAGAGTCAATGGATCTTACTTGGGCTGATTGCATGAAAATATTAAGCGCAATCAAAACCGCGAGATATAAGATCAATAAAAAGCGGGAAGCGGATCAGAGGAAAGGTAGATTTCCACCGGAAGGTCGTGCAGACATTAATTTGCTCCACCTTGAACAATATGATGACCTCTTTAACCGGG
>Ga0160423_10001409_pt1 | contig 20121 bp, 18 predicted proteins | sample CRUFie14St8metaG_FD_108191 | JGI IMG/M metagenome (GOLD analysis project Ga0160423, IMG submission 108191) | Marine microbial communities from the Costa Rica Dome - CRUD Field 142mm St8 metaG | ecosystem: Environmental > Aquatic > Marine > Oceanic > Photic zone | place: Costa Rica: the Eastern... | reverse complement strand
CGGGGCTCATGTGCCGTCCGACCCCCGCCCCCCCCCAATCCCCCCTGGGCGCCAGCTCACAGGACTTGAACTCCTGGGCTCTTTTCCAATTTTTTTTTTTTTTTTTTCGCCTTTTTCTTGTCGAAAAAACGGGACGCGCTCGAGATTCTGATCCGCAGATCAGGAGCTGCAAGAGGTGCCTGAGATCGAGGTCGATGTCCGCGCGCGGTCGCGGGCTACACACCGGCTTGCGGGAAGGCCGGTCCCTTCCCTCTCCGCCCTCGCCGTCGTGGCCTTGCATGACCTGAAGTCCCGCCGCCATGTTGTTATTGCACTCCCTGTGCCTCGTCCTCATTCTCTTTGAGGTAGCTTGGTGGAGCCAGTCAGGCTTGCACTCTCAGGGTGGTCGGGCGGGCCAGCCGCGCAGAAAGACGGTGGCTTCCGCTTTTGGGTCCCTTGAGGAAGCCAAGGCCGGACTGCAGCTCACCGAGTACCTCCTCGAAGGCGTGGCGCTGCCCTCCGGAGGTCAGGATGGCGAACGAGTCTACCTGGCAGACGGCTTGACGGAGGCGGAGAGGTCTCTCCTCTTCGTGAACGAGGACGACGAGTACCAGCTGAGGGAGCTGCTGCCGAACAGCACGCAGGGCCCCAGGCACAACACATGCGCCTTCGTGGGCAACTCCGTGAGCCTGCTCTCGGAGGAGAGGGGGGCCGAGATCGACAGGCACCAGGCGGTCCTGAGGTTTATGGACGGCACCTCCACCAAGTACGACGCCTTCGTGGGCAGGAAGCGCACTTATCTCGCCGTGACGCGCGGGTCCATCGAGCCCTACATCCCAGAGTCCGAGTACGACAAGTCCAAGCGCCCCAGGTCCAAGGGTCTCGTTATCCACGGCGATGTTCCCGTTCAGGACTACGCTCAGCTCAGGAGGACCCACCCGGAGACCCAGGCGTACTATATGTCCCCGTCGTTCGAGATGCGGGCGAGGAGGGCGTACGGCGAGATCGTGGGCAGGGCGAGGAAACTCGGGGAGCCGATTGGGGACCGGCAGAAAGCCTCGCTGGATAGCTCAGGGCTGCCGCTTGCCCTGATCCCTCTTTTCTTCCTGAAGAGCGTGTGCAAGGTTGTCTTTGTGTACGGCTTCACCGTTCCAGTGACGAGGCGGGACGACCTGTTTGGGCCCACCTATTACGGCCAGGCCAGGTCCAAGTCAGAGCACCCGCACTGCGGCGAGATGGAGTACCTGCTCAGGGCGTTCTCCATGGAGGGCGAAGTGGAGCTTGTCTCGTGAGAAGAAGATTTGAGGAGCTGTCGGGGGGGTTCAGAGATCGATCTCAGATCGCGGTGGCAGGGCGGGGCGCGATCGGGTGGGGGGCGCGAGATCGGGAGGGAGGAGGAGGCCCCCGGCCCCCCCGACGAACGATGCCACGAGACACGGGAGCCTTCGTTTACCAAGGATCGGGACGGAGGCACGCCCCGGACGCCCCGCCAGAGCAGCGCCTGTGCGAAAAGGAGACCCTGGCCACCCAACGTTGCATGTCGCGCAACGCCTCAAGGCAAGATCGGTGTCTCCACGAGGTGGAAGCGTGGAAGCGGTGCGTGCGGCGCGTGAAGGAGGCTCACGCAGCGGGCCTCAAGAACGCTTCCCCGACAAAGTGATGGATCCCACGAAATCGACGACTGTACTAAAAAAATAAAGTGTTTTAGCTAAAAAGTATATTTACACACAACCAAAGCGCTCTCAAGCTGTTGTGTCATCCCCTCCTGATGGTGACTTTGCTCCTGCCCGTCTTTCCCTGGCTCAGGTCCACCCAGGAGAGCCTCTCGCCCGTTCTCATCTCGTGCAGCCTCTCCTGCCTCATTCTTCTTCTCACCTCATCCGCCTCCTGCAGAGACTCGTTCTTCAGGCGCTCCTTGTACTCCAAGTTGTTCAGGATCTTGCTCTGCAGCTCGTTCTTCTCGTGCTGCCTCATAATTGGCTCGGGTAGGTCGCTATAGTCCTTCTCGTAGTCGTCCCACTGAATCTCCGCGTGGTCTGCGCACAGCCTCGGCCACCACATGTTGGCATGCTGGTGGGAAGTAGAGAGGAGCTCCAGGTTCATCTTCTTCAGATACACCGTCAAAAGGCCGTTGTCCGAGTCGTACTCCCACAGTGACTGCTCAGGAATGATGCCGCGACAGAGCTGGCCCTCAAAGTAGACCTCCCCTTCCCCTGAGCGCGCGACATTCCTAGTGGCGCACTTGACGTAGTCCGGAAGGATCTGGACGTGCAGGTCCCGGCTGGCCCTCAGCCCCGCAGGAACGCGAAGCAGGATGATCTTGACCTCATCGCTGCTCTGCCTCCAACGCAAGGAAGAGTCGCAAAGCTCCACATACACCTCGTCAGGGAGCTCTGTCTTGCTGTAGTATACCCTCGACATGGCAAACCCGTGCTTGTCTGCCCGCTCGCAGGGACTCCCGTCGGCGTGGACCAACCGGTACATCTTATAGGGTAATTCGATCTCCGTCTTGGGCCTTGAGGGCTCAGACTCTTTGGGCTCATCACTCTCTGCCGTTTCACAAACGAGGTAAGAAAACTCAAAATCATCTGCCTTCTGCTGCGCGCGAATGGTCTCTGTGATGTCCAGCAGCTCAGTCGAGATGGCCACGTCCCTTCCGAGCTCTTGCTCGACTGCATTTCCGTCGGTCAGCTCGTACAGCAAAGTAGCACAAGACTCTGGACCTCCCGCTGTGCCCTTTGCAAATTCCTGAGCAAGTTTCAAGCTTGTGGAGGCTTGCAGATGGATTTCGAGGCCCACCTCTAAGCCTGCCTCCTCACTAAATTTGATGAAGGATAGCTGGACGTCCAACGGACTCTTGCACTTGAAGTGCGTCGCAAAGGACCTCCGCAACTCTTCCCTCACCCCCGCAGTCAAATTTTTTCTAGTCCTCTCACCAAAACGCAAGCTTACATTCAGCTGGTGCACGCAAAAGTCTTTGCCATCCACATCCCCGGCGAGCAAGTGGCCCTGTCTGTAATCCCCGGCCCGAACCTCCCTCAGCAGGTCTTGCACCCTTTTCGCGTCCTGGGGAGACAGCTGCTCCGAGAACTCTTTCAATTTCGATTGGTAGCTATCTTCTTTGCTGTCGTACTCACACGCTTGGCTAAAACACTTGACGCCCTGCGTCAGATCCACGTCAGCGTGGTCTTTCGCCTCGCAGGTGTAAGCCACCCCGAGCTGGTGGTACGCCCGGGCCAAATCCAGATACTTGTTCATGATGGCTGCCCCAGAGGCTTCGCTGTAGCGCAAGTGTGTGTGGGCGATCGCCATCCTCGCGTCTGCTTGCGCCTGCCTCAGGCACTTGGCCCTGCAGTACATCGCAGACCTCAGCTCGTAGGCCTCTGCTGGCTCGAGGCTGGAATGAAGGACCCACTCGTGCACTTTCTCGTGGTAGGGAGATTTAGGCGTGCCGCTCTGCTGTTGAGAGATCTTGACGTGTCGAAAGCAAGCCTCCACCTTCTCCTCATCTGTCACGTCCTCCACCTTGGCCGGCGCGATGATCTTGCGGTCTTGCAGCTTCTGAAGGGCGCCCACGATCCACTCGGCGATCTCCTCCCTCCGGAGGGACACCACAACCCGGCGGATCTCCTTCTCGACCTCCTCCCTCTCCTTGGCGCTGCCCTCGTCATCCTGGGGGCCCACGCTCTCGTGCGACACTTTCAGAGCCTCGAGGGCCTCGATCCTGCGCTTCAAACCCTTGAGCGCCTGCGCACGCCGCCAATGGGCCTTGGCCCAGCGGGGGCTCACGCGAACGCACTCGTCGGCGTCCTCGAGGGCGTGGGAGAATTTCCCGCACCGGGCGAGGGCTAGCGATCTGTTGCCCAGGATGAGGTGCAAGGCGCTATCCTGGCCGCTCGTCGTCCTGCCGCCCTCCCGCAGCAGCTGCGCAGCAATCGATCGAAGAAAAGCATTGTGAGCCGTGTCAGTCCCGGGGGCGGGCGCGGACGTGATTGGGTGACTCGAGGCGCGAAACCGACGCTCCAAAGCTCTCTCTCACCTCGAGAGCCTCCGTGTAGTGCAAGATCGCGTCCCTGTAGTTTTGCTTTCTGACTTCCCCGTCGGCCTTCCGCTTCAGGTAGTCGGCCTTCATGGCGCCCAGGCTATCCTCCCCCATGGTCCCCGAAACCGCCGCGCTCTAAAGCCGTTCGTTCTCTGCCTCTTCAACACACCTCGCGAGCGTTTCTTTTCGTTTGTCTTTCGTTTTCACTCGGAAAACTGTCGCCGAAAAAAGAAAAGTGCATCCTCGAGTCGGTCCGTCTTGGGCACTGAACACTGCCATGGGGGCGGGGCCGGGCGTGCGGTTGGGGCTAAGTGTGGCGACGCGAGGAGAGGCGGCGAGGTTCGCTCGGTTGGGGATCACGACCGCCCGGACCCGCCTCCCCGGAGGCCAAAGGTATCGGTGCACGCCGGAGACGCAAGCATCGGCCGGCAGCGGGCGCCCAGAGGGAGGGGGAACCGCGTCTTGCAGCGTGCACTCCGGGGACGAGGGGGCGACCGGCCTGCTCGCTCGCTGCCTGGCCAAGATCGCAGGCGCCAGGGGAGGGGACACGATCTTCCTTCAGGGTGAGGTGGGAATGGGCAAGAGCGTGTTCGCCCGGAGCTTCATTAGGGAGGCCACCGGCCGCGAGGCGTTAGAGGTGGTGAGCCCAACGTTCCTTCTGCACGAGACCTACGACTTGGCTGGCGCTGGCGGGGCGAAGATACAGCACTTCGACCTGTACCGCTTCGACTCCGGGAAGCAGCTGGAGGTCATGCTTCAGAGGGCGTACTTCGAGGAGTGCCTGGCGAGGGACGTTGTTCTCATCGAGTGGGCGCAGTACCTGCCGGCGAGGTACAAGGGCGTGGAAAGGCTTCTGGTGAGCTTCGGCCCGGGAACAGAAGAGGGCCGCGGCGGAGAAGATGGCGCGTCCCGAACGATTGGACTTGTCGCGGAAGGGGACTCCTGGTCGCCCGTGGTGGAGGCGGTGGCAGGGGTGCTGGAACAGGGGGGCTCTGAGAGCCTCCGCCTTCTGTAGCGGTTTCTCAATAAGGTGTTTGTAACTATCGTAACTATCGATGTATTGTCCGGTATTGTTTATGGATTTTCTTTACCTTTTTGTGTCCCTTACGGGCCGCCTCTGGCGCGCCTACCACTCCTTGAACTGGCCTATGCTCCTGTAAGGCTTGTTGGAGTAGCCCTCACCAGGGTGCTCCTCGTCCAGCGGAATGTCCTCAAAGTTTGATACGTCGTCCACCCCGCCGATCTGAGGAACGTAAGGCGCTGGAATCTCCTTCCTCGCCAGCTTAACCCAGTCAAGACCCTTGAACCATGGGTGCTCCTTGGCGTCCTGGGCTCCCCCCTTCAAGTTACCCAGCCTCCTGGCAGGGTTCTTCGTGAGCAGCCTCTTGATGAGGTCCCTGCAGTCCTTGGAGAGGTGTCTTGGGAAGGAGTACTTCAGGTTGCAGATATTCCTGAACAGGGCGACCTGGTCCTCCTCGTAGAATGGTGGCAGGCCAGTGACCATCTCGTACAGGAGCACACCCAGTGCCCACCAGTCCGCGGCCTTGTTGTGGCCAGTCTGTTGTACCAGCTCAGGGGCGAGGTAGTCCGGAGTTCCGCACATGGTGTACGTCTTACCGGATTTCAGCTCCTTGGCGAATCCAAAGTCAGCCACCTTGATGTAGCCGTCCCTATCGATCAGCAGGTTCTCTGGCTTGAGGTCACGGTATAGCAGGTTCCTGTCCTGGAGGTACTCAAAGGCAAGCACGACGCATCCAGCGTAGAACTTGGCGTCCTCCTCGGAGATTGGGTCGTCAAGGGACTGCAAGTACGTGAAGAGCTCTCCTCCCATGACACACTCCATGAGCATGTACAGCTGGGTCTTGTCCTTGAAGCAGGCGACCAGGTTGACAAGGAAAGGCGAGTGGCACTCCATCATGATGTCCTTCTCGCGCTTCACGTGGGTCAGCAGACCCATGGAGATGATCTGGCTCTTCTGCAGGCACTTGAGAGCGTATCTCTTCTCCCCAAACTTGACCAGAAGGACCTTTCCGAACGCACCAATACCGAGGGTGGCGACTGGCTGGAAGTCGGACAGCTGGGTGCTCTGAGCAAGCTTGGACTCGGTGACGGCGTCGTAAGACACGGCCTGAGTCTGCATGATGTCCTGCAAGGAACCGAGGTGCATGTTGAAGTGGTTTCTGTCCAGGAACATGACGCTGACCTCACCAATTGCGCTGACAGTGGCCTGGCGGACGTCCTCCTTGAGCAGCGCGAGCTCTCCGAAGAACCCTCCTGCTCCGATCTTGGTAACCTCGACTCCACTGGCGGTTACTGAGACCTCTCCGTGCATCATAATGTAGAAAATGTCGCCCTTCTCGCCCTGTTTGATGATGACCTCTCCATCCTGGTAGGTCCTCTCCTGCATCACGAGGACGAGCTTGTTCCTCTGGGTCTTGGTGAGCTTGGACAGGATGGGCACCTTACGGAGCGCCTCGTACCTCCACATGTGCTGAATCTCTTCCAAAGTTCCCAGCCTCTTGTTGAAGTTCTCACGGCTCAGGGACAGGCACCTACCGGCGGTGACGGCCTTGACAGTCGCGGCCCTGGTGTCGTTCTTCAAGAGGGCGAGCTCTCCGCAGGCTCCCTTGGACAGCTTGGCCAGCACGGTCTCTTTGTCCCCAATCACATCGAAGTCACCGCGCTCCACGATGTAGAAGTCCTCGCCAACGTCTCCCTTGTTGAAGATGACCTCACCCGCTTCGAAGGTCCTGTTGACCAGCTCAGAAGCCAACTTCTTGAGCTGCGAGATCTTCAAGGACTGCAAGATGCTCACGTCCTTGAGGGCATCAAGCCTCCAGATGTCCTCCAGGGGTCCGAGAAGCTCGTGGAAGGCGGTACGGTTGAGACTGTAGCACCTGCAGTACGTGGAGGTTGTCACGGTGGCAGCCCTGGTCTCGTCCTGCATCAGGGCCCTCTCTCCAAAGTAGCCCCCAACGGACAGCTCGGTGAGGAGCTCATCACTGTTGTCTGGGTTGGTGATCTTAACGCTTCCCTCCTTGATCATGTAGAACCTGTCTCCGACCTGTCCCTTCTTGAAGATGACGTCGCCCTCCTCAAAGTCGATCAGCTCCAGCGCGTCGGCGATCGTCTCCTGCTGATCCTCGTTCAGGGAGCTCAGGATAGGGACGGCACTCAGGAGCTCGATCTTCTCCTTAAAGAGCTTCTGGTCGTACGTCCTCTTGACCGCCATGTAGACCTTACGGTACAAGACCCACAGCTTGCAGTTGGAGGTGGACTTGACGGTGGCCGCCCTGGGGGCGTCGTACAGCAGGGCGAGCTCTCCGAAGCCGCTTCCTGGGCCGTAGCTCTTGACAAGAATGCTCTTGCCGCTCGCGTCCTCGACGTAAGCATCACAGCTTCCGGCCTCAAGGACATAAAAGGCGTTGGCCTCCTTGTCTCCCTGGTTGATGATAATGGTATCCTTCTCCACCTCGGGCAGAGGGGTCATGGACGCAATCAAGGCGGCACGTGCCTCATCGTGAATGTCGAACAGGAGGTTGCTCTCGATCGCCTTGTAGATGGTCTTGAGCACGTTCACGCTCTTCTCCACGGTGTTGATCTCGATTTCGGCCTCTGTCGCAATGTTCTGTGCTGCAATAGCAACACGCTTTGCCTTGTTTGCTCTGATCATGACAGACTTGGTAGGGCGGTCGTCCTTTCCAACTATGTTAAGGTTGACCTTTGAAGGCAGCTCATCCTCGAGCCCGGACGCGTGGCTGTTCGTGGCGAAGGAAGAGAAGTGGCGGTCCGGTCAGTGTCTGTGGGGGGGGCAAAGAAGACCCAGGCAGAAAGGGACTCGAGTGCCTGTGTCCAGTGTGTCCACTTACTTGGAAGACATTGGTAAGCTATTAGAGGGCGATGAACAACAAACTCCCATGACTACTTGGCGACGATTTCCGTAGACAAGCGCACGGAAGTTTCACTTTCAAAGTTCCTCTTCCACACACTCGTACTTCCTCACACAACCAAGGGGGGGGGGTCAAAACCTTCGTTTTGGCCACTCGCGCACTGTGCTTGGCGTCACCCGCTTCGCAGGTGTCGCAGGAGTCTCCGAAGCGCCCTTTTGGAGTCGGCCTCTGGGCAGATTATGCCTCACGCACGACAGCAATTCCGCACTTGAACGCTCCCGTGCACGGAAAACCAGTTCCGTACGGACACGAGGTGCCCCGGTGGCTCTTCTTTCCCAAATTGCTGGGAAGGGAGTGCAGGGAAAGACGCAAAGGCGCCTTCTTGCCTTCGCCCTGGTACGCCTCTACGCCTCCGTGTTCGCCTTGCTCTGCGCACGCAGCCGAGTCAAGGGAAAAGACTGCGCGAAACCGGCGCAAGAACCATACACACTGGTACGTACCAGTTCAATTGCTAGGGTGCCTGAAACGAGCCTACTTTTGGCTCCCCCGCGAAGAACCTAGTTCCATCGCACAAAGGGAAAACTTCATAGATCGGAAGGAGGTTAGGTTCCTTATATGGAAAGCGTACAGTGCGCTTACCCCAGGGCAAGGTCTGTGCCCCCAAGCCTCAAGACACACAACACGCAACACGCAATTAGCAGCAATTAGCACAGCACAACAATCGTACAGTAGTCCTCAGCGGGAGATTTTCTCTCTTTCTGAAAAAGGCTTCTAAAAATCAATACAGAATGCGTTCAGTACGCCAGCGAGAAGTCAACCCGGTTTCGGCTCAGGCCTTTCGGGCAATGACACCCCCCCTTTCTCCGCGCCCTCGCTGGCAGGGGGCAGGGATCGGGAAGAGAAGTTAATTCCACAAGAAAGGCCGGGCAAAGGCGAAGCCCCCCTCTGGATGAGGCCGAGACCACCACCGAGGCCCTGTTCTGGTGCCATCCTTTCGGGCCGTTTTTTCCCATACGGAAAAGTTTGCAGATTTGCTCGCAGCCCGAGCTCAAGGCCCAGCAGCCTTCGCAGCGAGTCCTAGTGACAGGGCGCAAAGATGACGGCAGCAATGGCGTGGGCCCGCGCGGCGGGAAGGGCGGCCGCGTCTATGCGGACAGCGGGAGGACTGGCCGGGAAGGCGGCGAAGCCCAAGGGCACCCCGACCGTTCGCCTGAACGCCTTTCGCTCCTCAGAGGGTGGGGGCCACAGGTCTACGTTGCTGGGCGAGGGGAGGACCGCAGGAAAGGCGCTCGTGCCCCGGCACAGGCTTCGGCTGTCTCCCGCGGCGTGCAACGTTTCGAGGTCGGCCTTCGCCCTGTACAGGAACCTCATGATGATGGACTGTTTTTACCTGTACGACTCCGAAGGTAAGCGCTGAGATCGGCAAGAGAGAGAGAGAGAGAGAGAGAGAGAGAGAGAGTGCGTGTTCGTGTGTGCGTGGCTGCGCTCGTCCGTGAAGCTTGCCCGGAGAATTTGCATCCTCAACAGCTAGCTCCATTTCAGACGACGAGGGCACATAGCGCACCCTCCCGCTGCTCTCGGCGACAGGTAGAACACTGACGGAAGAGACACCGCGACAGGCGGCGAGGGCACTTAGTGGAAGGGGAAGAAGTGCTTCGGGGGCACGCGGAGAGGAGAGACGCGGTCGGGCGGGCCGGGTCCGTGTAAAAAAGAAGAGTACTGTAACAGTAGTTATTTCCTTTCGAGGACGAAAAAAGCAGGAAAGAACAAAACAGGGCGCAGGAGCGCGAGGCGGGGCTTCCCCTGACCGGCCCCCCTCCCTCCTGGACTACTTGTTCAAGTGGAAGCGCACCCTCTTCTCCCTCCTCGAGGAGCTACCGCCCTCCTGATCCCAGTCCCTCTTCTTCCCACTACCCTCGGCACCGGGCGACCTCGCCATTGGGTCCTTGGAGCATGCCTCCAAGATGGCTCTCTGCAGGTGCGGGCACCTCTGCACCATGTACTCAAACCCGCTCGTGTTCATCACCTGGCTCAGATTCAGCGCCACGAAGTCCAGGCAGTGCCTCCTGAGCTCCGTCGCGTGGTTCTCGTCCGCCAGGGTTAAGGTCGTGGCTGCGTTCACGATGTCCACCGTCTCGCACAGGTGCTTCTCACAGATGGCCCTGAGCCTGGGCAGCTCAAAGCGGTCTGCCGCGGAGAGGAGGTGCTGGGCCATGGTGACCTGGAGGTTGTCCCCAGAAACCTCCTCCGGGAGCTTATCCGTGTACACGAAGTGCAGGAGGATCTGGAACGCGGGGGCCCTCACGTCGTGAATGGCGATCTTTTTCTCCTTGCCCTCCCTCATGTCGTTGTCCAGCAGCGCCTTGAAGACGGGGGATCTGGACGCCACAATAAGCCTGTGCGCCGGCATCTCCTCGCCCTCCACCAAGAAGGTGAAGTCTGAGCCCTCGCCGCTCTTCAGGAGCTCGGCAAAGTCCTCGCTCAGCCTGGTCTCCGGAATCTGCACGATAGGGAGCGGCTGCTCTGGCTCCGGCCGGCAGAAGGCCCCCCCGGACATCACCACCAGCTCGATCTTGTACTTGATCTTGATGGTGTCGTTCAGCAGGAAGCCCGAGTCCGGGTTCTCCAGCACGCTTCTTTTGATGAACTTCCTGTACCCGTGGCAGTTCCTGGCGTTTGGGTCCTGCCTCGCACAGCTGATCTTGACCGCGCCCTGCTCCCTCCTCCTCCCCTTGGTGATGTCCCGGCCCCTGTTCGACTGGTCCACCAAGGTGAAGTGGTGGAAGGCCCTCACGATGTGGCCCTCGCTCGTGTGCACCACGCCCATGGGCCTCGAGGTCTCCCCGATCAGCGCCACGAAGAGCGCGGCGTACTGAACTTCGTTCTCCCTCCTGATCGCAAAGTGGCCAACCTCCGGGAGATTCGGTGGGAGGCCAACACGGCCAGGGCCGAGGCCGGGAGGGTGGATCATCCTGTAGCCCTGGGCGCCGTGATGGGGGACCACGCCGGCCAGAAGGGGGCCCTGGTCCGCGCCGTTGGGGGCACCGCCAGCCGCTGCGTTGGCGTTGTTCTCCCCACCTGCTGCGTTGTTTCCGGCATTGTTGTTGGCGTTGCCGGCGGCAGCCCCGGTTGGGGGGTTTCCCGCCTGCGCACCCTGCGCCTGCATCCCCGCCTGCGCCCTCAGAGCCTGCCTGGCCTCCTCCTGGGTCATTGGAGCGTCCCCCGCAGCCATGGCGCTGGCAAACTGCCTCATGGTCTGCCTCATGGTCTGGGTCCTGCCGTGGTGGCCAAAGTGGCCGAGCAGGTTGGGATGGGCATGGTGGGCTGCCTCCGAGCTGCTCTTCTTCCCGTCGGGGTAAAACAACAGAACCCACTCGTGCCCCCCAACAGTGAACCTGTCGCTCGCGATGGGCTCCCCGTCCCCGATGCCCTTCAGCAAGCTGTATCCAACTATGGTGTGCTCGTGCTCACCGACTATAGTCGAAGTGAGGGTCTTGGACATGTCCGGTACTTCCGGGTTCTCCGCGTCCGGGTTGTCGTTCACCACGGACTCCATGGCGCCGCGCAGCCTCTCTTACTTTCTTCCCCTCGCACGTGAGATGTGCTGTCACGTGTTCCCCGTCCCCTCTCTCCCGCCCGCCTTCTATGCGCGCTGGGGCAACCTGGCCATCTTTTGCTGCTTCCGCAGCAGGCGTCCGGGCTCTCTACCCGCGCCCGCCAGAGTCCGGGCCGCAAGGCCGCGCGTTCCTTCGCCACCCCCGGCGCCCGAGGCGACCCCCCCCTCACCCTCCTCGTCGAGGAGTCCTTCGTTCGTGCGAGGCTGGCGCCTCTCGTCTCCCAGGTGCGTGCCCTGCGACGCTTCCCTCAGTCCCTGGTCTCGTCCGGACGCCCTTCTGCTTCCGCCCACGAGCTTACGCGACCCGTCCCGTCGGGCTTGCCCTTCGCTCGCCGCGACCTCGAACGTTTCTTTCTTTCTCCCCTTTGCTCGTGCCCAAGGTGGGCGATCAATCTGCCGTGGAAGCAGCAGGGAAACGCCGGAAAATTCGTTCAGAAAAGTTGCTTCCAAAGCTTTGGCCAAGCCGGCGAGCGGGAAGGCGAGAGCGAACAGCAGCGACGCCGCAGCCCAGGAAGGGGGCGAGAGTGACACCGGGGGAAGAACCATGTCGGTATCGAAGGGCGTCGGGATCCCCGTGAAGCTGCTTCACGAGGCGGAGGGGCACATCGTTACGGTAAGTAGGGGCGGCGACCTCGTGCTCCGGGCGGGCGGGAGGGCTCTTCTTGGCCCCCGCCCGCCGTCCAATCTGCCCACAAACAGGTGCGGGCAAGCGGAGCAGCGTTCCCATTCTGACGAACGACGACTTTCGCCTTTTTTGCTGGCCGCGCGGACGCAGGTTGAGCTGAAAACGGGGGAGACATTTAGGGGGACGCTCAAGGTAAGCGACGCGGCGTGCGGCTCGGCGCCCTTCCGGTCCGACCGCCGTGCTGCGGAAGTCCGTCCCCGTCCTCTCTCGTCTTCTCCAGGTCTGACCGGCGCCTCCCACCCACCACTGCACTCTCTTGTTCGTGCTTTCAGAACTCAGAGGACAATTGGAACTGCCAGCTTGAGAATGTCACGGCCACGGCGAGGGTAAGCGAAGCGTCCCAAACCGGTCCGCGCTCCCCTCGTGTCCTGACGCCAACCCGCTCTTCTTCCTCTCCCTTTTCTCTCTTGCAGGACGGCCGCGTGACCCACCTGGGCAAGGCCTTCATCCGCGGGAGCAAGGTTAGGTACGTCGTCGCGCCGGACATGCTCAAAAACGCTCCTATCTTCAAGAGGATCGACCCGAAGATGAAGGGCAAGTTCCAGCTGGGCCAGGGAGGGACCATCCACGTGGGCTCTGGAGGTCGTGGGAGAGGTCGCGGCAGGGGCAGGGGAAGAGGGGGATACTGAGCGCTCGAGGAGTAAAACGACGCGCGTGTGTAATCTATGTTCAGACAAAAAAAAGCGTGTTCGCGGATCTGGTAGTGTGCGTGTGTGAGGGTTGGCTGGAGAGGCAGATGTCCTCCTCCTTACTCCTCATCATCCCCGTCTTCGGACGGGATGTAGATGTCGTATCCCTTCTTCTTGAACTCGGATGACATTTCTTCCATTCCCTTCATCAGTGAGGCCTCGTCCTCGATCCCGTGCTCCGCGGCGTACTCTCTCACCTCCTGGGTGATCTGCATGCTGCAGAACTTGGGGCCGCACATGCTGCAAAAGTGGGCGACCTTGGCGGGCTCCTGGGGCAGGGTCTCGTCGTGGTAGGCCCTCGCGGTGACCGGGTCCAGCGCGAGGTTGAACTGGTCGTTCCACCTGAAGTCAAACCTGGCGTGCGAGAGCTCGTCATCCCAAACCTGGGCCATTGGGTGGTGCTTTGCGAGGTCAGCGGCGTGGGCGGCGATCTTGTAGGCGATCACCCCCTGCTTCACGTCGTCTCTGTTGGGCAGGCCAAGGTGCTCCTTTGGGGTCACATAGCACAGCAGGGCCGTGCCAAGCTCGGCGATGCGGGCGGCGCCGATGGCCGAGGTGATGTGATCGTAACCGGGTGCGATGTCCAGGGCAAGGGGCCCGAGGGTGTAGAACGGGGCCTCGTTGCACCACTTCAGCTGGTTCGCCATGTTCTCTGGGATCTTGTCCATGGGAACGTGTCCAGGGCCCTCGTTCATGATCTGGACGTCCTTCTCCCAGGCCCTTCTGGTGAGCTCCCCCTGGACGGCGAGCTCGCTGAACTGCGCAAAGTCGTTGGCGTCCGCGATGCAGCCGGGCCTCAGGCCGTCCCCGATGGAGATGGCGATGTCGTACTCCCGGCAGATGTCCAAAATGTCGTCCCAGTGCTCGTACGCAAAGTTCTCCTTGTGGTCCATCAGGGCGAGCTTGGCATGGATGGAACCTCCCCTAGAGACGATTCCCGTCACCCTCTTGGCGGTATGAGGCACAAACCGAAGAAGGACGCCGGCGTGGATGGTGAAGTAGTCCACGCCTTGCTCGGCCTGCTCGATGAGGGTCTCCCTGAAGAGCTCCCATGTGATCTTCATTGGGTCGCCGCCGGCCTTCTCCAGCGCCTGGTAGATTGGCACCGTGCCCACGGGGATAGCGGAGTTCCTCATGATCCACTCCCTCGTCTCGTGAATGTTCTTCCCAGTCGACAGATCCATCAGGGTGTCCGCGCCCCACATTGACGCCCACTGCAGCTTCTCGACTTCCTCCTCGATCGAACTGCTGATTGCCGAGTTTCCGATGTTCGCATTGATCTTCACCTTGAACTTCCTGCCCACGATCATGGGCTCCAGCTCCACGTGCTTCTTGTTGCTCGGGATGATCGCCCTGCCCCTCGCAACCTCGCTCCTGACGAACTCGGGGTCCATCCTCTCCCTTGCGGCCACGAAGGCCATCTCCTCTGTGATGATTCCCCGCTTTGCGTAGTGCATCTGGGTGAAGCACTTGTCGCCCCTCTGCTCCCTCTTCCGGATCCAGTTGGTCCGAACGGGGTACAGTCCGTCCTTTGGGTCCACGTTCTGGGGTCCCGTCGTGTCGTACACGTCAAGGTAGGGCCTCGTCGCACCCTCGGACAGGTGGATGCGGCGGAAGGGGACCTACAGCATCGTTTTTGGGGTTTTGGGTTTGAGGAGAGAATCAGGTTTGGCGAAGCAGTCGTCAGTAACCAGAGCGCGCCTCGAAGAGAGAGAGAGGGAGAGAGAAGTTGGGGACGGCCGGTCTCACGTGCATGGTCTCGCCGTCGTGCTCGACCGTCTTGACCACCTTCTGGCTGTTCGGGAAGCACTCCTCGAACGAAGGGATCGTGCGGAAGGCCTGGGCCGACTTGGCGTCCCGCTTCGCCCCCTGGCCTCGCGGCGCGCGTTCCTCGTGCTTCTCTGGCGATGCCTCCCTGTTCGTGTATCCCACGCGGGACACCACGGAGGTTCCCCTCCTTCCGAATCCGGTCCTCGGCGTCGCTCGCGCGGATGAACGCCCGATCCCCGCAGAGGGCCTCGTTCTCACCGCTCCTGCGGCCCTGGACGTCGCCATCGTCGCCATCGCTTCCGCTCCCCTGCCCGTTCCCCTCGCGCTTCCCCTGTGGTCGCTCAACAGGCGTGTGTGTCTTGCCCTTGCCTAGGTCACCGGCTGCTTTGAAACGGCTGCCCTGTTAAGTGCGCTTTTTCTATCGTGTTTTCTTAACATGGCATCTTTACACCGCTCGCAAATTCTTGAGCGCTACAAACACACATCCAATAATCCTGAGCTTGAGGATATTTTTGAGGATTGGGGGGGAGGCGAGCTGTGCGAATCCGATCGGGCTCCACAGCTGGGTTCTCAGCGAAGATGGTGGCTTGAGCGGTGCTGAGGGGTCCGAGACCATGGACGAGGAGCACCTGAGGCGGCTCGCGGTCACGAGACTGACGCCATCCAGGGTGGGGGTCGGCGACAGGGTCATCCTGCTGACCGCCTCGAGCGGCCCGTCCGGGTCGGGCAGGGTCGACGAGGACGACGTGGACGTGGATCGCAAGTTTGGAACCGTAGAGCAGGTCTTTTGTAACGGGCGCCTCGCGGCCGTGCGGTGCAGGACCACCGCCCGCAAGGTGTACCCGATCTCGTACACGGAGTCCACGGTCGTGGTCCCGTTGCCGTGCTGCTTTGACCTCGACAGCCGGGCGTGCCGCGAGGAGTTCCTGTGCCACTGCGTGTGCCGGTACCACGGCCTCTCCACTGTCCTCTCCACAATCCTCGGCGATAGGGACGAGATCTTCCTGGAGATCTCGAGGCACCTGGTGGACCACTCCCAGAGCCTGGTGGTCTTCTCGGGGTACCGCCAGAAGACTTTCGACAACGTTTTCTGCAGGCACTTCTCCGCGAGGCGGAACTACTGGCTGCAGTCCTCGAAGATGCCAAGGTGATCACCTTCTACTTCAACCTCCTTCAGCCGCTCGATGACGCCAAGCTCTGACAGCCTCTCCTCCTCTCTCTCCTCCTCCTCTCTCCTCCTCCTCTCTCCTCTCTCGGTACAAGCTCGCGGATTGACGCCGCGGTCATGCTGCCCTCCGCAGGCGTCGTCGTTTTCGCCGGCGGGGTGGACGACCACCCGAGCGTGGGCTCTCCGCTCAAGACGGTCGTGAGCTACGACACGCTGACGGGGGAGTGGTCCAAGCTCCCTTCGCTGAACATAAGGAGGCACGGGTGCTGCGGGGCCGACTGCTCGGGCAAGCTCTTCGTCTTCGGTGGGGCGTACGCCGAGGCAGCGTCGGCGAGGTCGGCGAGGTCGGAGGATGGGGAGGACGAGAGGGACGCCTTGCCCTTCTTCGAACACCTGGATCTGGCATCCGCCACGGAGCGGGCTCCGCCGCAGTCGTCCGCGGGGGGTTGTTGGACACCGGGAACCAGGGAGCACCGCGGCATGGAGACCACGGACAGGCTCTTCGCGAGCTGCGGGGTGGTGGGGGGCAAAATCGTCCTCGCAGGAGGGGAGATCCCGAGGGCGTCCTCGTCAGTGAGGAACCGGTACACGTTCGAGTACAGGTTGCACACCGTCTTTGAGGTGGTGAGGGACTGCGAGATTTTCGACCCCGCCACGATGGAGTTCGCTCCGGCGCCGAGCATGGGGGACGCGAGGGTCGGGGCGGCCTTCTGCGTTTGGGGAGGGAAGCTCGTCGTGGCGGGGGGCCAGGACGAGCACAAGCAGAGCCTGAGGACCGTGGAGGCCTTCGACGGGGAGAAGTGGACGCGGCTGCCAGACCTGAACCAGAGCAGGTTCCACGCCTCAATGGCCGTGTGGAACGGGGTGCTGACGATCGTGGGCGGTAGCTACGAGGAGAACCAGCACAGCTTCAGCCCGGGAAAGCTGCCACAGGTCCTGTTCACGAACAAGGTTGAGCAGTTCTCCGAAGAGCAGAACAAGTGGGTCGTTTGCCACAATCTTCGGATGCCCCTCGCCTTCCACGCGTGCGTGGCGGCCTCCCTGAGCATGGCGGACCTCTGACTTGTCTTTTTTGTTGTTGTTGCTGTTGTTGCTGTTGTCTCTTCAATGTCTTTTCCATCCTCCCCCTCCCCTCTTTCCCCCATCCTGGCGATCCTGGCACGGGCCCGTTTCTAAAACAAAAGATGCTGATCGCCCGTCGCGTGCTGCTCGGCGGGCGGCTGCGTCTGCAGTCCCGGCGCGCCGCCCACCTCTACGTCGGTGGCGGGGGCCAGTCGGTCCGCCCAGGGCCGTCGCTGGCGCGCGCCATCGCGGAGGACGAGCACTACATGAGGCTGGCGCTGGACGAGGCACGGGTGGCGAGAGATTTGGGCGAGGTCCCCGTGGGGGCCGTCCTCGTGGACGACGAGGGGGAGGTCATGGCGAGGGCGCACAACACAGTGGAGACGTCGACCGATCCGACAGCCCACGCGGAGATGCTCTGTCTGCGCCAGGCCTCGAAGCGGTTAGAGTCGTGGCGACTTCTGGAGGTGAGCTGGACCCCTACCACCTCCCCGACGACGCGGCGAGTTGGGGACTGACGCGCGCAACACACCCGGCACGCCTTCGCTCTCGCGAAGACCACGCTCTTCGTCACACTGGAGCCTTGCCCGATGTGAGTATTCGTTCCCGCACACAGGCGCAAGGCCGCCCCGGGAGCCTTATCTGAACTGCGTACCCCCCCCACATCCTCTTCTCTCTCTCGCAGGTGCGCCGGGGCCCTGCTCCAGTCCAGGGTGAAGCGCGTGGTGTGGGGCGCCCCGAACAAGCAGCTCGGGGCGGACGGATCTTGGATCAGCATATTGAGCTCGTCCGAGACGGACACAAAGCATCCTTACCACCTCTCCGTTGACGTGACCAGGAACGTGCTGAGGGAGGAGTGCTCGGCGCTCCTCGTGGACTTCTTCAGGCGAAGGAGGGAGCAGAATCGGGAGAAGCGGGGCGAGGAGTGACCCCGCACTAATCCACAGCTGCTGGTTGTATGTTATGGTTGTATGTTGTACATATATGTTTGAATACAGAGACAGAGCACGGGGGAGGCTGTCCGTTAGCCCCTGAACCCCTTGTGCGAGGGCCTCTTCCTCGGCTTCCTCTTGGCCTGCTTTCCCTGTCGAGTTGCGCTCTTCTTCGCCTCGGCCTGGAGCTCGCCGAACTTCCTCTTCCTGTACGCCGTGACGGCCTCGTCCCCCAAAATCTCCTCGGTCAGGTTCTGTTTCCTGGTCTTCTTCGTCATCCTGCTCGAGTAGAACTCGGACGGGCCCTCCACGACCGTGCCCCAGTGGAAACGCTTGGGAATCTTCGGCTCGTCCGAGCCCTTGTAGAAGCGCTTCGGGTCCATCACACCTCGAAGCTTCAGGAGACGAAAGTCGCGCTTCACCTCCGGCGTGATCTCCTGCTCTGGTATCTCGGCATGCGCTTTGATGGCCTTCTGCTTGCGGAAGCCCTCCTCGTTCCGGGCCTTGAGCATGGCCTCGAAGCTTTCCCTGGCCGCGGCCTCTGACGTCAGGGCATCGGGAAGTCCCGAGCTCGGCTCCCAGTTCGTCCTCCACTCGATGCCCTCCCTCCCCGCGCTGGCGCTCCCGTCCTCCCTCCTCTTCTCCTCCACCGCCGCCAGGAGCTCGTTCGCGTAGTCCTCGTCCTCGCGCCGCTCCGGGGCGCTGGGCGCCTCCACCTCGGGAGCTGCGGCCTTCCCCGCCGCCACCCCCTCCCTCCCTCTCGTCGCGCGCGTCGACCTCCGAGTTGCCGTCATGGCGTGGTGCTCCGCTCTCTAGGCGCCGCCTGCGCTCTCCGACGACAGAGTTCCGGGCGGGCTCTGTCGAAAATGGGCAGGTCTCGAAAACGGGTCGACCCAAGAGAGAGAGAGAGAGAGAGAGATGGGTTGGCTCTAGGTCTAGGCGGCTAACGAATGAAATGAATAAATTTGTTTATTTGTCCTTCTGCAAGCTAGTCGCGCGCTTTCGTATGCACGCCTTGACCTTCGCGAGGTTCTGTCTTAAGATGGGGTCTAGCTCCTTCCCCTTGAGCTGGGTGTACGTTAGCCAGCTCAGGTCCCCCCCCCTTGGCTCTCCGCACCAGTCGTCGCACGTGTAGATGAGGTTCACCGTGGCAGGGCCGTCCGAACCATTCTGCCTTGTGGTGCCAAAGCAAAAGGACTCAAAGCTCTCCGGGTGGGCCTCGATGCCCAGCTGCTCCGCAAGCTCCCTGGACAGGGCCTCCTCCGGCAGCTCGTCCCCCGCGGCCGCGCCGCTCGGCAGACCCAGCGATCCCCCCTCTCGATCCAGCACCAGAACCTTCTTGCTCGCGGTGTCCACCAGCAAGGAGGAAACCAAGATCTCCGGCAGAGCCCCGCCCCCCTCCCCGCCCTCGTTTCTCGTCAGCTCCTCCCTGTACTTGGTCCTGTGCAGCTCCTGCGTCGTCCTGTGCCCGCTCGCCCCCTCTCTATCGGAGTTGTACACTCGCATCCTGTCGTACCTCTCCTTCAGCATACGGTTTCTGTCCGCGATGCCTGGTTTCTCGACGAACCAGGATGGGATGTCCTCGTAGTGCGGGTTCCCGTCCTCCACGGGGCTCGGCGTCGCCCCGAACACGTGAAGCACGAAGTGCTCCTGCTTCGTTCGCATGGCGTACCCCGTCCCGCCCCTCGGGGTGGCGTAGACCGACCTCCTGGTTTCCGGGGACACCCTGACGACGTCCCCAGGCTCCATGCCGAGTACCTCGTCGCCCAGCTGGATCAAGCCCCTGCCCTGGTGGCACACGTAGATCTCCTCCTGAAGGTCGTGGCTGTGGGTGAAGGTGTACCCCTGGCCGGGGGCGAACTTGACGAGCGCGAACGCCACGCCGTCCAGGTCCAGGGCCTTCTTGAGCGAGATGAGGCCCTCGGGCTGGGAATTAACGTTGAGGCACGACTTGGTGTACCCGGGCTTCTTCGAGCGCGCAGACGCCGAAGAGGAGGTCCCGGCGGTCGTCGTTCTTGTGGCGGAGGTCGGCGCGGAGTCGGCGATCTCCGCGCCTTGTATCCGCGCGCCCTGAGACTCTCCCCCGCCGCGTCCTCCACCCCCTCGCCTCGGCCCGCCTGTGTATCCCGTGGACTGCCTGGCCCTCGCGGGAACTCGCGACGCTCCCCTGGCCGCTGCCGAGTGCTGGCGAAGGAAACCCTTGAGGAAGCTCATCCTAATAGGCTCTCTAGTAGGGTCTTCTCGTCTTCCCCCCTCTCTCCGCCCACGTGTCGGCGAACCAGGTCGCT